>Ga0070668_100000043_pt1 | contig 78564 bp, 72 predicted proteins | sample KBSS43metaG_FD_64661 | JGI IMG/M metagenome (GOLD analysis project Ga0070668, IMG submission 64661) | Switchgrass rhizosphere microbial communities from Kellogg Biological Station, Michigan, USA - KBS S4-3 metaG | ecosystem: Host-associated > Plants > Roots > Rhizosphere > Soil ...
AAAGCCCTCTCTGTGGTTCCCGGCGCAGAACTTAATTTCTCTCAGCCCATCATGGACAACGTGGAAGAAGCGGTATCGGGTGTTAAGGGATCCATCTGTGTGAAAATATTCGGTGACTCGCTGAACTATATGGAGTCCAAGTCAGACGAAGTGTACAATATCCTTAAAAAAGTCAGGGGCATTACGGATCTCGGCGTAATCCGGAATATCGGCCAGCCGGAACTTGACATCGACCTCGACCAGAGCCGTATGGCTCTATACGGCGTGTCTACCGCCGACGCCAATGCCGTCATTGAAATGGCTATCGGCGGAAAAGCCGCCACGCAGCTATACGAAGGCGTCAGAAGATTTGCCGTAAGGATCCGTTTTCCCGAAGAATTCCGCACCACGGTGGATGATATCGGAAACCTGCTCGTTCCCACCTCATCCGGCTCCAAAGTACCTGTAAAGGAAATTGCCAATATCACGCAAAAGACCGGACCCTGCCTGATCTTTCGTGATGACAACGAAAGATATTCTGCAATTAAATTTTCGATAGAAGGAAGGGACATGGGTTCGGCGATCGCAGAAGCCCAGCAAAAAGTAGAAGACACGGTTAAACTGAAAAAAGGCTACAGCATGGTCTGGCAGGGAGATTTCGAGAACCAGCAGAGAGCCTCCAAACGATTGATGGAAGTTGTACCGATCAGTCTGTTGCTGATTTTCCTGTTGTTGTTCATTATGTTTGGTAATCTCAAGGACGCCGGCCTGGTTTTTCTTAACGTTCCCTTTGCTGTCGTAGGTGGTATTGTAGCGTTGCTGATCACGGGTACCAATTTCAGCATCTCTGCTGGGATCGGCTTTATTGCCCTTTTTGGCATTTGCATTCTGGAAGGCGTACTGCTGATTACTTCCTTCAAACATAACCTCGAAAGGCTGCGGGGAGAAAATCCTCTTTATACCGCTGTGAAGCGTGGGGTGAATTCTTTGATCCGTCCGGTACTGATGACCGCGCTGATGGCTACTATTGGCCTGATGCCGGCAGCGTTGTCTATGGGAATTGGTTCGGAAAGTTCGCGCCCTCTGGCCCGCGTCGTGATCGGCGGACTGATCTGCGCCACCATATTTTCACTCCTGATTTTCCCTGTCGTGTTTTTCCTTTCCTACCGGAAAGTGGATACCCGCCACCAGGGTGAGGAAGGAGCCAGCACAACAGTAACAGGCTGAAAGTCCGGATAAGCTCCGGTATGATTTCAGACGGCAAACGAGCTGCCGCATCCGCAGGTCTTGGATGCGTTCGGGTTCCTGAATGTAAATCCGCGCGCATTCAGGCCTTCGTCCCAGTCGATTTCCATGCCGGAAAGATAGATGGCGTGCGCCGGATTCATGATGAAAGTAATCGAACCGGATTCAAAAAGCTGATCATGCTCCTGGCGTTTGTCGAAGCCGAGAATATAAGAAAGGCCGGAGCAGCCGCCGCCTTTGACGCCTATTCTCAAAAATGTATTTGTATCAAAGCCCGGTTCCTGCATCAGTCTGCTGATCTCTTTTACTGCACCGGAACTGAACTGCAAGGGAGATTCTGTCTGCGTTTCCATAAAAATATTCAGGCCTAAAGGTACCAAAAAAATGGGCCATTTACAAAGGCTGATCCGTTGCCGTGGCTGGTGGATTTCTTGCTATCCAAGCACTTTTTTCGCTTCGAAACTCAGTGCTTCGGAGACCAGGCTGTGCAGGGAAGCTTTTGGATTCTGTACTACCATTTCAAGCAGGCTTTTATTGAGGTCCTGACCCGAAGTGCCGGCGGGCATGAAGGAAGCCACCTGATGAATGATCAGCAGGTTTTGCTCTTTGAGGTTTCGGACAGCGTCCCATGCTTCAGGGCTCACGTATATCTGCTGGGTGATATTGTGATCGAATTCCTGTCGTATGGTTTGAGCCAGCAGGTTCTGCATTTCCTGCACACTGAGGCCCGGCTGGTTGCAGCGGCTGATCAGGTTGGGCAGGGCGATGCGGTCTGCCAGGAGAGTCAGTCGTTCATAAGCCTGGAGCTTCAGTTGCACGATGGAAGGATCTTTTACCGCCTGGTTATCCTGTATTCCTTTTTTTGCCTGTCTGCGCTGGACGATAAAAATGTACGCTAAAAGTCCTGCCAGCAGGACCGCGATTGATATGGCAATAACGGTTTCCGTGGTACTGAGATATCCCATTCCTTGAGTTTTTTCTGTCAGCGAAAGTACAGAAAGCAGTATTTCCTTCTTCCAAAATAATTCCTCGGAACAGAAAATTCGGGTACTTTGCTGAAGTTTGAAGTCGTTATGGCGAAAAAAATTTACACCGACTCGGGCATTGAAATTTTTCCGTACTACGATGCCCAACCTCGCGGAGACAGGGAAAAGCCGGGTGAATTTCCCTTCACCCGCGGTATCAGGGAAGACATGTACCGGTCGAAGCTCTGGACCATGCGGCAGTACGCGGGTTTTAGTACGGCGGCAGAAAGTAACAGACGTTATCACTATCTTTTGAAGCAGGGCGTATCCGGGCTAAGTGTTGCCTTCGACCTTCCTACACAGATCGGATACGACAGCGATCATCCCCTGGCGGAGGGCGAAGTGGGAAAGGTTGGCGTAGCCATCGATTCCATTCACGATATGGAAGAATTATTCGCAGGCATCCCCCTGGAAAAAATTACGACTTCCATGACGATCAACGCGACGGGATTTATTTTGCTCGCGTTCTACGTGGCACTCGCCAAAAAGCAGGGAGCGGACCTCAAAAAAATTTCCGGTACCGTACAGAATGACATACTTAAGGAATATGCTGCCCGCGGGACCTATATATATCCTCCCCGTCCCTCGATGCGGATCATCACAGATATTTTCGAGTGGTGCGGCAAAGAATTGCCGAAGTGGAATACGATCTCGATTTCAGGATATCATATCCGGGAAGCAGGAAGCACCGCCGTCCAGGAAATCGCCTTCACCCTTTCCAACGGAAAAGCCTACGTGAAATCTGCGATAGAAAAAGGACTCGACATCGACCAGTTCGGAAAAAGGCTTTCTTTCTTCTTCAATGCCCATAACAACCTGTTTGAAGAGGTCGCCAAGTTCCGCGCTGCCCGGCGTATGTGGGCCACGATCATGAAAGAGCTTGGCGCAAAAGATCCTCAGGCCATGATGTTGCGTTTTCATGCACAGACGGGTGGCAGCACACTTACTGCGCAGCAACCCACCAACAATATTGCCCGTGTAACGGTACAGGCCCTCGCGGCCGTTCTGGGCGGCACCCAATCCCTGCATACCAACGGATTTGATGAAGCCCTGGGGTTGCCCACGGAGGAAGCCGCCGCTGTTGCCCTTCGTACGCAGCAGATTCTCGGATTTGAAAGTGGTGTGGCCCAGACGGCCGACCCGCTGGGTGGCAGCTATTTTGTGGAATCCCTGACGCAATCAATGGAAGACGCGGCCTGGTCGCTGATCTCACAAATTGACGAAATGGGAGGAAGCGTGCCTGCCATCGAACAGGGTTTTATACAAAACGAAATTTCAAAAGCGGCCTATACGCATCAGCGCGGTGTGGAAAGCGGAGAAAAGATTATTGTAGGTGTAAATTCCTTTGAAACGGAGGAGACGTCGCCCGCAAAAATTTTCAGGATCGATGATTCCATTCGTAAGATTCAGTCTGAAAAACTGGCCACCCTGAGAAGAAGCCGTAATCATGCGCGATGCGATCAGATCCTGCAGCTCCTGAACGACCAGGCCGCATCCGGTGAAAATCTTATGCCCACCGTCGTGGAGGCGGTCGAAGCAGAATGCACGCTGGGAGAAATCGCCGATACGCTCAGAGAAGTTTTCGGCGAATACAAATCCTCCTGATATTACCGTTTCCCATCCCTCCTAACAAACCGCTAATCGAGCGGCTGAGCATCCATGAGGACCACTTTAATGCCAACTGTCGAGGAGATGGCCGAAGTCATGTCTCCCCCATCAGCTGCGCGCAGATCGATCGTAACGGAACCCGTCGTATGAAGGGCACCATAGGCAACAGCATCGAAAGTTTCAGGAAGTGCTTCGTATGTAGGATCGCCGGAGGTAGGGTCGTCGAATGTCAGATATACCACCACGCCCCCGTTGAGGTCAATTTGCTGGGTGAGCTCCGGTATCGACAGGGTGGTAAAAAAGTATTTAGCGCCACCATTTTGATCCTGGCCGGCAACCCATTTATCCGGGGTAATGGTATAGATCGCTGAATAAACCTGATTAACCTGTTGTACCGTTGTCTTTGTACATCCGGAGAGCGCCAGAACGAGAAAGGCGCTGAACATAGCTATTTTCATACTGTTGGTTTTAGTGTCCTGTGGTAAGATAGACCTGAATAATTGAGATAAGTTTAATTGTATAACGTAAATAGGCGCTATTTTCGGTGGTTCATTCGCTTTTTTATGCAAACTTTTTTAAAAAACCTCTTTGCGGGGCAGGATTATGAGGAAAAAAACTTTTTTCTCATCGCCGGCCCCTGTGTGGTGGAATCGGCAGAATTGCTCGAAAATGTTGCTTCTACGGTCAGCGCACTCTGCAGGAAGATGGGCATTCCCTATATTTTCAAATCTTCCTATCGGAAAGCCAACCGGACCAGCGCCGGATCCTTCACAGGAATAGGCGACCATGAAGCCCTCAGCCTCGTTCAAAAAACCGGCCAGAAATATAAAGTTCCCACCACATCAGATATCCATGCCCATGACGAAGCCGCGCCAGCAGCGGCTTTCGTGGATATACTCCAGATCCCCGCCTTCCTTTGCCGCCAAACCGACCTGCTGGTGGCAGCTGCTGAAACGGGGAAAGTGGTCAACGTAAAAAAAGGCCAGTTCCTCAGCGGGCCCGCCATGAAATTCGCGGTGGAAAAGATTCGCCAGGCCGGCAATGAAAAAATAATACTTACAGAAAGAGGAACTACGTTCGGATACCAGGATCTGGTAGTCGACTACCGGAATATTCCCTGGATGAAACAACACGGAGTACCCGTTGTAATGGACTGCACCCATTCTTTACAGCAACCCAACCAGGCGGCGGGCGTAACAGGGGGTAATCCGGCGATGATCGAAACGATTGCCATGGCCGCGCTGGCTACCGGCGCTGACGGACTTTTTATTGAAACACATCCCGATCCCGCACACGCTAAGAGTGACGGCGCTAATATGCTCAGGCTTGACCTGCTGGAGTCATTATTATCGAAACTGGTAAAGCTGAAAAAGGCAGTGAACTGATAAGATCTTTTATCAGGCATTGAGCGGATTCCGCTTGGCAAAGCTGATATACCTTTTAATGTTCATCCAGAAGGCGAGAACAAAATATACGATCAGCGGAGAACCCATTGTAAGAAATGATATATAGATAAACCAGGTGCGGATTTTAGATGTTGCAATTCCCAGCCTGTCCCCAATAGCGGTGCACACGCCGAACAACTGCCATTCAATGAATTCTTTCATCCTGCTCATAGTGCAAATTTAAAAAAATAGGCTAAAAGACCAAGCCTGTCCTTAGGCCTCTTCTCATTTTTTCGATAAATTTGCAGCGCCCGCTGTCACAGCGCCACCCCAACAATTAAAATTTCACAATATGGTTTTCGACCTGGATCTGATCAAGAAAGTCTATGATGAAATGCCCGCTAAAATTGCCGCCGCCAAAAAGATTACCGGAAAGGCATTAACCCTCTCAGAGAAGATACTTTATTCCCATCTATATGCTGATTCCGGCCGCGTCTACACCCGGGGAAAGGATTACGTTGATTTCGCCCCGGACCGCGTAGCCATGCAGGATGCTACGGCGCAGATGGCCCTGCTTCAGTTCAGCACCTGCGGCCGTGAACGAGTGGCTGTACCTTCCACTGTGCACTGCGACCACCTTATCCAGGCTAAAACAGGTGCAAAAGCCGATTTAACCACTGCACTGGACATTAACCGTGAAGTTTACGATTTTCTTTCTTCCATATCCAATAAATATGGCATCGGCTTCTGGAAACCGGGTGCCGGCATTATACACCAGGTTGTCCTGGAAAACTATGCTTTCCCCGGCGGTATGATGATTGGCACGGATTCCCATACCCCCAATGCGGGCGGACTCGGAATGATTGCGATAGGCGTGGGCGGCGCAGATGCCGTGGACGTGATGGCCGGACTGGCATGGGAACTGAAGATGCCCAAACTGATCGGTATTAAGCTGAGCGGAAAACTTAACGGATGGACATCTTCCAAAGACGTCATCCTGAAGGTGGCGGGTATCCTTACTGTAAAAGGTGGTACGGGCGCCATCGTTGAATATTTCGGTGAAGGCGCCGACAGCCTGAGCGCAACGGGAAAAGCAACCATCTGTAATATGGGGGCTGAAATCGGCGCGACATGCTCCCTTTTTGCTTACGACGATAAAATGTCGGCCTATTTGAAAGCAACCGAAAGAGAACAGGTTGCCCGCATGGCAGACGCAGTTAAAGATTACCTGCGCCCTGATCCAGAAGTATATGCCAATCCTTCCGCCTACTACGATCAGCTGATTGAAATCAATCTCGATGAGTTGGAACCGCATGTCAACGGTCCGTTTACGCCCGACCTGGCATGGCCGATTTCCAAATTTGCCGAAGCGGTAAAAAGTAATCAGTGGCCTGAGAAACTGGAAGTCGCCCTGATTGGCTCCTGCACCAACTCTTCTTATGAAGACATCAGCCGTTCAGCCTCAGTTGCTCGTCAGGCCATCGAAAAAGAACTTGTAACCAGGGCTGAGTTTACCATAACACCCGGCAGCGAGCTGGTGAGATTCACCATCGAGAAAGACGGTTTTTTGAAAACGTTCGAAAAAATCGGAGGGGTTGTGCTCGCCAATGCCTGCGGCCCCTGCATAGGGCAATGGGCCCGTCATATCGACGATCCTAACCGCAAGAATTCCATTATTACTTCTTTTAACCGGAATTTCGCCCGGCGCAATGACGGACTCTCATCCACACATGCTTTTGTCGCCTCTCCGGAAATCGTTACGGCTTTCGCCATTGCGGGCGACCTCACCTTCAATCCTCTTAAAGACAAACTCATTAACAAAAAAGGCGAAGACGTTAAACTGGATGAGCCCACCGGATACGAACTGCCTCCAAAAGGATTTTCGGTTGATGATCCGGGTTATATCCCGCCCGCAGCAGACGGAAGCCAGATCAGGGTTATTGTAAAACCGGATTCCCAGCGACTGCAGCTGCTGGAACCCTTCAGTCCCTGGGAGGGAGTCGATCTCAGAGGGTTGCGCCTCCTGATCAAGGCAAAGGGCAAGTGTACGACCGACCACATTTCCATGGCCGGACCCTGGCTGAAATTCCGGGGCCACCTCGACAATATTTCGAACAATATGCTGATCGGGGCAGTAAATTTCTTCAATGAAAAAACGGATTCCGTAAAAAACCAGCTTACGGGTGAATACGGTCCGGTGCCTGCAACGGCCAGGGCCTATAAAGCCGCCCGCATCGGCACCATCGTGGTAGGCGACGAAAATTACGGAGAAGGCTCTTCCCGTGAGCATGCTGCCATGGAACCCAGGCATCTCGGCGTCCGGGCCATCCTGGTACGATCATTTGCACGTATTCATGAAACTAACCTCAAAAAACAGGGTATGCTGGCCCTGACATTTGCCAATAAAGCGGATTATGATAAAGTAATGGAAGATGATATCATCGATATAGCCGGACTTACGCGTTTCACCCCCGGCCAGCCACTGACGGTCATCCTTCATCATGCGAATGGCGAGGCGGAAGAGATCCTGGTAAACCATACCTATAATGAATCCCAGATCGAATGGTTCAAAGCCGGCGGAGCACTTAATGTGATCAGGGCTGAATTCGCCAAATGATCATGGAGCAGGCAACAGCACCCTATCCTGTCGAAAAAGCCCAGCCCGCGTGGAGATCGCTGTTCCTTATCTGCGCATCCATCGTATTCATCCGGCTGATCTTCACAGGCGTCATGGGTATTATGCCCCAGGACGCCTACTATTATTTATATTCCCGTCATCCTGCGCTGAGTTACTACGATCATCCTCCAATGATCGCCTACCTGATACGGATATTTACCGGAATATTCGGAAAGCATGTTTTTGTGCTGAAGCTTACTGATACCGTCGTTACGGTCTGCACTACGCTTGCCCTGTACTGGCTGTCCGGAAAATTTCTCGACAGGGAAAATACCCGAAAAACACTGCTCCTCTTTCTGTCCACTCTCATGGTCAGTATCCTTTCACTGGTTTCTACGCCGGACGTTCCCCTGTTACTGTTTTGGACGCTCAGCCTCGGATTTATTTATGAAGCGCTGCACAGTCGCTGGAACGGGCACTGGATACTCGCCGGTATTTTCAGCGGACTCAGTTTCGACTCCAAGTATACCGCTGTGTTTCTGCTCATCGGACTTATTGGATTTTTGATTTTCTCCAGGAAATACCGCAGCCTTTTGCTGTCTCCCGGATTTTTCATCTATCTCCTGTGTTTCGGCATTACCATTCTGCCCGTCATCATTTGGAATGCGTCCAATGGTTTTGCTTCATTTAAATTCCAGTCGGAAAGCCGTGTGCAATCCATGGGCGGGCTGCACATCGACCCCGTCGGTTTTCCGGGAGCCCTGGGTCATCAGACAGCCATCCTCCTTCCCTTTCTTTTGTTCTCCCTGGTGTTTTTCCTTTTTCGGTATCTCAGGAAATACCGGTTCCGTGTATTGACCCTCCCGGACAATGACCTCTTTCTTCTTAGCTTTTTTATTCCCGTCTTTTTCGGCTTCTTTTTTCTTTCTTTTTTTTACTGGGTAAAACTTAACTGGATGATGCCCGCTTATATTTCGGGAATTATCTGGGTAAGTCAGTACTGGACCCGCAAATGGCTGAAATATCAGCTGATTTTTTCACTCGTCCTTCATCTCGTCATGGCGGTTGAAATTCTTTTTTATCCTGTGCCGGTTCGCTCAGATGATACATGGTTCGGCTGGAAACAGCTGGCTGATAAGCTGGAGACTGAAAGAAAAAAATATCCCCGTTCTTTTATTTTTTCGCGCGACGATTACAAAACCAGCGCCGTGCTTAATTATTACCTGCCGGAAATGGTCTATGCAAAAAACGTCGTGGGCGAAAGGGCACTTCAGTTTGATTTTATCGGAACCGACCTGAAGCTCCTGAACGGAATGGATGCGATATACGTGGATTCCAATCCGCGATCCGGCGACAACGATACCGCAGTGAAAGCACCCCCTTCATTTCTTAGTTATTTTGATGAAGTAACAGCCCTGGAGCCGATCATCATCGAACATCATGGCAGGCCTGTCAGGAGATTTTCACTCTTTCTCTGCAAAAATTATCACTACAGGTAAGACGGTCAGATTTCCCGTTTATTCCCCTCACCGGCGATACAACCGCCTGCCCTGACAAACTACTCCCGTCTGTATTTTCCCGGACTGTTAGCGAAAGAATAAAAAACACAGCCATACCTGCTGTTACATTATTTTCGTTTTCCAGAAAGAATACAATCCATGAAATACCTGATCTCTGTATCCCTGCTGCTGCTGGCCGCCTGCAGCACTTCCAAAAAAATTGTTAAAGCAGAAGAGAACCTTTCTCTTCCGGAGCTCCCGGTTTCCGAGATGGATATCCCGGTAAAAATTGCCGCCGCACCCATCCTGGAAAAAGCCGAAAAGCTTGTGCCGCTTGAATTCACTTCGGATTCATGGCCTGAATTTCTTCGCCCCTCCTGTGATTTCAAGTATAAATATCGTTTTCTCAGGACCGGCCTCCAGCTCACCTGTGTCAATAACCAGATCGGCATCAAATTTTCCGGAAACTATCAGGTCAGCGGCAGCAAGTGCCTTTGCACAGCAGGCATTCCCGTTACCCCGTGGATCTATGGGAATTGCGGCTTCCCGCCCCAGTCACTGCGCAGGGTAAGTATGGCCCTGAATACCAGTCTCCAGTTTTTACCCGGCTATCAGGTGAGAACTACGACATCGATCCTGCAGGTTCAGCCATTGGACAAATGCTCCGTATCTGTCTTTTCGAACGATATTACCCAGATGGTAATGGACAGTATACGTTCTTCGCTTGCGTCTTTTTCACAGGCCATGGATCAGACCATTGCCGGACTGAACTTTTCAAAATTCACCAGCCGCATCCGGGACAGCAGTTATAAAAAAATTGCCATGGGTCCCTATGGCTATTTTTTGCTCAACCCCTCTGCCGTGCGCATAGGTCAGTTGAATTTGCAACAGGATAGTTTTGCCATTTCACTCGGCGTTTCCTGCCACCCTTCTCTAAGTTCGGATCCGGTAAACCATCAGAGGGTGCCGTCCGCGCTGCCGGCCCTCCTGCAAACGGAGAACCGCAGCGGTGCTCGTTTGTACGTCAATATGAACTATGATTATTCATTTTTAACACGTATTTTGAAGGACAGCCTCAATAACCGGGTTTTTGAGGTTAAGGGCCGGACGCTGGTGGTAAAGGATATTTCTATCCGGGGTGTCGGACAGCATCAGATCGAGATCAGGGTGGATTTCGCCGGTAGCAATCACGGAACCATCTACCTGACAGGAACGCCTGCCCTGGACAGTGCAAAACAGACAATTAGTATTCCGGACATCCGGTATTCCATGGAAGATGTTGACTTCGCGTTAAAAATTGCGCGCAGTCTTTTCCGGAATAAGATCAGAAATACCATTCAGGGAAAATCCTATCTCGATGTCAGCGCCTGGCTCAATGCGAACAGACCCCTGATTGATACCTTACTCAACCGGGAATGGATAACCGGAATGCGGTCGACGGGAAACCTGAAAGAGGCAAAAATCCTGGCCATGCTGGTAACAGGACAAAACATCCAGGTGCAGGTCTACCTGGCCGGAGAAATAAGATTTTCAGGCGGCAACCTTTAACATAAAATTTGCGTAAAGGAATAAAGATGAAGTGGTTACGCTACTAACTTCACCTCTCGCAAAGGCCTTAAAACCATTGAATAACGGTAACCACCACATAAGCGCACTGATCGCGGGCTGCAGGCAGAATGACCGGGCCAGCCAGAAGGAATTATATGAATTCCTGAAAGGATATGCCATGAAAATCTGCTATCGTTATCAGCACAATCAATATCAGGTGGAAGAAATCGTAAATGAAGGATTTACCAAATTCTTTAAGAATATCCACCAGTTTGACGAAAACAGGCACTTTGAAATAGCGATGGCGCTAAAAGGATGGTTCAAGCGTATTCTGGTCAATACATGCATAGACTATTACAGGAAAAACTCGTCTTACCTGCACGGCCAGATGATATCGGAGGAAACAGAAAAAATCGCGGACAGCGGGGAAACCGGGCTCGACAAATTGTCGTATAAAGAGATCATCGAAGCTATACGGCTCCTGTCTCCTGCTTACAGGACCGTTTTCAATCTCTTCGTCATCGAAGGATTGTCACATGAGGAAATTGGTAAACAACTGGGCATCTCCGTCGGAGCATCCAAATCCAATTTGTCAAAAGCAAGGGAGAATCTAAGAAAGATTCTGATTAAGAAAACAGGGATAAAAACGTATGTCGAACCTTTCTGATAAAGAGATTGACAGGCTTTCCAGGGAAGCAGCGGATTCTTTCGAACCCGACGCATCCGGTCTGTCCTGGAGCAGGCTCGAACAGCGGCTCACCGAGCAGATGCCCGAGCGGCCTCCTGACTTCTTCCGCTTCAGCCGGTTCAACAAACCTTTGGTTTGGGGCCCGGCGGTGCTACTGCTGACCGGCCTTTCTGTTTTTCTGATTCAAAACAAAACATATCGAAATAAATCTACACTAACCAATCAAACCCAACATCAGCCGGCTGCTTCATCCGAAAAGCCAAATGCAGCGTCTTATACTGACAGTATTGCACGTAATGCTGAAACGAACGGTGCAACCGGTGGTTCATCTGCTGATGCGACACAGCCTGCGGTTACACCGGGAACGGATCAGCCTGTATCCGGTCAAATCAGCGCAGAAAAAATTAACAGCAATAAAAACAGTGAGAATGCTGCCAGCCTGCCTAACGCCAGACGGGATCAGCGTCCTTCAGCAGCAGTAAACGGCGGGGAAACATCGGTTTCTGCCATCAATGGCAACAACAATAACAAGAGGAACAAAACAACAGGATTTCATGAAACCGAAGCGCTGTTGGGCGCATCCGCTGCAGGACATGCAGCAGCTAGTCCAACTGATGCCGGTAGGCAGAACTTCCCGAATTCTTCCGTACAGGAAAGACAAACCTTACAAAGTGCAGAGATCACAGGGTCCGCAAAATTCTTTGCACTGCCTGACCGCGCCGGCTCTCTGCATCCTGCAGGAACAATTGCCGGTGATGATTCGGCGATGAACCGGAAAGCAGCTTCCTTTGTCCGGAAGCCCCCGGTCATGCAGATCAATCGTTCCTTCAATTTTGGACTGGCATTCGGCCCCGACTATACGGATGCCGGAGGAATTTCAAACAACCAGTTCGGGAACAACATCGGCCTGTCCCTGGGCTATTACGTCACGAAAAAGATTTCTATCAATTCCGGATTTTCCTATTCCAATAAATTTTACTGGACTCCGGGTCATGGATTCAATCCTCCCTCTAACCGTTCCCAGAACCCGTCAGGCCCTGCCACGTTGACCGCGGCTGCTGCTTATGCCGCACCACCACATGTTGAATATGTGAACGGCTCGAGCTCACTGTATGAGATACCGCTTACCGTACGTTATGACTTTTTCAATAAGAACAAGACGAAGCTTTTTGTGAACGGGGGGATGTCTTCTTATATCATCACACGACAGACCTATATTTATTTTTCCCATAATGGGTATTCACCGGTTGCCTGGAAGGTTACCAACAACCGGCAGCTGAACTACTGGTTCGACGTAGTAGACTTTTCTTTTGGGATGGAAACCGAAGTCGGCAAGGGATTCTCCTTTCAGCTCGAACCTTTTATGAGAATACCGCTTAAGGGAATGGGCATGGAAAATGAAAAAATGAACACCTACGGCCTTATGATTTCATTCCGTTTTGCGCCGGTGCTCAGCCGCTCAAGAAAATAATGATTATTTAAAACGTCCATCCTGGTCAAACCAGACTGGCTTGGCGTTATTCCAGACTCCATTATAGTTTATAAATATTTCTTCCCCGCTCCGGATATTTCTGACAGCCTTTACGCTAATAGATTGCAAAGCGTAGTCCATCTCATATTCCGCATTGGAATTGTAGGAATGATTGTAAACAGAAAGATATCCCAACGCAATACAGCATTGTTCTTCATTTTTTCCCCAGAGAAAAATATAGTCGTGCAGCAGGGTTTGATCCAAAAGACTACGGTCACCGGCGCTCATGACAATTACCGGGGAGACTTCTATAATGCTGCCTTTCCGGATGTCCGAATTGCAGAATACACCCCTGCCCCTTCCGGTCGATTCGGCGATATACAGGGATGCGGAAATTCTACCCAGTTCCGGATGCCGGTTTTCATGCATATCCATAACCGAAGCAATTTATCGCGACTACGCTGTAAATTTGACGAATGACCGTGGAAATCGCAAATACATCCCTGAAAGACCAATTCCTGGAACATGTTTACGGCGGTGACCAACAGGCCCTGCACAATTTCCTTGACCGGCAGAATATCAGTGATGTCGCGGAACTCATAGATGAATATCCCGAACAGACAAGCGAAATACTCGGAAACCTCAGTATTCACCGCGCCATCAGCACATTTAAGATTCTCGATTTTCCGACCCAGAAACATATTACGCAGATTCTTTCGCCTTCGAAGACAGCGGAACTCCTCAACGGTCTGCCTGCGGATGACCGTACCAGCTTCCTGGAAGATCTGCCCAGTGAAGTAGTGAAGGAACTTATCAGGACACTGGATCCGGAAGAAAGGAAAATAACCCTTGCGCTGCTTGGATATCCCGAGAGCAGTGTCGGAAGGTTGATGACGCCGGATTATATCGCTGTGCAGAAAGACTGGACTATCCGGCAGGTTATCCGGCATATCCGCGACGTGGGAAAGGACAGTGAAACCATTGATGTGATCTACGTGGTGGATGACAAGGGAATATTTATTGATGATATAAGGATACGCGAGATTATCCTGGCGGACCCGGACAAAAAGGTAGAAGACGTCATCGACAACCGCTTCATTTTTCTCAATGTAAACGACGACCAGGAAACGGCAGCCCAGGCATTCAAGATGAATAACCGGGTTGCGCTGCCCGTGCTTGATAAAAACAAAATCCTGCTAGGTATCGTTACGATCGATGATATCCTGTGGATGACTACGGAAGAATTTACCGAAGACATTCAGAAGATCGGCGGTACCGAAGCCCTGGACCAGCCCTATCTTGAAACCCCATTTTTTCAACTGATCCGTAAGCGCGTAGGATGGCTGGTCATTCTTTTTTTTAGTGAAATGCTGACCGCGACAGCGATGGCATACTACAACGACGAATTGGGCAAATGGCTGATCCTGACAAATTTCATCCCGTTGATCATGTCAAGTGGCGGCAACAGCGGTTCACAGGCATCCACCCTCATTATACAGGCTATGGCGCTGGGCGAGGTGAAGCTGGCCGACTGGTGGAGGGTTATGCGCAGGGAAATTTTTTCCGGCTTCATGCTGGGTGCTATCCTGGGCGTCATCGGATTCGCGCGCATCTTTGTCTGGCATTTGCTAATGGTTCGGGGCGTGTTCAAGGATATTTATAAGTCACACTGGGACGCCATCGGACTGACCGTTAGCTTTTCGCTGATCGGCGTGGTACTGTGGGGAACCCTTACAGGCAGTATGCTTCCAATTATATTGAAAAAGCTGGGTGCCGACCCCGCTTCTTCTTCTGCTCCGTTTGTGGCCACGCTGGTAGACGTTACAGGACTGATTATTTATTTCACGGTTGCCTCCATTTTTATGTCGAGTATTTTATAAGGATGAATAGATCATCCCTCACTTAAATCAGATTAAACTATGTGTGGAATCGTTGCCTACATCGGTCCGCGGGAACCCTATCCGGTGATCATGAAAGGGCTGAAGAGGCTTGAATACCGGGGATACGACAGCGCAGGTGTAGCGCTGCTCGACAAAGAACTGCACGTGTATAAAAAGCAGGGACGGGTAGCTGCGCTGGAGGAAAGCATCATTGGAAAAGATCTTCATGCTGTGGCCGGTATTGGCCATACGCGATGGGCAACCCATGGGGAGCCCAGCGACCGCAATGCCCATCCCCATCTTTCCGCCGGAGGAAAACTTGCCATGATTCACAATGGCATTATCGAGAACTATACGCAGCTGAAAACCGAACTCACCAAAAAAGGATACAGTTTTAAAAGCGATACGGACACAGAAGTCCTCCTGAATTTTATCGAAGACATTCAGAAAAATAACCAGTGCAGTCTCGAAGAAGCCCTGAGAATTGCATTGAAACGTGTCACCGGCGCCTATGTAATCGTGCTGCTGGATCAGGACCATCCCGACACGATTATAGCCGCCCGGAAAGGAAGTCCGCTGGTAATCGGCATTGGAAAGGGGGAGCATTTCCTTGCCTCGGACGCCTCTCCCATTATTGAGTACACAAAGGAAGTGGTATATGTGAACGACTATGAACTCGCCATTATCAAGTGCGACGAACTGATCCTTAAGAACCTCGGGAATGAAAAGATCACACCCTTTATTCAGGAACTCGACCTTGAACTTACCGCGATCGAAAAAGGCGGATTCGATCATTTCATGCTTAAGGAAATTTTTGAACAGCCGGATACCATTTTCGACTGCCTGCGCGGCCGGCTTGACGCCCACAAAGGGACCATTACCATGGCCGGGGTTCAAAACAACCTGGAAAAACTTAGCCAGGCCAACCGGATCATCATGGTGGCCTGCGGGACCAGCTGGCATGCCGGACTGATTGCCGAATATGTAATTGAAGAACTTTGCCGCATTCCGGTAGAAGTGGAATATGCTTCTGAGTTCCGTTACCGCAATCCTGTCGTCCATCCCGGCGACGTGATCATTGCCATTTCCCAGAGTGGAGAGACGGCAGATACCATCGTGGCTATTGAAAAAGCTAAAGAACAGGGAGCTTTTATATTCGGCGTTGTCAATGTGGTCGGGTCATCGATTGCACGGATTTCCCATGCAGGAGCCTATACGCATGCAGGTCCTGAAATCGGTGTCGCCAGCACCAAGGCGTTTACCGCCCAGCTCGCTGTGCTTTATATGATCGCGCTGAAAATAGCCTGGGAAAAGAAAACCCTGTCGGAAGACCGCTTTTTTGAATTACTTCATGAACTGCAGGCCATTCCCGAAAAAGTGAGAGAATTGCTCACCCGGTCTGATCATATCAGGAAGCTGGCAGAAAAATACAAAAACGTAGGTGATGCGCTGTACCTGGGCAGGGGAAACAACTTCCCGGTAGCGCTGGAAGGCGCTTTAAAGCTCAAGGAAATTTCTTATATCCATGCAGAGGGATATCCGGCTGCAGAAATGAAACATGGTCCGATCGCTCTTGTGGACGACCGGCTGCCTGTTGTCTTTTCGGCGCCCAGGAGCACATACCATGAAAAGCTGGTCAGCAATATTCAGGAAATCAAAGCTAGAAAAGGCATTGTTTTGGCAGTGGTAAGCGAAGGAGATGAAGAGATCCCAAAGATGGCTGACGGTATTATGACCATTCCGGTTTCCGACGAGCTCGTCTCACCGCTTCTCTCTGTAATTCCGTTACAGTTGTTTGCCTGCTATCTCGGCATGGCCAAAGGCTTTGATGTTGATAAGCCCCGAAATCTGGCCAAGAGCGTAACCGTTGAATAATATCATGAATCAGATCACCAGGACACCCATCCGCAAACTAGGATACGATTTCATTCCTTCGGCTTATTTACCCGACGGCAAGGATGAATATTATTTACGAAACCTGCAAAATCCCGACCATGGCAGGTACAGAAACCTCACGCTAGATGAAGTGGAAAACCTGAAGACCAACGGCAATAATGCCGATGACTGGAGTCTCCTGATGGTGACGGATGAATTCCTTCCCGAACTCATCCATCAGTGCAATTTCTTTGGTCTGGTGCGGATTGGCAGACTGGAACCTTTTTACCTCGAGTTCCATAATCTGAGAAGGCCCGTCGGCCTTTATAACAGTACCATCATCAGTTCGGACATAGGAAATAATGTGGTGATCGACCACGTAAATTATTTGTCGCACTACATTGTGGGCGATGACTGTATGCTGATCAATGTAAGTGAAATCGCAACTACCGATCACGCAAAATTCGGCAACGGCATCATAAAGGAAGGCGAACCGGAATCCATTCGTATCCGGCTCGAAGTCTGCAACGAAAACGGTGGCCGTAGTATCATCCCGTTCGACGGGATGCTGCCGGGTGACGCCTGGCTGTTCAGCCGCTTTCGCGAAGACGGCCTTTTGCAGGATAAACTAAAAGTATTCACAGATGCCCTCGAAGACCATCACCGGGGTTATTACGGAACCATCGGAGAACGAACCGTGATCAAGAACTGCAAGATCATCAAGGATGTTCGTATCGGCACCGATGCCTATCTGAAAGGTGCCAACAAACTCAAAAACCTGACGATCCATTCATCAGCCAAATCGAAAACGCAGATCGGGGAAGGATGTGAACTGGTAAACGGGATCATCGGATATGGCTGCAGAATATTTTACGGGGTGAAAGCCGTGCGGTTCATCCTGGCGTCCAATTCCCAGTTAAAATATGGCGCCCGCCTGATCAATTCTTACCTTGGTAATAACTCCACCATCTCCTGCTGTGAAGTATTGAACTCACTTATTTTTCCGGCGCATGAGCAACATCATAACAATTCGTTCCTTTGCGCCTCCCTGCTGATGGGTCAGACGAATATGGCCGCCGGGGCAACCATTGGATCCAATCACAATTCACGCGGAGCAGATGGAGAACTCATTGCCGGTCGCGGATTCTGGCCCGGGCTCTGCGTTAGCGTAAAACACAATTCCCGGTTTGCCTCGTTTGTCATTCTAACCAAGGGAGATTACCCCGCAGAACTGGATATTTCACTGCCTTTTTCGCTGGTGAGCAATGATGTGCATCACGATGAACTGCTTGTCATGCCCGCTTACTGGTTTATGCATAATCTGTATGCCCTGGCCAGGAATTCATGGAAATATGGTGACCGTGATAAGCGGACTGATAAGTCGCAATTCCTGGAATATGACTACCTGGCGCCGGACAGCCTGGAAGAGATCCTGGGAGCTATCGAATCCCTCGAGCTTGCCGCCGCGAGATCCTGGAGAATACACCAGTCGAAAAAAAATTTCAAGACTGATCCAGGAAGCGAGCCCGAACGAAACATTCTTCTGCAGGAAGGCCGCGCGCTTCTTGAAAAAAATGATGCTGAATTTCAGTCAATCCCGCTGTTCGTAAAAGGATTCGAAAACAGCTCCAGGCCAACGCGCATACTCAAGGGCGTAAGGGCCTATGCAATCTACCGGGAGCTGGTGGTCCACTATGCCGCCGAACAGGCTCTCCGCCATATTGAAGATGGCGGATTCAGGAATCTGAAAGAGTTTCAGCAGAGTCTCCCGGAAGTCAAAAAGCCCGAAACATGGATCAGTATGGGAGGACAGCTTGTAACAAGAATGTCATTAAAACAGCTCATTTCTGATATCCACGATGGCAGGGTGAACGGCTGGGATGATATACACACATTCTATCTTTCCCAGTCGGCCACTTATGCCGACCAAAAGCTAGCGCACGCCTTTGATTGTCTATATGCTGTGCATGGCCTCGATATTAAATCGCTGAACGCAAAAGAATTTTCCGGCCTGTTGCAAAAGAGCCTCCAAACACAGGAATGGATTGCGGAAGGGATCCTGAATTCCCGAAAAAAAGATTACATCAATCCATTCCGGATAATGGTCTATGAAAATCAGGAGGAAATGGACGTGGTCGTCGGCAGACTGGAAGATAATGGGTTTATACAGGCTCAGGACAAAGCACTTCAAATCTATCGCCAGCGTATCGAAAACCTGATATCACAATGGACCTGACCTCCTAGTCAGGGTTGAACCACTGTGACAGGCGAATTCCTTTTTTATCCAACATAGTGAACAGAAACCATCCTCTTTTCAAACGCCACTGATCCGTCGCCAGGTAGACGATTCCTTCACCAAGGTGGAGTGTACCCTCCGCCATTTTCTTTCCCCCCGATGAAAACACTTCGTATGAAGTCTCTGTTTTCGTCTGGGATTGTATTGCCAGCAATCCCTGTCTCCCCGCCATTGCGGGAACCCAGAAAAGTTTTCCCTCTTTTTGCTGCTGGTCGAAAAGAAAAATTTTACCCATTGTAATAACATTGTCTGCATCAATCATCCGGATCTGAAAATAATGTCTCCCCCTCGGGAACAATTTATCACCGATCCATGTATACCTCCTGCTGCCCTGTAGCGCTCCGAATCTCCTTATCAGGATGGCAGTATCCGTTTTTAATTCATAGAGATCGAAGTTTTTTGGTTTGAGATCCGTATCTACCGTCCATTCATACACGGGTAGTTCGTTTTCCTCATATACGATGAGATTGATGGATACCAGCGGCAGTGGATTTTCAAGGTCAACTGTGCTGGCAAGCGTAAAAAACGCAGGACTCATATCCGTTGTGTCGCTGACTACAGCACCCTGCTGCCAGTTTCCGGTAAACAACGACTGGCCTGCATCCTGCCACTGGTCATCCAGGAATCCTGCTATATGCAGGTATTGAGGATCCGTAACGCCACCGCTCTGGTCTGAGGCAAAGGAAAGTTCGATCCGGGTATACGGGTTCACCAGGCCAACATGATCGACCTTCCAATATTCCACTGTTGAAATATGCGCCAGTCCGGAAGAAATATTCCGGCCCAGTACGGCTGGGTTTTCTCTTTTATATTCTACGGTATAATCTCCTTTTGCCTGTTTTAGCTCCATCCAACGCAAACCACTTTCATCACCGACGGGGAATAAAAAATTTCCCGAATCTTCTACGCAGCGCTTTCGAAGCGGGCCTTTCACGTGAGATCCCATAATGTTGGAGCTGTCGGCCAGTACACGACAATGGCTGTCTAAAATGAGCATGGATGCAGCAGAACTTCTGATCACGCCCTGTTTCAGTTCCAGCCGCCAGGGCAGGATAAGGGGCAGGCTCATACGAGCCCCGTGGATATTATTCATTCTAAAACCAGTCTGACCCTGTATCAGCCCCGCCATGGCGATGGTCTGTTCCAGCATGCCATTCAGTTCCAGCCAGGGGTTTGAGGTCAGTGTTGCGGTGATCAGGGCGGAGGGAGACTGGTAAAGATTTCCCCGGATGCCCAGGACTGTCTGATTGTTGGCGCCTGCAGCCAGATTGATAATGCCCCCGTCCTGGAAAAAATCTTTTTCTATCTGAATATTCCCGCGGATACCGCTCAGGTCAATGCTGAGGTTAACGTTCCTGTCTACGCGCAGATTTCCCCGGATAAGCAGAGGGTTGGCTCCGGTACAGGTATAGTTCACCGGATTTCCATTGGCCAGGGCATGAAATTCGAGGCTCCCATAGATCCGGTTGCTCACAGAAACGGTGTAGGAAGCCCTGGGTACGTCAAAATCGAAAACACCGTCTTCCGTCCCCGGGGCGGTCGACAGGACACCCAAAATGCGGGACGCATGTGAAGCGCGAGTCTGGTGAATATACCGGCCGCCATCCCTGATTATAAGCGAATCCAGAATGGAAAGGGATTCCCCGGAAGAAAGGCCTGATGCATTACGGAACACCGCGCCGGCTGCCAGTTCCAGCCCATAACCCGGACCTGTAACCGAAAACGCCGGGCTTGTCCTGTTTGTCTGCGGCAGGATCAATTCAATTTGATTCCCGGGGGAAGGCAGGATTTTCAGAGAACGAAGAAAGACCGCCTCATCAGGCAGGGTGACGGTATAGGAAAGTGGCAAAAAGCGGTTGTCAAGGAGGACCTCATCTGAACCGGACGGCAGCACATTTCCAGACCAGTTCAAAGAATTGCTCCAGCGCCCGTCACTACCGTTACCCGTCCAGGTCTTTGTCTCCGAAAAAACAAATCCGGGCAGGCACAGATCCAGAAAGATAAGAATGAAGCAAAGTGGCAAACGCATCCTGCAAAATAAATTGCAGGGCGACCGGAGTCAATAACACAAAGCGGGTATGGGAGTTTCGGGAACGGGACAAAAAAAATCCCTCCGCGGGGAGGGATTTTTTCTCTGGTATAAGCGAATTATTTAGCTTTTTTAGCACTGTCTGCTATGGCACCGACAGCAGCCTTGGCTGTATCAGCCGTAGCCTTGATAGCGGAATCCGCTTTGCTGGCAGTAGAATCGATCGCAGCTTTTGTACTGTCTACTACAGGAGCAACAGCAGCTGAATCAGTTTTGGCATCACTGCTGCCACCACCGCATGAAGCGAGGGATACAGCGATTACGATTACAGAAAGGAACTTTTTCATTGAGGTCATTTTTTAATTTGGGTGCAAATGTAGGATTTTTTCACTACAATTCAAAGTGAATGCCGCCTTCATCCCCTATTTCTTCCTGAAATATATGCGTATGGGCACGCCTTCCAGGGGAAAATGTTTGCGCATTTGGTTTTCGAGATAATTTCTGTACGGTTGCCGTATATCTTCCGGATAGTTACTGAAAAAAGCGAAGGAAGGAACGGGGGTGGGAAGCTGCGACACATACTTGATGCGGATCGGGTTACCGCGGACAACCGGCGCATGATAGCTTTCTACCGCCTTCAACATGACTTCGTTTAGTTTGGATGTCGGGATTTTCCGTTTCCTGTTCTCAAATACTTCAAGCGCGGTTTCAATAACACGGAAAATCCTGGTTTTTTCCTTTGCGGAAACATAAATTACCGGCAGGTCGGTAAAAGGTGCAAATCGTTCCTTAAGTTTTTCGGTATAGTCTCTCGATGTATTGGTTTCTTTTTCAACCAGATCCCATTTGTTTACGACGATCACCAGACCCTTCCCTTTTTTTACGGCCAGGCTGAAGATGTTCAGATCCTGAGCCGTCAGGCCTTTTTCCGCATCCAGAACGAGCAGGCAGATATCCGCTTCATCCATTGCCTTGATAGCACGGATAACGGAATAAAATTCAAGGTCCTCATGCACCTTGGTCTTTCGCCGGATGCCGGCTGTGTCGATAAGAACGAATTCTTTTTTAAACAGGTTATAGTGTGTATGGATGCTGTCCCGGGTTGTACCGGCAATCTCACTGACGATCGCTCTTTCGCTGCCAAGCAGCGCGTTTAGCAGGGAAGACTTTCCCACATTGGGCTGACCGATGATCGCAAATTTTGGCAGGCCGTCTGTCTCGGCTTCTTCACCGGTGTCAGGAATCAGTGCCGTGATGGCGTCCAGCAGTTCGCCCGTTCCACTGCCGGTCATGGAAGAAATGAAATAAATATTGTCAAATCCCATGCTATAAAATTCCGCCGCTTCCAGCAGCCTGTCGCTGTTGTCGACTTTGTTGACAACCAGGAAAACGGGTTTCACCGACCGCCTCAGCAGGTCGGCCATGGATTCATCCAGGTGAGTGATGCCTGTGGCCGTATCCGTCATGAAGATGATGGCATTGGCTTCTTCCACTGCGATGAGTACCTGTTTTTTAATTTCCTGCTCAAAAATGTCTTCGCTTTCAGGCACAAATCCACCGGTGTCGATGACGTTGAAATTTTTCCCGTTCCAGTCGGCGACACCATATTGCCGGTCGCGGGTGACCCCACTCTGGTCGTCGACAATAGCTTTCCGCTGTTCAAGCAACCGGTTGAACAGCGTACTCTTGCCAACATTCGGCCTGCCCGTGATTGCTACTGTAAAACCCGACATCTTTTATTCAATTAAATTGGAAAAATCTAGTACCCGTATTCGCGCAGCTGCATTTCGTTGTCGCGCCATTTCGGTCTCACCTTGACAAACAGTTCGAGAAAAACCTTTCTGTCCAGAAAAGACTCTATTTCCTTCCTTGCGGCCGTGCCCAGTTCGCGTATTTTTTTCCCGCCCTCACCAAGAAGGATTCCCTTCTGCGTTTCCCGCTGCACAATAATATCAGCCTGAATTTTCGTTAACGTATCTTTTTCCTGAAATTCCTGTACGACCACAGCAGTGTGATAAGGGATCTCGTCTTCGTAAAGACTGAATATTTTCTCGCGTATCATTTCACCCACAAAAAAACGGACCGGACGGTCTGTCATTTCTTCCCCGTCGAAAAAGGGCTCACCCTCTGGCAGCAGGGTAATGATCTTCTGCAGGAGCAGGTCAATATTTTCTTTTCTCAAAGCCGAAACCGGCAGAACGTCCGTGCAATATTTCTTATCCCGGAAGAATTCCACTATACGGTCCCTCTCCGATACCGGAATAATATCCGATTTATTAACCAGGACCAGCGCGGGCATTTTCAGCTGAAGGGAATTAAATATCTGGTCATTTTCCTCGGGATCCTCCCTTCCGTCCACCAGGAGCAACGCAAGGTCGCCATCGGCGACAGCCTGCCTCACCGAATCCATCATTTTTTCATGAAGTCTGTACCGGGGATCGATGATTCCGGGTGTGTCGGAAAGAATAATCTGGTATTCCGGGCCGGTAAGGATCCCCTTTATCCGGTGCCTGGTGGTCTGCACTTTTGGCGACACGATAGCCAGCTTCTCACCAATCAGGGCGTTGAGCAGCGTGCTTTTGCCTGCATTCGGCTTTCCAAACAAATTGACAAATCCGGACTTCATAAAATGGCTGCAAAGGTAGTCGTTCCAGTCCCAAAACCGGGTCGAAACAACGCCTGTTTTGCAAGGACTCTGTTAAGACGACCCTGAATTTTGTCCATTTATGTGGAAAGTGCTATATTTGATGTTCAAACATTAATTATTTATGGCAAAGATCAAATGGACGATGGACCCGACCCATTCCGAGATACAGTTTAAAGTAAGACACCTGATGATAACCAACGTAACCGGCTCATTTGGCAGGTTTGCTGCTGAAGTGGAAACGGAGGGCGACGATATTGAAACGGCCAGTATAAAATTTACGGCGGAGATTGACTCTATCACTACCAACAATGGCCAGCGGGACGCTCATCTGAAAAGTGCGGATTTTTTTGACGCGGCCAATTATCCTGAACTGGTATTCACAGGCAGGGGACTCAAAAAAATTAAAGAGGAAGAATATGAACTTTCCGGCGACCTCACCATACGCGGAACCAAAAAACCCGTCAAACTGAAGGTGGAACATGGAGGCATCATAAAAGACCCCTGGGGGAATACACGCACCGGATTTACGGTTGAAGGAAAAATCAATCGCAAGGAGTTCGGACTTGTCTGGCATGCCACAACAGAAACCGGAGGCCTGGTTGTGGCTGACGAAGTGCGCATGCACGCCAGCGTGGAATTTATTCAGGATAAGCCATAACCTGTCTATATTTGGCCCCATGAAATTTTTGCCCGGCCTCCTGCTGAGCGGATCATTTCTTTTTTCGTTTGCCCAAAAAAGGCCTGATCCCCTGCCCTATTCCAGAGTCATTACCACCGACAGCCTTAAAACCCATTTATACCGGCTGGCGGGCCCGGAATTCGAAGGCCGCGAAACAGCAAGACCCGGACAGCAGAAAGCAGCGGCCTATATTGAAGATTATTTCCGGCTGCTCGGTCTTCGTCCCGGAAATAAAGACAGCTTCCAGATGAGCTTCCCGGTATTCCAGGATAGTCTGCAGTCCGCAGAACTGAATGTCGATGGAAATACCTTCAGGCTTTATACCGATTTTGACGCGCCCCTTTCAAGCAACCACGACATGGCGTTTGGATCGTCGGAGATCGTTTACGCGGGATATGGACTTTCTGATTCCACGCGTGATGACTACCGGGGGCTGGATGTAGCCGGAAAGATCGCTTTGGTGATGGATGGGTATCCTCCCGGTTATGTCCAGAAAATTACCGGCAAAAGTAAATTCAACGGATATGCCAAATGGGATGCCGCCCAGCTGCACGGAGCCGCTGCCCTCTTCATCATCCAGCACAATTTTCCCAGGAAGCCCGCAACGGAATACGGGATGATGTATCGTGAACTGTACAGGCCGAAAGTAAGACCCAACGCGTTTTATATTTCAGAAAAACTGGCCGGAGCCATCCTTAAAACCGATACCTCCGGTTTGCGGTCCGGCACCCTGACTCCAAAAAAATATAGGGCCGATATCTGGGTCTCGTTTCGAAAGAAAACTTTATTCCTGCAATCCACCAATGTACTCGGCTGGCTGGAAGGAACGGACCGTAAAGAGGAGTTCCTTGTTATTTCCGCTCATTACGATCATCTCGGTAAAAAAGATTCGGTCACTTACTTCGGCGCCGACGATGACGGATCAGGCACGGTAGCGCTTTTGCAACTGGCCGCCGCTTTTTCCAAAGCGGCCAGGGCGGGTGCCCGACCGCGCCGGAGCATTATTTTCCTGGCAAATTCAGGAGAAGAAAAAGGCCTCTGGGGCTCCGAATACTATACTTCCCATCCTGTCTATCCGCTTGACAGTACGACCGCCAATTTAAATATCGATATGATCGGAAGAAAAGACCCCTCCCGAAAATCCGGAGATTCCAATAACTATGTATATATCGTGGGTGATGATAAACTAAGCTCTGACCTGCACACCATCAGTGTGACAACTAACGGAAAGTATACCGGGCTTGAATTGGACTATAAATTCAACGACCCGAAAGATCCGTTGAAAATCTATACACGCAGTGACCATTTTAATTTTGCCAAAAGAGGTGTGCCGATAATTTTTTATTTCGACGGCATCAACAGCGATTATCATAGGCCTTCAGATACGCCGGATAAGATCGACTACGAACTCATGCTTAAACGGACCAGGCTGGTCTTTTTTACAGCGTGGGAAATGGCGAACCGGAAAGATATACTGAAGCGGGACTATCCTCCGGTTAACGCTGAAAGATAATTAGCGTTGAAAGATAAAAAAACCCGGCCTTGCCGGGTTAAACGATTTATTGATTTTTTGTGGTAGGTTTTTGCGGATCGTTCATTCCGCTTTCAAACTCCTGTTTCACGTTATTTTTTGCATCGTTGAATTCACGCATGCCTTTACCAAGGCCCCGCATAAATTCCGGTATTTTTCTCCCGCCGAACAGAATGAGCACGGCCAGAATGATCAGTATCCATTCGCTTCCTCCGGGCATGGCCAATAATAACAATGTTGTCATGATAGTTCTCTGTTTTAATGTTTAAAAATACCGCTTAATCTCCACCCGCACAAAAAAGGCTGTTTGCATGCCTGATTTCCTGTCTGAACACCTTCGGAATCAACCTGATGCATCCCCATCACCCTTCATGGACCACGCACACATCCGGCGGAAAGCGGTCTGAAACAGGACCGCTTGTCCGCCTGGCGGCTGAAGAAATGCTCCATGAAATTTTACCCGAAGGATTATCAGATAATTATTTGTAATTTACCTGCAACGATTGTTCACTATATAAAATGCCGGTATGAAACAAGTATCTGACATCTTTCAGCATAAGGAAAGAAAAGTAACTGCTGTATCTCCATCCACTTCAGTACTTGAAGCGCTCCGGATCATGTCGTTCCAGAATATCGGATCCGTCATGGTCATGGAAAATCAAACCTACCTGGGCATAATGACGGAGAGGGACTATTCCAGAAAAGTGATCCTCAACGGAAAATCTTCTACCGATACGCCGGTTTCCGAGATTATGTCGGACGACCTGCCCGCAGTCAACCTGAACGACACGATCGAGTACTGCATGCAGCTCATGGCAGATAAGAACATCCGCTATCTGCCGGTTTTTGAACAGGATAAAATCTATGGTATCGTGTCCATACACGACTTGATCCGGGAAACCATCCAGCACCAGCAGGAAACCATTTCCCAGCTCAAAGATTATCTGCACGCCAGTATGTAAAACGGGATAATTTTTGTATTTCCGGAAAAATCAGCGGACCAGCGATTCCAGTTTTTCTTCTTCCACTACTGTCCTTATTGCATCTTCCCCGGTTTGTTTCCACTTTACCAGGCGGATCATACCCCCGCTGATTTCAATTCCGGTGATGGTTCCGTCGTCAAAGCAACAACATCCGGAATTAAAATAGGTGGGCCTGAGTTTACTGAAATCGGGATGAATATAGCCGTATTCCCTTTTTCGCCGGGGTATTTCCTCCTCTATTTTTTTCCGTGCGTCTTCGTCATTAAGCGTTTTTGCCTTTTGTAATTTCTGATAAAGTCTTTCCAGGTGCGTAAGGGAATTAAAAACCGGCTGGTGTGTATGTCCGGTGACCAGTAAAACGTTTTCCTGTGAAGCGCTCCAGTCATACATATACATGTTGTGCAGGGTCTTTAGACTATCGTTGGCTGATGGGCTGTTAATATTGATCTCCAGAAGTTTTTGCAGCGGTCCCCACACATAGCTTACAAACCATTTGCTGAATACATTTCCATCGCTCTGACGGTCTCCCTGGTGTCCATGTGTGCAAAAAATATTAATCTCCTGTCCACGCCCTGCATGCGCGCGGATAAGCACCGCCGTATAAATCCGGATGGCCCTGCCGTAGATTTTTTTCAGCCATACTTTTGAAAGCGGATCATTGTCCCAGAAAAGGTCGTGATTACCGAAAATCTTATAGTAGGCATCGCGCGCAATGAACTTTTTCTCTTTTTCAAATACGGCAACATTGTGCCTGGCAATCCCGAACATCGTGTTTTCCCAAAGTTCTTCGCAGTCACCCAGGTTGATAAAATGATATCCCAGCCGGTCGTAATATTCGAGTGCCGACAGGTAGCTGATTTCACAAACAGCAAAATCGTCGGAACCGTCTCTTCCCCCGCGGTGCTGATCACTGAAAATGATAAGGTTTCCGGAACGGGGAAGATGAAGCCGTTTTACTTTTCGGGATTTCGGATCTGCTGACTCCTTATAAAGTGCCGTCAATGCGTCCATCACAGCTACTTTATCCGGTGCAGAGGCGATTTTTGCCGCCAGCCAGGTTACCGGTTTCTTCAAAATAACGCGTAACGCTTTTCTGAAGGACCGGAGAATACCTGCGAACATTATCTGGAGGATTTAACGGTAACGATCCGGGTTTCGCCGTTTTCTAATCCCAGCACCAGCCGGGTGGCAATGCCGATAAAAAGGCCATTCTCCATTACGCCGGTTATGGCATTGATTGATTCATGAAGAGACGTCGGATCACCTATTTCCCCAAAGGAACAGTCAACGATGAAATTCCCGTTATCGGTCAGATAAGGCTCGGAGCCATTCATCCTTCGCATGGCTTCGCAGCCCAGTAACTGAAGTTTGTCCAGGGTTCTCTCCCATCCGAACCGCGCAATTTCCACAGGCAGCGGAAATCTGCCCAGAATATCGACGTACTTTGATTCATCGGCTACGACGATCATTTGGCGGCTGTTCGTGGCAACAATTTTCTCCCGCAACAGGGCACCTCCTCCGCCTTTGATCAGCCGGAGTTTATGGTCCGCCTCGTCGGCACCATCGATGGTAATGTCGATCTCCCGGATGGATGAAAAATCATAAACGGGAATACCAAGGGCGCGGGCCTGTTCTTCTGACCGCCGCGAAGTGGCGATGGTTTTAATTTTCCATCCGTCCTGTTTAACCTTTTCACCAATTTTTTCTATAGCCCAGTAAGCGGTGGACCCGGTGCCCAGGCCAATCGTCATGCCATCGTCAAGAAATTCCACTGCTTTTTCCGCGGCAAGCTGTTTTGCGTTTTTCATGGTGTATGCATCGCCTCTTTAGGCGGTTCTGTTTGCTCTTTTTCGCGGATTTTAACCAGGTCTTCCACCAGTAAAGTCATGGGAACCGTACCTATCTGAACGACCGCTTTTTTACCACGCATTTCCCTGACTATTCCTGTCTGCCGGTTTTTTTTCATCCGGACCTGGTCGCCGGCTTTTATTTCGCCCTGTACATCCACAAATGGGGAATCGGTTTTTTTCGCTGTCTTTGCACCGGCAGGTTTGTCCTTCTGTTTAAACAGGAGCGCCTGCATCTGCCGGATGACCTCCTGTTTGTTCTCATTTTTACGCCAGTCGAATATAATCTGTTTAAGCTTTCGTTCCATTTCTTTCAGATAGGCCAGCCGCTCCGATGTATTTTTATTTTGTTCGCGAAGCAATTGCAGACGCTGCTGATGTTGTTCACGGTCGAGCGTTTTTTCAAGCTCTGTTTTCAGTCTCGCATTTTCCTTCAGCATTTGCTGGAGTTCCCTGTCCTTTTCCTCAAGCCTCCGAAGATCCTGCTCTGTCCGGTTTAACAGTTTATCCAGGCGAAAATGATCCTCATCCACAAGATTCCTGGCCTGTTCGATTAATCGCGGATCGAGGCCAATTCTTTCTGCTATGGAAAAAGTATAGGAGCTGCCGGGTTTTCCGGTATTGAGCTGATAGAGCGGATGCAGCGTTTTCTCATCGAAGGCCATCGCGCCGTTAAGTACTCCGGGCGTCTTATTGGCCATTACTTTCAGGTTGAGATAGTGCGTCGTAACAATTCCGACGGCATGTTTTTTCACGAGCTCCAGAAGAATCACTTCAGCAAATGCGCCACCAAGGCTGGGGTCACTTCCGCTGCCCAGTTCATCGATAAAAAAAAGAGTGCGTCCGCCGGCGTGCTCCATGAAATATTTCATGTGAATCAGGTGCGCACTGTAAGTGCTTAGTTCAAATTCGAGGCTTTGTGTATCCCCGATGTGGATCATGATCTGCTTGAAGATCCCCAGCGTGGAATGCGGATGAACCGGAATCAACAGTCCGGCCTGGACCATCAGCTGTAACAAGCCCACGGTTTTCATGGAAACTGTCTTGCCTCCTGCGTTGGGACCTGAAATCACAAGTATCCTGTTCCTGTCATCAAGTGTTAAGTTCAGTGGTATGGTAGCCTTACCCGATTTCCGGTGATATAAATACAGTAGCGGATGAAAAGCCTGGATCAGGTTTATGCCAGATCCTTCCTGCAGGTTGGGATAGACCCCGTGAATCTCCAGTGCCAGTCTGGCCTTTCCCTGGATGAAATCGTATTCCCCCATAATCTCATAGTATCTGCCCAACAGCGGGGCAAACTCCGAAAGCCGTGTCGTCAATGCCCTCAGAATGCGGCTGACTTCGCGGGCTTCTGCGTGTTCGAGTGAGAATATTTCGTTATTAAGCCCTGTAGTTTCTTCCGGTTCTATGAAAACGGTTTTACGGGTATCACTTTCACCATGAAGAATTCCCCGGACCTGCCTTTTAAACTCAGCAAAAACGGCAACTACCCGACGGCCGTTGAGAAAGGCTTCCTCCGTTTCTGCAACATATCCTGATTTACCAAGCCGGGAAAGAATGCGTTCGAAAAGACGGCGAAGTTCAGTCCTCTTCCGGTATAGGGAAGTCCTGATCTGCGACAATTCCGGGGAAGCATGATCCCGGACCTGTCCATTCTCATCAAGGATTTCATCAATAAGTTCAATAATTCGTTTTTCATAATAGGTCTCCTGGATCACACCCGCCAGTCCGGCATAGGCCATTCTTCTGTCCCGGTCAAACCAATGAAAGACCTGACCGACCGATGCCGCCAGGCGGCGGATTTGTAAAAACTGTTCCCCATTGAGCTGACCGCCCGGAAGTGACAGTAGTTTAATTTCGCGGGCAAGATTCAGCTGGTCGTCAACCGGAAAATATTGTCCCAGCTCTAAAAGGGTCTTGAATTCGTGGGTCCGTTGGAGTTCAATCCTTATGATGGACAAATCCGTGTGAACCTGCAACACGGCAATCTTTTCCAGGGCTACAACGGACCGGCATTTCTGGGCCAGGAGTTCCCTGATCTTGTCAAATTCAAGCTGTTGAAGGGCTGTTTCCGGATAGTGTCTGATCATGCCTTACAAAGTTAGTTAACGAACATTTAAAAGCTCCGTTTGTCATATATCTTACAATCCGGCGGGTCCTTGTCTGCGTATATTGATACTGAAAAAGAATGAAACCTGTTATGTTTACCACATTAATTTGCTCGGCCCTTATGCTGGCCTCCTGCAACCCGTCAACTACTCAAAAGAATCCTATGCGTGAAGAAATTATTCCTGCCGGTATAAAAACGGAGACGGCTACATTCGGAACCGGTTGCTTTTGGTGCACGGAAGCCATTTTCCAGGAATTGAAAGGCGTCCTGAAAGTTACTTCGGGATATTCCGGGGGGACGGTAAAAAACCCCAGTTACGAAGACGTATGTACAGGAACTACCGGACACGCCGAATGTCTGCAGGTCGTTTATGATCCCGCGGTAATCAGCTATGACGAATTGCTGGAAGTATTCTGGGAATCCCACGATCCGACGTCATTGAACCGTCAGGGAAATGATGTGGGCACCCAGTATCGCAGTGTTATCTTTTATCATAATGCGGAACAGAAAAAAAAGGCCGAAGAGTATAAAGCCAAGCTGGATAAAAGCGGTGCGTATGATAAGCCCATCGTAACAGAAATCAGCCCTTATGCTGCATTTTATGCTGCGGAAGACTATCACCAGGATTATTACCGCCTGCACGGATCCCAGCCCTACTGCACCTTCGTGATCAGGCCCAAGGTGGAAAAATTTGAAATGGTGTTTAAGGACAAACTGAAGACATCTGCGACAAAGCCGTGATCATGTTTCTTTTGCCTTCCTGTCCTCCTGCACATCCTGGAATATCTGCGCTTTTTCGCTTACATTCGTCAAAATTTTTTCAGCATGAACCTGCATGAATACCAGGCCAAGGAACTCTTAAAAAAATATAATGTTCCGGTACAGGAAGGCATCCCTGTAGATACTGCCAACGCCGCGGAAGAAGCCTATAAACAGATTAAAGTCAACACGGGGAATTCCTTTGCCGTGGTCAAGGCCCAGATACATGCAGGAGGAAGGGGAAAAGGAAAGATCCGGGGTACCGAGCAAAGAGGCGTTGCCGTCGCCAAGAATGCAGAAGAGGTCCGCAATATCGCTTCCAATATTCTCGGCGGCACGCTGGTCACTATCCAGACTGGCGAGGCGGGCAGAGTCGTTAGAAAAGTGCTCGTTGCACAGGACGTATATTACCCCGGCCCGAATCCGGTTAAGGAATATTATCTCTCTATCCTCCTGGACAGGGCCCGCGGTCAAAATGTGATCATGTACAGCACGGAAGGAGGAATGGATATTGAAGAAGTGGCCCACAAAACACCTGAAAAGATTTTTAAGGAATGGGTTTTCCCCGGTGCTGCCCTGCAGGGATTTCAGGCGAGGAAGATCGCTTTTAACCTGGGACTTTCGGGAGAAGCTTTTAAAAACTGCGTGAAGTTTGTCACTAACCTCTACAACGCTTACGTGGGTCTGGACTGCAGCATGCTGGAAATAAATCCCCTGTTCAAGACAAGTGATGAAAAAATCATTGCGGTAGACTGCAAGATGAACCTGGATGATAATTCGCTCATGAGACATCCTGATCTGGAAGCCCTGCGCGACATTGGCGAAGAAGACCCCACAGAAGTGGAAGCCGGAAAATATAATCTGAATTTCGTCAAACTGGACGGTAACGTCGGCTGTATGGTCAATGGAGCAGGACTTGCCATGGCCACCATGGATATGATCAAACTCAGCGGCGGTGAACCCGCAAACTTCCTGGACGTGGGCGGCAGCGCCAATGCCCAGACGGTGGAGGCGGGATTCCGGATCATACTGAAAGACCCGAAAGTAAAAGCCATACTCATCAATATATTCGGCGGTATCGTGCGATGCGATCGTGTAGCCCAGGGGGTGATCGACGCCTATCATTCCATCGGCTCCATACATGTGCCCATCATTGTGAGGCTGCAGGGAACCAATGCGGAAGAAGCAAAAAAATTAATTGAAGAAAGTGGTTTGAAAGTTCAGTCTGCCATCCTGCTGAGTGAAGCCGCCGCGCTGGTAAATAAGGCCGTCGCCTGATTATCCTTTCGCAATTCCTTCCGGAAGCTTCCTGCCGAGCACTTCCACTTTAACATGCGCCAGGCCATGCCCTGTATATTTTAATTTCCGGGCTGCCGATTTGCTGAGGTCAATTAGCCTTTTGTTGTTCTTGTGCATACGGTCGTTAATGCGCAGTACGACCGAAAGGTTATTCCTCGTATTGGTTACCCTAACCCAGTAGTTCAGGGGAATGACATTACTCGCCGCACTTAATTTATTCTGGCTGAAAATCTCCCCCGTTGCCGTTTGTCGTCCTTCGAATTTGTTGGCATAAAAACTGGCAGTGCCAAAATGCACTTTGTCACTGCTCACCTTGCGTTTGGAGCTTTTTGACTTATGACTTTTTGCCGGCGTGGTTTCCGGCATATTTGTCTGGGCATTCCCGCGATGGACGAAAATGAACAGAAAAAGAAGGACGATGGACTTTTTCATCTTGGCAGCGTTTGGATTTGATTCTGGCGGCCCGGTGTGGTCACAGAATCCGGACTTTTATCCGGAATCCGTAATCTTCGGGCCTGTCCCGGACTTAAAAAACGCTTTTATCTCCAAAATATTTCTGGATCAGACCCCTGTCCTCATCATAAATGTCCTCATAAAACAGAATCTTACCTGTTTTTCCTTCACAGGTAAAGTATCGGATATACAGGGGAAGCTTGTGAAATCCGTTGACAATGTGTTTTTCATTGCGCGCAATCCATGTCTTGAGTGTATCCGCCGGATACCGCAGGGTGTCGTTGCGTACAAGATACCTGGCCAGCCGGTCCCACTCCTTTACCCGGATGCACCCGTGACTGATTGCCCTGTATGACTTGCTGAACATCCACCGCACGTTGGTGTCGTGAAGATAAACGCTGTACTTGTTTCTGAAATTGAACTTTATGACACCCAGCGAATTGTCATCGCCCTCCCTTTGCTTGAGCTGATAGGGAAAATGTTTAACATTCACTTTGTTCCAGTCTATGGTTACCGGGTCTATAACGCTATCCTCGTCGTTGACCACCATGAGGTTCTGTTGCCGGAGAAAATCCACGTTTTCCCGGATCTTGGGAACCATTTCCTTAAAAACGATGCTGTACGGAACTGTCCACTGAGGCATCGTGATGAAATTTGAAATCTCGGATGTGAGCTGTGGCGAACGCGTGGCCGGTCCGCCAACAATTACCCGGCTGGAAAATACCGTCGTGTCATGATCGATGACCCTGAGATAAAAACCGGGCAGGTTCACCCACGCATAAGTGACCGGAAAGCTGTCGGGAAGCTGCTTATAGCGGTCAAGTGTAACCGCAATCCTTTTGAATTTTTCCAGGTCGGTGTTGTTGAGCCGGTCAACGATGGAATTGGTCAGATAACCCGTCACCTTAAACTCATATTTCCTCTGGAAGCGGGCGATTGCCTTCTTAAAATGCACAGTGTCCATCGGTGGTACGGTATCAGACAGGTTGCCCGTCTCCACGAGTCTTTTTTGAAGCAGGTGGAAAAAATTAACGGAATCTTTATAAGGATATGGCAGATAGGTGTATGGCTCAAATTTCGCCGAATCCAGAAAAGCACCGATATATGCTTTCAGAGAATCGTATCCTTTATTCTGCGGCTCCAGCTGGTGCAGCGCAAGTGGAATGTTTCCGGACTGAAGTGCGCGGTTGAAGGCATCGACATAAAAACCATTACCGAGTACTGAGTCTGTTCGCAGGGTCACGGTATCAAAAGGAATTCTTCCCTGCTTCAAATGCTTTGCCATCAGAAAAAATGCGTCGGTAAGCATCAAATCTTTCCGGGCCCATAGTGCCGCATTTCTGGATGCGTTCGTGTCGACACTAAATACGCGGTCGAAAAAGGAAAGTAACCTGTAGTGATAGTCGTTTGGAAACAGGCCCCACAGTCTGCAGTTTTCGATCAGATGGGTAAAGGAATTGCCCGCCTCTGTTGTCCTGTCCAGCCTCATCCAAACAGGTTTGTACTGGCTCGCCTCATAAAGGCTGTCCAAGAGTGCAACGTATTCAACACGGACTGTATCGTTCAGTTGCCCGTTATGGGATTTCAGGTATTCCAGCGTATTTCTGATCTCTTCGGAAGTGCTCTCTTCGAGTTTGGCGGGATTGTATACAATGACTTTTTCAGGCGGTTTCTCTCTTTTATTTTTACATTGAATGAATACAAAGGTGGCTGAAAGAAAAATAAGAAGATACGATCTCGCAGTTTTCATTAAAATGAACCGTTTGTATGATTTTCAGAGGCCTTTAAAGAAACAACTAATTGGATGAATAACAAAATATTGAATGTGCGGAGAAAAGTATACGGGTTTATCCTCATTTTCCACGCTTTTTTTACGATCTCCGCGGCCCAGTCACTTCCCGTCAGCCGTTACGGTCTTCCTATTATCAATTCACCCGGCTTATATAAAGAAAGCCTGAAAGATCATCCTGAAAAAGAGATGGTCGGCCTGTCGGCTTGCCCGGGTATTGTCTTGAGTTTGCGATATGCCGGTTCCGACAATTTTCTTCATAAAAAATTATACCCGGGAAAGGTCAGTAACACTTTCTTAAGAAAGCCGGTCCTGGAAGCACTCATCAGGGTTAACCGGGAGCTGAACAAAAAAGGAATGATGCTGGTGGTATATGATGCCTATCGTCCTTATTCAGTGACGGAAACGATTTGGGAAACAGTAAAAGACGATCGCTATGCCGCAGATCCAGCCAATGGCAGCGGACACAACCGCGGCGTTGCCGTGGATCTTACCATTGCTGATTTGAAATCAGGTCAGCTTCTGCGCATGCCCACAGACTTTGATAATTTTACCGACAGTGCACGTCAGGATTTTCCGTTGTCAGACAGTGCTATGATAAGAAACAGAAACCTGTTGCGGGAACTTATGATGAAAAACGGATTCCTGCCATTGTCGACAGAATGGTGGCATTTCAGCTGGCCTGATCCCGGAAAGTTTGAAGTAATGGATCTGTCTTTTGAAGAATTTTAATACACCGCGCGTCGATACTTTTCCGGTTCGCCAATGTCTGGGCCGAATCACGGAAAGTTCGCCGTTTCGCTATTCGGTATTTTCTTTCATCACACGCGGTATTCTTTGTTCCAGCATCATCAGGTCGGCGATTACAAGTGCAGTTACGGCCTCGAGCACTACGGGAACACGAAGGGCAATGCAAAGATCATGTCGGCCTTTAACCGAAAATATTTCCTGTGTACCGGTCTCCCTGTTATAAGTCTCCTGCTCCTTTGGTGTGGATGAAGTCGGTTTTACCGCAATGCGGAAAACCATTTCGTTTCCGTTGCTGATGCCGCCCACGACTCCGCCGGCATGATTGGTGAGGGTTCTGCCGGATTTATCCGCAATGGCGTCGTTATGTTCTGATCCGAACATTTGCGCAGCGGCAAAGCCTGTCCCGAATTCGATGGCACGAATGGCAGGAATAGAAAATACCGCATGAGAGATCAGGGATTCCACACTGTCAAAAAAAGGTTCTCCCAGGGAAGCGGGAAGATCTCCGACCCTGCACTCTATGATGCCGCCCACCGAGTCTTTGGCATCGATGGCCCTTTGTAAACCGGCTTCGAGATCTTCAAGTCCACCGATCTCGAGGATCTCCGCTTTAATTTGAGTCCCGGATTGTTTCAACATCTTTTTTGCGACAACGCCCGCGGCAACGAGCGCAACCGTGAGCCGTCCGCTGAAATGTCCGCCGCCCCGGTAGTCTTCAAAACCTCCATATTTTTCATGTGCCACGAAATCAGCATGGCCGGGACGTGGTATCGCTCTTAATTTTTCATAGTCCGAAGAACGGGTATTGCTGTTCTCAAAAAAAATGGAAATCGGTGCACCGGTGGTATGGTCATTGAAAATACCGGATTTAAATACAGGGAGGTCAGCTTCCTGCCGTGGCGTGGTGCCTTTTTGAATCCCTCCCTTTCTTCTCTCCAGATCCGGGAGAAAATCCTCTGTTTTCAAAGGCAAACCTGCGGGACAGCCATCCAGGATAAGACCCACGCCGGGCCCGTGCGATTCGCCAAAAATGGTCATTCTGAAAATACGTCCGAATGAATTCATATTAAAAAATGCTGTCTAGTTCGTGAACGGAAGCTCCCAGTTTTTTGAGGTCTTCGAAAAACACCGGATAGGATTTCCGGATGGCGTCTGACTGCTCGATACATACCGGTCCGGTAGCGTCAAGCGCCGCAACTGCGGCAGCCATTGCGATGCGGTGGTCGTGCCGCGAATGTACCGTTGCCGCCTGAACTGCTCCCACGCCTTTGATGCCCATCACATCATCATTGAGCAAAATATCAACGCCCATCTTTCCAAATTCCTCCTGAAGCGTAAGGGCGCGGTTACTTTCCTTATGGGTCAGCCGGCTGATGCCTTTGATAAAACTTGACCCGTGGCAATGAGAAGCGAGCGCAACCAGCGGCGGAAAAAGATCGGGGCAGTCCGTTGCATCAAAATGAAACGCCTTCAACATTTTCTTCTGTCCGTCGCCCACATGGATCTCATGCTTTCCGACAAAAAGCGGCACCCCGCAATCCTGAAGAGCCTGCAATATCGCTTTGTCGGCCTGGGTAGAGTCCGGATCCAGACCCATCACATGGCTCTCTCCGGCGATCGCTCCCGCAACAAGGAGAAAAGCTCCTCCGCTCCAGTCCGCTTCCACTCTGTATTCAATGGTTCCCCAGGGCCTGGTCCATTTTTCCGGCGAAAAATAAAATGAACGGTAGCCGCGGTTTTCCGGCAACTTAAGGCCGAATTCGCGCATAACCGATAGCGTTAGATCAATATAAGGTTTGCTTTTCAGGTTTTCTACCGTAATGGTCACGTCGCGCGCATCGGCTGCGGCATAGGCCATCAGGAGACCTGTGAGAAACTGCGAACTCAGCGATCCGTCCGTTAGTATATTCGACGGAACAAGCGGCCCCTTAAGCCTCAGCGGCAGTTTCCCCATATTCGACCGGACTTCCACACCCAGCAGTGGAAAAATCTGATCGAAAAAATCCATCGGACGGTTCAGTAGACTTCCCTCTCCTTCGATGGTCATGGTGTGCGTACTCAGTGCTACCAGCGGCGCAAACATCCGGATTCCGAGCCCGCTTTCCCCGCAATTCACAAAATCGCCTCCCGGTTGAATCCCCCTGCTTTGAACAAGAAGTGAACCATCGGTCAGCAGTTCTACGCCGGCACCGAGTGCCTGTATCACGCCGAGTGCCGCTTTATCGTCGTTCGAAGAGCCTGGATTCAGGATATGTGTTTTCGTACCTGACACCAGGGCAGCGGCACAAGCCCTTTGCATGGAACTCTTGGATGCGGGAGCCCGCAGACTGCCCTGAATCCTGGAAGGTGAAATGGTAATATTCATATTTTATCGGGCGCGGGCGATGGAATAGAGCAATTTTTCAAGCCTGAGCATGGGTATTGGTTTAATTACCGCCTTGCCCAGCTTTTCAAGCAATACATAATGCATGGTATCGCGCATTTTCTTTTTATCCATGCGCATGATCTCGATCACTTTGCCAAAATCCACCGGAACATCTATGGGAAGTCCATATTGCTGCAGGAGTCCGGTGACACGGGCAGTCTCCTTAAAATTCAGGACCTCTTCGGAAATCAGGCAGGCGGCCTTCATTCCCACAGAAATGGCATGTCCGTGCGGAAGGTGATAAACATTTTCTACCGCGTGGCCGAGTGTATGCCCGAAATTCAGGAGTTTACGGTCCCCCTTTTCAAATTCATCTTTTAAAACAACCGTGGATTTGATCACCACATTGCGCCGGATCAGGTCTGTCAGCGCCTTCTTGTTCTTCCGGTACGTCATGACCGAATTCTTTTCAAGGTCCCTGAACAGGGACGCGTCCCGGATGGCAGCATGTTTGATTACTTCGGCAAATCCGTTCACCCATTCTTCCTGAGGAAGCGTCTTAAGGAAAGAAACATCATAGTATAGAAAATCGGGTTGCCGGATCATGCCGACCATATTTTTATAGGGACCGATGTCAATGCCATTCTTCCCTCCCACCGCTGCATCAACCATGCCCAGGATGGACGTAGGCGCGAATCCGAATGGAATGCCCCTCATGTAAACCGAAGCCACATAACCCGTGATATCAGTTACAACGCCGCCACCAACCCCGACAAGGGTGGTTTTCCTGTCCGCTCCAAATCCTATCAGCTGATCGATGATCTGGTCTACCGTGGACTGCACTTTATAGGATTCCCCCGGGCGGATCTGGATAACCTTCAGATTTCTGAAAGCTTTCCGGTGAAGGTCGTAGATATGCTGGTCGGTAACAAAGACCGCGTTATCTTTTTCCACCGCCTGACCAATTTGGGCAAATGAAGTATCGAAATAGCAGGTGGTTCTGGAATGCGAAAAAGAAAATGTTTTTTTCAGCATATGTTGGGGCTTAAGAATTCATGACCTTGTTTTGATGATTGATACTTTCCATATGAACGGCGTCAAAATACTTGGTGATGAATTCACGGCTCAGTCCCAGCTTATCTCCTTTTTTGAAAGCCCTGTCCAGTATGGCGTTCCAGCGGTTGGTCTGCAGGATGGTAATATTGTTGTCTTTTTTATATTGACCGATTTTTTCTGAAACCTTCATTCTTTCCCCGATGATCTGCAACAGTTCGTCATCGAGGTGATTGATCTGCTGCCTTAATTTTTCCAGCGCGGCGTGGTATTCTTCAGAAGCCACATCTTCTTTTCTCCAGCGTATCTGCGAGAGCATTTCACCCAGCCTGGCCGGTGTTACCTGTTGCTTGGCATCGCTCCAGGCTTTATCAGGATCCACATGGCTTTCGATGATGAGGCCATCGAAATCGAGGTCAATCGCAGTCTGTGCGACTTCCAAAAGTATATCTCTGCGGCCGCAGATATGGGACGGGTCATTGATAAAAAGCATACCCGGATTCCGGCGTTTCATTTCAATCGCCAGGTGCCACATGGGCGCATTCCTGTATTCAGAATTACCATATGAACTGAAACCCCTGTGAATAAGTCCGATTTGTCGTATGCCGGCCTTGCTCACTCTTTCCACCGCACCGATCCATAGTTCAAGGTCAGGGTTTATCGGATTTTTAATCAGTACAGGCACATCCACACCCCGCAATGCGTCAGCAACCTCCTGAACACTGAAGGGATTAACCGTCGTGCGTGCTCCTATCCAAAGAATATCCACGTCGAAATGAAGTGCGTCTTCCACCTGCTTGGCCGTAGCCACTTCCACGGCGACAGGAATTCCGGTCGTCTCTCTCGCTTTTTGCAGCCAGGGCAGGCCCTTGGTTCCGATTCCTTCAAAGCTTCCGGGTCTCGTACGGGGTTTCCAGATACCGGCCCGCATTACGTCGACCCGGCCGGTTTCCTGTAATTGCGTTGCTGTCTGCAGAACCTGTTGTTCTGTTTCCGCACTACAGGGACCTGAAATGATCAGCGGACGTTTTAACCAGGCCTCCTGCGTGATTTCCTTCATTGATTTGGTTGCTATCATAATGATCTGCTTTTAAAATTAAAAATGTTTTACCGGCTGTTGGCATCGTTCATCCTTATCCTCCGGCCCCGGTAGTTTTTACCGTCAATTGCACGAATCATTTGCGGCGCCGCTTTACGGTCGATCTCTATCCAGCTGTTCATTTCCTTCATGTCTATTTTACCGAGCACGTCTTTTCTCAGGTCACTCATATCCAGCACAAACTGGAGAAAGCTGGCCTTGTAAAAACCATCTTTTGTTCCCAGGTTCACAAACAGTTTTACAAAGTCGCCGCCCGCGGAGGCAAAAGTGGGTTTCCTTGATCCTTCATAACTGATCCTTTCCCGCTGCCCGCCTACGGGTCTTTCCTTAAGGCCACGGACATTCAGGTCTTCTGCATTTTCATAATATTTCAGAAAGCGCGAGAATTCCTGTGCAGCCACTCTTTTCAACACATCTTCCTTGCTGACGCCGGCAAATTTTTCTTCCAGCATCGGCACATATGATTCATAGTCCCCATGACTGATGTCGGCATTGAGCAGTTTATCCATAAAGTGAAAGAACTGCTTCCGGCAGACATCCTTACCGGTGGGGATCTCCACTTTATGAAAGGGCACCTGTACCATCCGTTCAATCTGTTTCAGCTTTCCCATTTCACGCAGGTGGACAATGGAAAGACAGACGCCCGTATTGCCGGCCCTGCCCGTCCTGCCGCTTCGGTGCGTATAGATCTCCACATCGTCAGGCAGTTCGTAGTTAATGACGTGGGTTATCCCCTGCACGTCGATACCCCGCGCCGCCACATCCGTGGCGATCAGCAGCTGGATCGTTTTCTCACGAAAATCACCCATCACTTTGTCACGCTGCTGCTGGGTAAGATCCCCGTGCAGCGCGTCTATGTCATACCCTTCGCGGGTAAGCTTTTCCGATATGGATTGTGCGTCGGCCTTGGTACGGGTGAAGATGATCCCGTAGATACCAGGATTAAAGTCGATCAGCCGTTTCAATGCTTCATAACGGTGATGGGCACTCGTAACCAGAAACTGATGATCGATATTCCGGTTGGCCGTATTCATCTTGCCGACCGTGATCTCGACAGGCTCTTTCATGTATTTCCTGCTTACACGCTTGATTTCGGGCGGCATGGTGGCACTGAACAGCCAGGTCGCTTCCCTTTTTGGCGTATTCTGAAGGATGAATTCGATATCGTCCTGAAATCCCATGTTAAGCATTTCATCTGCTTCATCCAGGACTACATATTTGATTTCTTCCAGGTTAATGGCTTTTCTCTCGATCAGGTCGATCAACCTGCCCGGCGTGGCTACTACGATCTGCACACCTCTCCGCAGGTCCCTGATCTGCATGCCGATGGATGAACCACCGTAAACGGCCAGCACATTCACTCCGGTCATGAATTTTTTGAACAACTCCACCTCACTGACGATCTGCATGCAGAGTTCTCTGGTAGGACAGACTACCAGGGCCTGGGGTATTTTACCTTCCGTATGAATCAGGTGAAGAAGCGGTAGTCCGAATGCGGCCGTTTTTCCTGTGCCGGTCTGTGCGAGACCCACAAGATCCCGGGTTCCGCTTATCAGGACGGGAATGGCTTTTTCCTGAATCGGCGTGGGTTGTGTAAAACCCAGGGCCTGAACTGCCTGCAGCAGCGTATCCCTTAAGCCTAACCCTTCAAATGTACTCATACGTTTCTGAAATTTTGCGCAAAGGTAAGCAAAGATGGAAGGAGCTGCCCGCCCATAATCCGGACAGCCGCTTTCTCCCTGTTATTGCAATATCCTTTTTATTTTATTGGCGTTCTCCATCAGTTCCCAGAGATACGCATAGTTTTCTTTTTCCAGGCAGCTTTTGAATTTACGGAGCTGCATAATATGTTCGTTCAGCACATCGAGCACGTTCTCGCGGTTTTGCATGAAAATCGGACCCCACATCGCCGGGCTGCTCTTGGCCAGTCGTACCGTACTTTCGAAACCACCGCCCGCCAGTTCGAAAATCGCATCCTCCTCCCTTTCCTTTTCCAGTACCGTATTGGCGAGTGCAAAAGACGTGATATGTGAAATATGGCTTACGTAAGCAGCATGTATATCATGGCTTTCTGCGTCCATATTGACCAGCGACATGCCCAGCAGGGAATATAGTTTTTCGATCCTGGCAAGAGCTGCAGGGTCTGATTTCTCACTTTCGCAGATCACGCAGGACCTTCCCCGGAAAGCATCGTGTACCGCCGCTTCCGGCCCGCTGTATTCTGTTCCCCACATCGGGTGGGTGGCAACAAAGCGGCTCCTGTTGGGATGGCCGGACAGGGATTTACACAGGGCATTTTTGGTTGAACCCGCATCGGCAACGATCTGTTCCGGTCCTATCAGATCAAGGATATTTTTCATAACCGGCAGGGTTACATCGACCGGAATGGCCACGTAAATCAAATCACTCTGCTTCACGGCTTCTTCCAGGCCGGCCACTTCGTCTATGGTTCCCAGTTCGAGCGCTTTTTTTGCCGTGGCGCCGCTGCGGCTTACGCCAATCACTTTTTCTACCAGCTGCCGGTCTTTCAACGCAAGACTGAAAGATCCGCCTATCAGCCCGACCCCGACAATGGTTACGGTCTTAAACATATTGCTTGGGTTTTAAAAGGCCTGCATTGCGGATGCGCTCAGCACATTCACGGATCTTTTCTTCCGGCGCACAAAGACTGACACGGATATACTCCCTGCCCTGGGTTCCGAATATACCCCCGGGCGTAATAAATACATTCGCCCCATACAGAAGCTGATCGCTGAACTGGAAACCATCCGAAGCCCTGTGGGGCACGCGGGCCCATACAAAGAGGCCGGCCTGTTCCTTCGAATAGGAACATCCAAGGATATCCAGCAGCTCATGAACGGCTTCTTTTCTTTTCCGGTAAAGCTCATTTACCGATGCGTACCACGATGCCGGCAGGGAAAGAGCTTTTGCTGCCGCCAGCTGCACAGGCAAAAACATCCCGCTGTCCATATTGCTCTTAAACCGGAGCACATTCTCCACGTGCTTCCCGGAAGCCATCATCATTCCGATACGCCACCCCGCCATATTGTGGGATTTACTCAGTGAATTCAGTTCTATAACCCATTCGCTGATCCCGGTTGCATGGAAAATGCTCATTGGCCGGTCGTTAAGTATAAAGCTATAGGGATTATCGTGAATGATAAGTACCCTGTTTTCTTTTGCAAATTCCACCAGTTCAGTGAAAAAATTTTCATCCGGCAGCTGACCCGTAGGCATCTGCGGATAGTTCACAAACATCAGGACATGCTCCTGGCCGTCCTTTTTACTTCCTGCCAGCCTGCGCAATTCGTCAAAATCCGGTTTCCACTGATTCTCTTCTTTTAAAGTGTAAGGCGCTATGACACCCCCCGCAAGTCGTGCTGCACTCTGGTAGGTGGGATATCCCGGATTTGGTATGAGCACCGTGTCACCGGGATTTACGTAGGTCATACAGATATGCATGATTCCTTCCTTAGAGCCTGCCAGAGGAAGAATTTCCAGGTCAGGACGGAGCTCTACTCCGTACCATTGCCTGTACCATGCAGACATCGCCTGACGAAGTACAGGGGAACCCTTGTAACTCTGATAGGCATGGGTGTTAGGCTTGCTGCTTTCTTCCTGCAACACCCGGATCACATCGGGGTGCGGCGGCTGATCAGGACTTCCGATGCCCAGAGAAATAATATTTTTTCCACTGCGGTTCAGGTCGTCGATCTCCCGCAATTTTTTGGAGAAATAATATTCTCCGATTCCTTCGAGTCGGTTCGCTGTTTCCATTTTTTAATCTGCTCGTTTCAATTGGTGCATAACAAGAATAATTTTTCTTTTTCAGCTTTGTTCCCCTTTCCTGTATACACCATATACTTTAAGATCTGATATTGCCGGACGTATGATTTCCAGCACACGTTCAAGCTGGCCGGTGTCGTCAAATTCCATGTCGGCGTGAAAACTGTATTTCCATTCGCTACCTGGTATGGGAAAAGACTGAAGCTTGCTCAGGTTTATACCGGCATCCGCGATCAGGGTCAGTACGCGGGCCAGACTACCCCGGGAATGATCCGTATGAAAGGTTACTGACGCTTTATTGGCATCCTGCACCGGCATGGCCATTTCCTTGCGGCAAAGCACGAGAAAGCGCGTATAGTTGTATTTCATGGTATGGATATCGGGTGCAAGGATATCCAGCCCGAACAATTGCGCAGCAAGACTGCTGGCAATCCCTGCGATGTGTTTGCTTTTTCTCTGGTGAATGTGTTTTGCACTGAGTGCGGTGTCTTCCGTCTCGATCAGCTTCCAGTCAAACTGGTTGAGGAAATCAAGACACTGCAGTATGGCCATGGGATGGGAATGAACTTCATGGATATCCTTCAGCTGCACGCCCGGATTCACTACCAGGTTCTGTCTTATCTGGAGATACACTTCTCCTGCGATGACCAGGTCGCTGTTCCGCAGCAGGGTGTAATTAGGAAGAATACTTCCGGCAATGGAATTCTCTATCGCCATCACCGCAGCGTCGCACAAGCTGGGATCCTGAGCGGAGCGGACCACTTCCTGAAAACGTCCACAGGCCAGGATGGATGGGTTTCCGCCGAAGAATATCCTTGCGGCTTCCTGGTGAAAACTTCCTTCGTAGCCCTGTATCGCTACGCGCTGGACTGGGTGTTGCATATGATAAAAAAAAAGTCCCGGCTTTTGACCGGGACTCTGTTGTTAATTTCTTTAGTTTATTTTGTTATTAACAAAAGCATGCCCGGTCTGCTTTTAAAGTAGAAGTAAAAATAAAAACCAAAATACCGGTATGCCTTATTGAATAACATGGATTTCAAAAATAGGAGATTCTTCCGATCCCGCCAATTAATTTTCTGAGGAACCGTTATCTGCTGAAGAATTCAGTCTTTTTTCCAGTTGGGCGCTGACCCTTTTAAAAAGATGGAAGGGTTTGAATATCCTCCAGTCCGGCAATTCCATCAGCCCTATATACCTGTCCAGTTTCGCCCTCCTGAAGTCGTATTGCGTCTGTTCCGGCATATTGATGCAAACGATCCAGCCACCTTTCGCTTCCACATCTTCCAGCCATTCTTCATAGTAATCCTTATCTCCGCTGTGGAAATTCAGTACATTCTCGGCAATCAGTATGAACTTATAAATGCCTTCAGACATGAATTTGTCGGCGACTTCTCGTTTAAGACTCATGATGTCGTTCTCAATCGCGTCGTTCCACTCGCCGATCAGTTCGAGGATCACATATTTCTCTTCATAGTCCGCCAAAAGGACTTTAAGATAAAGCGTCCTGGAGCCGAATTCATCCCATTGCGGGTGAATCAGGTAGTTATAGATCGCCTGGGTGAATTCAAATTCGGAATATATCCTCCCATAGAAAGGCGAATGTTCGTCTTCTTCACTGATATAGATATGACGCCAGTTATAAAATGGTTCTATGTCGTGCATATAAAGAGGGGATTATTCCTGTTTGGTCCCCTGTTGGATTCCAAGTTAAGACGATGCCCGCCTTCTTCCATCGGCCGCATTCTTCACGCTGCCATATTTTAACAAAAGGGCCCTGGCCACATCATATTCCTTAATTCCGGTCTGATTCATCAGCATCCGGGTTCCGCGATCGATCAGTTTACTGTTTGTAAGGGCCATATTCACCATTCGCGTATCCTCCACCCTGCCGATCCGGATCATCACTGTTGTGGAGATCATATTGAGGACAAGCTTTTGGGCCGTGCCGCTTTTCATCCTGGTACTTCCCGTAACAAATTCCGGACCCACGACCACTTCCACGGGAAAATCCGCAACACCAGCCAGGGGCGTACCCGGATTACAGGTCACACAGCCCGTGGAAATATTATTTTTTCTGCACTCCTTCAGGGCTCCGATGACATAAGGAGTTGTTCCGCTCGCGGCAATCCCGATTACCACATCGCGCTCATTGCATTCATACTCACTTAAGTCAACCCATCCCTGCATCTCATCGTCCTCCGCATTTTCCACAGGCGTCCGGATAGCTTTTTCACCTCCTGCAATGAGACCGATGATAAGGCCGTAGGGCATACCATAGGTAGGTGGAATTTCGCTCGCATCGAGTATACCAAGCCGCCCGCTGGTACCTGCACCCAGATAAAACAGTCTTCCTCCTGCGAGCATCTTATCCGTAATATGTTCGGTCAGTTTTTCGATCTGCGGGATCGACTGGGCTACCGTAAGAGGCACCTGCTGGTCCTCCCGGTTGATGAAAGTGAGCAGCTCCCGGGTTGTCATTTTTTCGAGATGCCGGTAAGGGCCCTGCTCTTCCGTTATTTTTTCAAAATCCTTCATTTTCTTTTATGATAGCTGACCAGCCCTTCCATGGGCTTGGCCAGAAATTGTCCTGGCTGCCATCCGTATTCAAGGCAAAGTTCCCGGAGAATATCCTTAAAGCCAAATGCCACGCTGCCGGTGAAAGAAACCGGTACACGGGAGATCTCCGGATAACCGGCAAGGTGGGTCGAAAAAAAATCCCTGAGTCCGTCCTCTATAATGTTTTCGATCATATAGTGCCCGCGGTTTTCCGACAGAAACAGGGTGAAGCCCGCGATGTACCTGTTGGGAAGCGGTTTTTTATATACCGCGTCCAGTATTTCCGCTGCATCTGTATGGTACCGGCGGGTAAACCGCTCGTGGAGATCTTTGTCGAAGGTCTTATACAAATAGTATTGAAGAACCTTTTTCCCCAGGTAGGCTCCGCTGCCTTCGTCTCCCAGCACATAGCCAAGACCGGGCGAATTATTGGTAATTTTTTTGCCGTTGAAATATCCGGAGTTAGATCCGGTTCCGAGGATGGCCACAATGCCTTTTCCCCTGCCGAACAAGGCCCTGGCCGCGCCCGTAAGATCGTGCTGCACTTCCACCTTTGATTGAGGGAAAACCTTCCGGATGGCCCTGCTTACCATGGCGCGGTTGGCTGCTGCAGCACAACCGGTGCCATAAAAGAAAACATTGTCAGGTGAAACATTTTTCAGGGAGGGAAGTAGTTCCCTTCGTATCATTTCTGTAAGCTGGGATTCATTCAGAAAATAAGGGCTGGCACCCTGCGTTTCCACCGTTTTTTTCCTTGTTCCGGAGATCATACACCATTCGCATTTCGTCGAGCCGCTGTCTGCAATCAATAGAGCCATAAGTTAATCTTGAATTCCCGGACGAAGGTATAATCCATTCGGGAGAAACCGCTCGTCCCGGATTTCCCCTTTCCTAAATTCCTTTCCTTAATTTGCATCCTTCATGATATCGTAATGAAAAAACTAAATTTCTGGCTTCCTCTTTTGTTTGCGATTGTGATGATCCTCGGCATGATCATCGGCTTTCGTCTCTATCCCAGTACAAGCACCGGCGGCTTTTTCAAAACGGGCAAACTGTCGCCCGTTCAGGAGGTGGTAGATATCATCAATGAAAAATATGTTGATACGGTTCATCCGGATTCCATGGGCGAAGAAGCCATTCAGGGCATCCTGTCCCATCTTGACCCGCATTCCTACTATATCCCCGCTGTAGACCAGGTATCCATGAATGAAGATCTCCAGGGAAATTTTCAGGGCATCGGCGTGGAATTTCAGATTATCTCCGATACGGTAAATATCACCAACGTACTGAGTGGCGGACCGAGCAACCGGGCAGGCCTCGCCATCGGCGATAAAATTCTGCGCGTTAATGATTCGGTGGTAGCCGGCAATGGCATCACCGGCGACAGGATAAAAAAAATGCTCCGGGGACCGGGAGCCAGCCAGGTCAGCGTGACCGTATCACGGGAAAATCAACTGAAGACGTTTGCGATACAACGAGGTTCGATTCCTCTTCCCGCACTGGACGCCGCCTATATGATCAATGCGGAGTCGGGATATATCCGGATCAACAAATTCTCCCGGACAACCTTTGAGGAGTTCATGCTTGTGTTGGATTCGCTTGAAAAAAGAGGAATGAAAAAACTGGTGCTTGATATCCGTGATAACGGCGGCGGCATCGTGGATGAGGCAGTGAATATGGCTGACGAATTTCTCGGCAATGACGAACTCATTGTTTACACGGAAGGAAGAAAAAGCCCCCGTAAAGAATACAGGGCCCAAAGACCGGGCAGCTTTGAAAAAGGGAAACTGATCCTGCTCGTAAACGAAGGCACGGCTTCCGCCAGCGAAATCCTGGCCGGCGCCCTTCAGGACTGGGACCGCTGCACCATCGTGGGCAGAAGAACGTTCGGGAAAGGGCTTGTGCAGGAACCTTTCGAACTGAGCGACGGCAGCGAACTCAGGCTGACCATCGCACGTTACTATACGCCACTGGGCAGAAGCATCCAAAAACCTTATAACAAAGGCAGGGATGTTTATAATGAGGAAGTATACAACCGGTATCACAACGGTGAGGTGCTGCACGGGGATACTGCAAGCAATCATCCGGGCCCGGTTTATAAAACGCCGGCCGGAAGGTCAGTCTATGGCGGCGGTGGCATTACGCCGGATGTTTTCGTGGCGATCGACACAACGGATATACCGAGAAATATCAGCGCGCTTTATATCAGTGGCGACCTGAATAATTTTGTGTATCTGTACTATATGCGTCACCGTGCGGAGATCAGCAGATTCCCCACTGTAGAATCATTTTATGAGGGCTTCCGCCCCGGAAATGAACTTTGGGATCAGCTCCTCCAGTTTGCAAAAAAGGATTCCATCGAACTGGGGCAGGTAAGCCCTGAGGACCGCCGGCAGGTAGAGTTGCGCGTCATGGCGCTTCTGGCAAGACTGAACTACCGGTCGGGTGGCTATTACTGGGTCATGAACCAGCATGATGCTGTAATAAAAAAAGCAATGGAGCTGCTCGATTCCGGCAACTCCATCCCTTCAGCAGTAAAAGCCCGCTAAATTCTATTCAGATATCCTGGTCTGCGATTTCTCGATCCGGTACGAAAGAATCAGTCCGATACCTCCGCCAATGGCGATGAGTGCAAAATAAATCGGTGCGTTCGCGTCGTCCCGGTATTCATTGGCAAACCGGTGTCCGACATTGTACAGCACGAAATTGTCCAACAGATAAGCTAAAAATAAACCCAGCCCGGCTCCGCTCAGGACAAGCCCCCACTTCAGGTTTTTGAAAGGTGCCGGCCTGCGATCCTGCTTTGAACGCGGATCCAGACCTTTTTCGATCATGGCCATATTTTCCTTGTTGCTTAAATATCTGATACCGAATATCAGTGTACAAATGGCCACACTGGAGATGATGAGCCAGAAAATTCCTAATTGGTCAGGTCCCATATTACTTTGTTTTAATTTTTAAAATTGAATTATACCCCATCAGACGAGACCTTATTTGCCTCGGTTACACCCCCCGGCATGTTTTTTTAAAAAATACTGAATACCGTGACTTCCAGGAAAATGTACCTTAGACTGTAACCACCCTCTTATAATAGCGTCATATGGAGGTGACATCTACCGGTCAGACCGATACGGAAATCATCAACAGGGTCCTGAAAGGGGACCAGTCTGCTTTTGCCTTGCTGGTGGAAACCTATAAGAACTATGTATTTACCCTTGTTCTCCGCTTTACGGAAAACCGGGAAGATGCCGAGGAAATTGCCCAGGACGTTTTTGTAAAAGCCTACCGTTCCCTGGCCGATTTCCGGGGAGATTCAAAATTCAGTACCTGGCTTTTTACCATTACCCGGACGACCTGCCTGAGCTTTCTGAGAAAAAAGAAACTGGACATCCGCTCGCTCGACAATGAACGGACAGGCCTCCAGGTGGAAAACCGGGAATCTTCGTTCGGAGCCAACCAGGTTGAGCAGAAATCAAGGCATGCCATGCTGAACCGCGCCATCAGCATGCTGAGCCCGGATGATGCACAGGTACTGAACCTCTTTTATAAAGGCGACCAGAGTCTGGAGGAAATTGGTAAGATCATGCGCCTTGACCCCAATACCATTAAAGTGAAACTCCACCGGGCACGGCAACGTCTTAAAGATAAACTCGAGAAATATTTCGCCCATGAGGTACGGGAAATACACGCGGATTAGAATGGAACAAAAGCATTTGTCACGAAATTTGCTCATTAAAAAACTGGAGATGGAACAGGAAATCGAAAAAAGATTGTGGGACTACATCGACAACCGGTGCAGCCCGGAAGAAAAAGAAATCGTAGGCAGGCTGCTTTCGCAGGATCCGGTATGGCAGATGAAATATGCCGAACTGATGGGCGTGCATGATCTACTCCAAAAAGAAGATCTGGACATGCCCTCTCTCCGATTCACCAAAAATGTCATGGAAGAGATAGCCAAATATCAGGTCGCACCCGCTACGCAGAACTATATCAATAAAAATGTTATCCGTGGCATCGGATTGTTTTTACTGACCCTGGTGGCCGGGCTATTCATTTACATCACAAAAAGCATGAACTGGAATTCTGCCCCTACCAGTCATTTCAGCCTTCCCATAGACACGGCAAAACTGAACCCTGAAAAATTTATGAACAACACCGTCGTGCTTGTTTTCACCGGTCTCACCGTAGTCCTTTCCCTCATCCTGCTGGATCAGTTCCTTCAGATGAAAAAGAAAATGGCCGGACATGGCACTCAGGGCGGTACTGCCTAATCCTTTGTAACTTCGAAGGATGGATATCAAGAACAATATTCTGGAAACCATCGGGCATACCCCGATGATCCGGCTGAATAAAATTACCCGTGATTTTCCCTGCATGGTGGCAGCCAAAGTGGACTATTTCAACCCCGGAAATTCCATTAAAGACAGGATGGCCGTCAAGATGATAGAAGTTGCTGAAAAGGAAGGCAAACTCAAACCCGGAGGGACCATTATCGAAGGTACGAGCGGCAACACCGGAATGGGACTCGCACTCGCAGCCAGCGTAAAAGGATACAAATGCATTTTCACTACAACAGACAAGCAATCCAAGGAAAAGTCCGACATCCTCAAAGCCGTAGGCGCAGAAGTGATCGTTTGTCCTACCAACGTAGAACCCGAAGATCCGAGGAGCTATTATTCCGTAGCGAAACGTCTTGCCCGTGAGATTCCGAATTCTTTCTATTGCAATCAATACGATAACCTCGCCAACCGTCTCGCGCACTACGAAACAACGGGGCCCGAGATCTGGGAACAGACAGAAGGAAAGATCACTCACCTTGTCTGTACGGCCGGCACAGGTGGTACTGTTACGGGTACCGCCATGTTTCTGAAGGAAAAAAATCCCGCCATCCAGGTCTGGGCCATTGATGTATACGGTTCCCTGCTCACCAAATACTACCAAACGGGGCAAATAGATATGAGCGAAGTGCATCCTTATATCTCGGAGGGATTCGGGGAAGATTTCGTTCCTGAAAACTATGACATGCATGTCATTGATCATTTTGAGCAGGTAACAGATAAAGCAGGTGCACTGATGGCCCGCCGCCTGGCCAAAGAAGAAGGTCTGTTTTGCGGTTACAGCGCCGGCAGTTGTCTGCAGGGTCTTATGCAACTAAAAAACAAACTGAAAAAAGGAGACCTTGTCGTATGTATTTTTCATGATCATGGCAGCCGCTATGTAGCCAAGATCTATAACGACCAGTGGATGATGGAACGAGGATTCCTTGATGTAAAGACTTTTCGCGATATCGTCAACGCACGGCGTGCACAACCCCTGTTCACCATGCAGCCCGATCAGACGGTCGGAGAAGCGGTCGACAAAATGAAAGAACTTCATATTGAAAATATTCCCGTAATGAACGATGGTATTCCCCTGGGTGCCGTCAGCGAAAGCGGGTTGTTCAATCTGCTCATCAACAACGGATCGGATATCCGCCATAAAAAAATACGTGAAGTGATTGAGCCGCCTTATCCGGTAATTTCTTTTGATACACCCGTGGAAAGAATCAGTTCCCTTATCAACAAAGACACCGGTGCCGTACTGGGTCGTGACGAAACCGGCAACTTCCATATCGTAACCAAGTATGACGTGCTGAATTCCCTGCAATCCTGATACACAGGACCAGTTTTTAAACCTGTTCGACGGTCAGATGATTAACGCACTTGATGGTTTGTATCTTTCTGATCTGCAATCCGTTATAAGCACCACATGGCTGTCCTGCGTAAATCTACGAATAGGCATCTCCGTTAAAATACGGGGTGCGCGGTAAATAGTGAACTGTTAAAATCAGGCAAAAAGTCTATTGTTGTTAATATGTGTATAAGTTAATTTTGGTTCTGAAGTTGATTGATACAATCAATCGAAACAATATCCAAAACCGACCAAAGTTCTTATCCAATATCCAATCGAATTTCCAGAAATCCGATATCAGTCAACTTCATTTTTTCTTATCCTTTTGAAAGCCGTCCGATCCTAAGAATCCTGCGAGAAACCACCCCGATCCTGAAAAACCGTTCATCCTATCCGTCCGAATGAAAGACCCCGATCCTTTACGGATTGATCCTATCCTTTGAAAGAACTGAAAAGTCCGGATCCTAAACTGAAATTCCGAAAAACCCGCAAGGGAAAGCTCTGACAAACCTAATGCTTCCCTATCCGGAAAAACCACTCCTGAATCCACGATCCATTGAAAACCGGTAAACAGTCCATTATCGTGACCAAAACCAACTGTTCATCAGTACCCCTCCTGCTAAACGGATTCCTGATCCCTTAGCAGGAGGTAGCGAAAAAAGGGGCGCAATACGCTTAAGAACTATTTTTGTGAAAAGCAGCCCATGCCTTTCGACGCCGCTCCGGACAATACACCCACCAACAAACCGTCCAAAAAAAAGCCGATTTTCCCGGTAAACCAGGCCCTGCGTCAGTATCTCCAGGTTCATGGCCGCGAAGTGAAACTACCCGTTTCTTACTCCGACCTTCTTCACGTTGTATACAGCGTCCCACTGAAGGATAAACATGGAAACGACACGCTGTGGGAGACGGTATCCTACGACATGCAGCACTGGCAGTATATCCGTGACGGGCTCGTGAAGATCTATGCCATTCTGAAGACCGAAGGTGATCTGAGTTTCAGTAAACACCTCGATGTGGCGCGGGTGGATTTCTGCAGTTTTGCCAATTCCAGTCCTTTCCGCATCCGAATCGTAAACAAGTTCAATGACAATTACGATCATTACTACATCAAACAGGCCGATGCATCGCGTATTTACGGACTGGAGCTTGAGCACCTTCTTTCTCCCAACAGGATCACTTTTTTCACTCATCAGCAGACCCTGACAGAGGAGCATATTCCGGGCATTCCCGGAGATGTTTTTATCCGGCAATACCTGCAGGAACAAAACACCAACCGCATCCGGTTTGCCAAGGAGTTTGTAAAATTCAACGAACGTTGTTTTGTCCGACTGCTGGGTGATATGCGTGCATATAACTTTGTAGTCGACATTACGCCGGACATAGAAGATTTCCAATACCGTATACGTGCAATCGATTTCGACCAGCAATCTTATGAAGGAAGAAAGAATATGTACCTGCCCCAGTTTTTCAAAGAAAACAGGGAACTGGTGGAACTTTGTCTCCGGCACCTCAACCAGGATTCCATCTCACAATACCAGACCGAAGAAAGGACGATGATGGCTTTCCGGGTGGCCACGGCGCGCTATCAGCTGATGCATCTTCTGAATATTATGTCAGCCGATCATATTTCCACAGCCGACAAGTTGAAGCAGTTGCGTGAAGAGCTGTCGGAAGAATTTCACGCGCCCATATTTTTGAAATGCCGGTCCATGGGTCAACTAGTGAAAAGACAATTGAAGCAAACCCTGCAAAAAAATCTTGCCCTTATTCAGAAAAACCTCGGCAGATACCAGGAGTGAAATTTTTCCAGCACATTCCCACTTTACAATGAAAAATTTTGATGATTTTCAATATCCACCGACCCTAACTGCCGCGCGGATGCCGTATCTTTGCGTCCTTCAACAATAAACAAAACATGGCAAAATACAAAGCAGGTGTACTTTTCGGCGATGAGCTCGAAGCACTCTACCAGGATGCAAAAACCAATGAATTTGCGATTCCCGCAGTAAACACCACGGGAACCGATACAATCAATGCCGCACTGGAAGCCGCCGCAAAAGTAAACTCTCCCGTGATCATCCAGTTCTCCAACGGTGGTGCACAATTCATCGCCGGCAAAGGAATGCCGAACGACAAACTTCAGGCAAATATTTACGGTGGCGTTTCCGGCGCACTGCACGTACATACAGTGGCCAAATACTATGGCGTTCCCGTAATTCTTCATACTGACCATGCAGCCAAAAAATGGCTGCCCTGGATCGACGGCTTACTCGATGCCGGCGAAGCCTACTTTAAGGAAAAAAAGCAGCCTCTCTTCAGTTCGCATATGCTCGACCTTTCGGAAGAACCGCTGGAAGAAAACATCCAGACTTCCGTTAAATACTTTAAACGGATGAAACCCCTGGGCATGGCCATCGAGATCGAACTCGGTGTTACCGGCGGCGAAGAAGACGGGGTGGATAACAGCGGCGTGGAAAATGAAAAACTGTATACACAGCCCCAGCACGTGGCTTACGCATACGAGGAACTCAGCAGGGTCGGTCCGCTTTTCAGTGTGGCAGCTGCATTCGGCAATGTACATGGTGTGTACAGTCCGGGCAATGTGGAGCTCCGGCCCGTTATTCTTAAAAACAGCCAGGTTTATATTGAAAAGGAATTAAAGACCAAAACCAAGCCCGTTTATTTCGTTTTTCATGGCGGAAGCGGTTCACCGCAGGTGCAGATTCGCGAAGCCATCGGTTACGGTGCCATCAAGATGAACCTCGATACGGATTTGCAATGGGCTTTCTGGGAAGGCGTTCTTAAATATTATAAAAAGAATGAAGGATACCTGCAGGCGCAGCTCGGCAATCCCGATGGTCCGGAAAAACCCAATAAAAAATACTACGATCCCCGTGCGTGGCTGCGCAAGTCTGAGGAAAGTTTTATCTCCCGGCTGCAGACTGCTTATGAGGACCTGAATTGCATCAACCGGAACGCATAATTCTCTTCGGTTGTCCTTTAATATTGCCGCACATCAAGGCTTTTCGGATCCTGTGTGCGGCATTATGCTTTCTTCTTAAATTGGCTGATGAAACAGTTCATTCCCCTACTCTTCTGCTTTTTAATTTCCGCTATCGCCACTGCCCAACAGAATCCGCAAAACGGCGGAACAAAAAAACCCGCAGTGCCTGTAACACCGCCCGCCGCTCCGGCTAAAGCGGGTCCGAAACCTTATAAAGACCTCATTACTGACAAAGCGGTTACCCAGCACGGCTTGTTCACTGTTCATAAAGTGGAGGATAAATGGTACTTCGAGATACCGGATTCCCTGCTGGGTCGCGAAATCCTGGCGATCACGCGCTACGTGAAGTCTCCTGCAGGCAGTCACGCATACGGCGGAGAAAAAGTGAATGAACAAACCATCCGCTGGGAAAAAGGACCCTCCGATAATATTTTCATGCGGGTAATTACCATCGTCAGCGTGGCGCCCGATTCAGCACAACCCATTGCCACGGCCGTCCGCAATTCCAATGTGGATCCCATTGCGGCCGCTTTCGAGATTAAAGCCTATGGAAAGGATTCCAACAGTTCCGTCATCGACGTCACTGATTTCTTCCGACTGGACAATCAGCCTGTCAGTCTGAGCACGGATCTTAAGCGAAGGTTCAGCCTCGGTGGCCTGTCGACCGACCGTTCCTACATATCCTATATACACAGTTATCCTTTAAATACGGAAGTCCGTTCAGTAAAGACCTTCACGTCCTCTGCGGGACCTTCGATCCTGGGATTAGGCACTACCAGCCTTCCTGCAGCGGACGTAGCCGGCGCGGTAACGCTTGAACTCAACAGTTCTTTCATCATGCTACCGTCCTCGCCTATGCGAAAAAGGCTGTTTGATCCGAGGGTGGGATATTATGCCAGCGAATATTCTGTATATACTGACAAGCAGCAGAAAACGGAAACCAGCACTTTCATTCATCACTGGAGGCTAGAACCAAAAGACGAAGACATCGACAAATGGAAAAGAGGTGAACTCGTAGAACCAAAAAAGCCCATCATTTTTTATATCGACCCCGCCACGCCGAAACAATGGAGGCCTTATCTGATAGCGGGCATCAACGACTGGCAGGTCGCTTTCGAGAGAGCCGGGTTCAGGAATGCCATCATCGGAAAGGAATGGCCGGTCAACGACAGTTCCATGAACCTTGAGGACGCCAGGTTTTCCGTGATACGTTATTTTGCCTCCGACATTGAAAATGCGTATGGACCGAATGAGGCAGATCCGCGAACAGGTGAAATCCTGAACAGCAATATCGGGTGGTATCACAACGTGATGAAGCTGCTGCATGACTGGTATTTTATCCAGGCCGGCGCGGTCGATCCGCGGGCAAGGAAAATGAAATTTGATGACACCCTCATGGGAACCCTTATACGGTTTGTTTCATCGCATGAAATAGGGCATACACTCGGTCTGCGGCATAATATGGGAAGCAGCAGCCTGACACCCGTTGAAAAACTCCGGGATAAAGCCTGGGTCGAAGCACACGGCCACACTTCTTCCATTATGGACTATGCCCGCTTTAACTACGTGGCACAGCCGGAAGACGGAGTCAGCCCCAAAGGCATTTATCCGAGAATCGGTCCTTATGATCTCTGGGCGATACAATGGGGTTATAAAAATATTCCCGATACCAGGTCTTCAGAGCAGGACAAGAAAATACTCAATCAGTGGATCATTGACAGCCTGAAAGCAAACCCGCTTTTGTGGTTTGGAGGAGAAGGCCAGGGCTTCGATCCAAGAGCCCAGACCGAAGACCTGAGTGATAATGCAATGAAAGCTTCCGGTTACGGCGTGATGAACCTCAAAAGAATTATCGTCCTGTTGCCGGCATGGACCCGCGAGGAAGCCGACACATACGACAACCTGGAAGATATGTATATCCAGCTCATTGGTCAGTACAGCAGGTATATGAACCATGTCGCAAAAAACGTCGGCGGTATCTACGAAACGTTTAAAAGCGTGGAACAACCCGGAGACGTATATGAACCCACGCCAAAAAAAGTTCAGCAAGATGCACTGGCCTTCTTACAAAGCCAACTCTTCGAGACACCATACTGGCTGCTGAACAAAGACATCCTTAATAAAATAAGTACACCGGCCTCCACCGAGCTGTTTGCCAACACCCAAAGCAGCATACTGGGTTCGATGCTTTCCACTTCCAGATTGTTCAGGATGGAAGTCATGTCTGACAGGTACGGAAAGGAAAACACATATACGCCGGATGATATGATCTCAGACCTGGAGAAAGGTCTTTGGCGTGAATTGGGTAAACCCGCCCCCATCGATCCGTTCCGCCGGAACCTGCAGAAACAATACGTGGACATTATGATTTCGCTGATGAACCCGCAACAGCCTGCCATCCCCGCCGGATTGCCACGGACGCTGATTATATTCTTTGGGGCAGATATTAAGAATACCGATATTCCTTCCATTGCAAGAGCGCATCTGAAAGCCCTGAGAATCCGGATCGTTTCAGCTGAAGGTCAGACGGCAGACAAGATCAGCAAATATCACCTGCAGGATCTGTCTGAGCGGATCAAACAGGCCCTGTATCCGCAATAGGGTGTGCTGACCAATGCCGGCAACTGAAAAAATCCTGCATCAAGTATACAGGAGGAATTACTGAGCAGACTGACTATTAATTTCCGGACGTGGCTTTACCGGTTTGTGATGGTTCACCGTTTCAAAAAGGCATCCGCCTGCAAGACTTATCAGCAGGGCGGCAAAAAAAAGCAACCACATTTTTTCATTCCGGCTGAGTTTTTTCATATGTGGAGTTTATCGCGTCAGCAGATCGGTAATTGGTTTTCCGACCGAGCCGCTGGGCGTCTGTATATGAAGCATGGTCGCCAGCGTTGGTGCAATATCGGTCATATTCACGCGCGCCGCGCTGGCTCCCGGACGAACGTCCCAGCCCATGAATAAAAGGGGAATATGGGTGTCATAAGGACTCCATGTGCCATGGGTTGTTCCCGTTTTAGCCCATGAATCCAGCCAGGATGGTTGAAATACAACCTGGATCTGCCCACTTCGCTTATAATTGTATCCGTTGATGATCATTGTGCGTATGGGTTCAGGAATGGGTGCGATGCCGATCTTATCCATATCGACGGCAAAACTGACCCCGGGCAGTCTGTTGAAATATTCCACAATGGAATTCTTCACTGCTTCATAGTCGGCGTGGGCCGATATGATCTTATCCTGATCCAGACTGATCTGGTAATTTGCCGCGGAACGTATCACTTTCTGCAGACCAAATTTTTGCTGGAGCAGCTGGTCGAGACTGGCTACGATGTCTTTGGTCACAAAAAAATCAGCAGGAATCCGGTGTTGTTTTGAATATCCCACATCGTGGGCGGCCCCATGATCCGCCGTCAGAAAAACCAGGTATTTGCCTTTACCGATCTTTTCATCCAACAGGGAAAAAAAATTAGCCAGGTCCCGGTCCAGCCGGATATAAGTGTCCTCCGCTTCCACGGAATTTGGTCCGAACAGGTGACCGACATAATCCGTCGAAGCACAATTGATGGTTAAAAAATCAGTTGCTTCTCCGCTACCCAGCTGATACGCATCGAGGATGGTGGCAGCAAATTGCAGGGTAAGTGAATTGCCAAAAGGAGTACTCCGGAAAGATCCGTGCGACCGGGCATAAGCTGATTTGATCTTATGAGGAAATACAGGAGCTGCCTCACCCGGGAACCTGCCCTCATAGGCTTCATCATCCGGATCACTTTCTTTATATTCAGACTGGTTATACACTGTGGTCCAGTCAGACTGCAGGTATTTCTCGATATTTTTTTCCCTGTTAAATGCTGTCACAGCCCCTGGAAGACTGTCCATATAATAGGAACTACTGATAAAGTTCCCTGTCGAATCGTCCAGCCAGAACGCCGCGTTCGCGGTGTGACCGCCAGGAAGGATAGCGGCGCGGTCTTTCAGGGATATGCCCACCACGCGCGACTGGAATTGCGTGGCCATCTTCAGTTCATCTGTAATCGTGGTGGCCAGCAGGTTGCGGGGCGACATCCGTCCGTCCGCCGGATTGCCACCGCCAATGCCATGCACCGTGCTGTCGCCCGTACAGTATACCTGCGCGCCCGTCACCTGATCCGTCCATTCATTGCCCGCAATGCCATGTATGGAAGGAACAGATCCGGTAAAGATTGTAGAATGTCCTATTGCGGTAACGGAGGGCAGATAGTTGATGTAGGTATTCTCACAGGTAAATCCTTCGTGAAGCATCCGTCTGAATCCTCCCTGGCCATAAAGCCGGTAAAAACGGTACAGATAATCCCAACGCATCTGGTCCACAACAATGCCAACTACAAGTTTTGGTCTGATAACCGGATTTCCGGGAGTCTGGGAGAAAGAAGAGAGGTGAATAAAACCGAGAAGCAGGCTAAGGATGAACAATTTCCTCATTTACGAATGGTTTAAACAAAGGTATCGGCATTTGAACTTGTCCTGTAAATCAAATGCATTATTTTTACGCAATTTTTAACCAACGCATCAGAAAATATGGCAGATATTTTTGAAAAGCTAACAAGACACGGAGGACCGATCGGGCAGCATCGCGACAGAGCGCATGGATATTTTGCTTTTCCAAAACTGGAAGGAGAAATTGGCAGCAGGATGAAATTCAGAGGAAAAGAAATGATCGTATGGAGCCTAAACAACTATCTCGGCCTGGCAAATCATCCCGAAGTCCGGAAAACCGACGCTGAAGCAGCCGCCACATATGGCCTGGCACTCCCGATGGGTGCAAGGATGATGAGCGGAAACAGCAACCAGCATGAACAACTTGAAAAAGAATTGTCTGAATTCGTAGGAAAAGAAGACACAGCACTTCTGAACTACGGATACCAGGGCATGGTGAGCATCATCGATGTCCTCTGCGGAAGACACGACGTGATCGTGTACGATGCCGAATGTCATGCCTGCATCATCGATGGTCTCCGTTTACATGCTGGTCACCGTTACGTCTATAAACATAACGACATCCTTGATTTTGAAAAACAGGTTCAAAGAGCCAATACCCTGATCGAAAAACAGGGAACGGGCGGTGTACTGGTAATCACAGAGGGTGTATTTGGCATGGCGGGAGATCAGGGAAAGCTGAAGGAAATTGCCAATCTGAAATCGAAATACCAGTTCCGCCTTCTGGTAGATGACGCTCACGGCTTTGGTACGCTGGGAAAAACGGGAGCCGGAGCAGGCGAAGAACAGGGCGTGCAGGATCTCATTGACCTGTATTTTTCAACTTTCGCCAAGTCCATGGCTTCCATCGGTGCATTTGTATCGGGTGAAAAGGCTATTGTAGATTATATCCGGTATAACATCAGGAGCCAGATTTTCGCAAAGAGCCTTCCCATGCCCCTTGTGATGGGCAACCTGAAAAGACTGGAATTGCTTCGGAATAACCCTTCTCTCAAAGAAAAACTCTGGTCCAACGCCGAAAAACTCCAGCTGGGACTGAAGAAGAAGGGATTTGATATCGGGAAAACCGATTCTGTGGTTACCCCCATTTACATGAAAGGTGACGTGCCGGAAGCAACAGCGATGGTCATGGACCTGCGCGAAAACTACGGCATATTCTGTTCTATCGTCGTGTATCCGGTCATCCCTAAGGGCCATATTATATACCGCCTGATCCCGACTGCCGTACATACGGATGCTGATATTGAGACCACGTTAAAAGCATTTGAGGAGACGAAGAAAAAGCTGGACCTGGGCGAATACAAGGTGGAAGCTATTCCGGATATGGCTGAGGCTTAGCAACTTACACGACTAAAATTATAAAAGCCCGTAAAACATAAATGCGGGCTTTTTTCGTTTTCATGATAGCGACCTGTAGCCGAGATTGCACTATATGTCGTTGATTCTCAGAGCATTGATCAATCCTACCCATTGAATCCTAACCAAATGCTTCTGCGGAAAACCATAATATTCCTGCTTTTACTGTCTTCCGGGCACTGTTTCGGCAATGACTCACTGACCATCAGAAAGGACTCCGGAATGGTCACCATACTGCTCCAGAATGCCTATGACAAGCTGTCCCGGATCGATTCGGTCTACCTGGTAATAGACCGTTATGATTTGCGGGGTGCCGGCGTGATTAAACAGGTCTATTATCCTGATCCGGAAAATAAAGTGTCTTTAAAGGTTCCTTCCGGAAAATATTACATGAATATCTATTGTCTGGGAATCTACAACAAGGAATGCTTTGACCGCGTCATTACAGCGAAGAGGAAAAGAAACCGGATGATTTTCCTTAGGCTGCAGAATTCTGCGCTGTACTTGCAGGGGCTGGCACGAATTCCAGCCGACCATTTCGATCCTTCCAAGCTGGCTATTATGCACCTCCATGGTAAATAGGGGTGTCTTCAGATCTCTTACCTGCTATAGTTTACGGCAAAAAAAAAGCCTCCTTTTTGAAGGGAGGCCGCACTAATCAAATACCATTAACCATTAAACCTTATCCTATGAAAAGTCAAATATATAAGTTATGCCTTTGCAACCATGTTACGCGGTTGCAAAAAATTTAGGAATAAGTGTAATATTGATACGTATCAATATAAACAGCCAACTTCGTATATTCAACACAGCCAGACCATGCGAAAAATCGTTCTCGCCATCACCGGAGCCAGCGGATCCATCTATGCCAGTCTCCTGATGGAAAAATTGTTAAATCTCCGTTCCCAATGGGAGACGGTATCCGTCGTCATGAGTCGCAACGCCAGGCTGGTGTGGGAAACGGAACTTGGCAGTGCTTCCTACGCAGACTTCCCTTACCGCATATACGGTCCTGACGACTTTATGGCGCCCTTTGCTTCCGGATCGGCCAAATATGACACCATGATCGTCGTTCCCTGTTCTATGGGCACACTGGCCCGTATAGCCACGGGCGTCTCCGGCGACCTGATCACAAGAGCGGCGGATGTCATATTGAAAGAACGAAGAAAACTTATCTGTGTGATCAGGGATACTCCCTACAACCTGATTCATATCCGGAATATGGAAACCGTTACACTGGCCGGCGGCATTATCTGCCCGGCGACTCCTTCTTTTTACAGCCGTCCTGCCACCCTCCGGGAGATGGCGTCCACGGTTGTGGACCGGATCATCGACCTGGCCGGCGGCGACCAGGAAAGTTTCCGCTGGGGTGCTGAAAATACCTGAAATTTTATTCGGTTATACTACTCTGTTAGGTTTACAACTTCTACGCCCGGGTGTTTGGCTTTGTCGAAGACAAAAAAGGAGTCCGCCGGCTTGACCTTTCCATTCAGACTGTTCACCGTATAGATATACCGGTTGCTGCTCTTATCCAGCATCTTTCCCGAAACGACGAGATGGGTCTTTTTGTCTACATAAAGGTAGATCTTATGGAAGTTCTGGGATTTATCAACGGGTGTAAGTTCTATTTCAACAACCGTTTTGGTACCCATTTTTTGTTCCCCGTTCTTTTTGTACAGGAAGTCTTTATCGTAGAAATTGGTAAAGAGTTTTTGAGGTGAAAGATTCGTAGAAGACGGATCCACTTTGGTTACCGTCACTTCATTCCCTGACTTGTCGTAAGTCCAGATCGTTTTGCCGTCGCAAAAAATCTCCTGGCCGGTAATGCTCACCACATACTTATTGCCTTTCATAGTAACGGTGCCCTTCTTGGTTCCCTGGGGCTTTCCCTGGGCATCCTGCAACTGCAGCGTGAAGGCCACCTGCACAGCCGGATAGGACTTGATTTTAGACGAAGCCTGGTCAAGAATCTTCTTGGCGTCCGGATCGCTGCCCTGGCCCATACAAAAAGAGCTCAACAGGCATCCGGTTAAAAAAGTGATGATCCATTTCATAGTTGGAAAGTCTTAAACGGCGGCAAGATATGCCATTCGATTTGCAATCGTTATGCCATGCATGTTAAAAAGAGGTTGTTCCTACCCGTTGAGTTGAGCGAGGTATTCGGATAGTTCAGAGTCAGTTTTAATAATTACTTCTCTGGCCTTGCTTCCCTGGTTTGGACCGACCACGCCTGCTGCTTCCAGCTGATCCATGAGACGTCCGGCCCGGTTATATCCCAGTTTCATTCTGCGCTGGATAAGTGAAGTGGATCCCAGTTGGTTCTGCACGATCAGCCTTGCCGCGTCTTCAAATAAAGGGTCGCGGTTGCTTGCATCAAATTCCCTTCCGTCCATATCCTTTTCGTCCACATATTCGGGTAATAGAAACGCCTGAGGATAGCCCTGCTGACGGGCAATGAATTCCGCAATTTCTTCTACTTCCGGCGTGTCCACAAAAGCACACTGCAGCCTCGTAAGCTCTCCGTTGTAAGAAACCAGCATATCGCCCTTACCAATAAGTTGTTCCGCTCCGCCGATATCCAGGATGGTCCTGGAGTCGATTTTAGACGATACTTTAAAGGCGATACGGGCCGGGAAATTGGCCTTGATGGTTCCGGTAATGATATTGACGGACGGACGTTGTGTGGCAATGATAAGATGTATTCCTACTGCACGGGCCAGCTGGGCCAGGCGCGCAATAGGCATTTCAATCTCTTTGCCGGCAGTCATGATGAGGTCGGCAAACTCGTCGATTACCAAAACGATGAACGGAAGATACTGATGTCCTTTTTGCGGATTCAGTTTTCTCTTGATGAATTTATCATTGTATTCCCGGATATTCCGTGTGCCGGCTTCTTTCAGCAGATCATACCGGTTATCCATTTCAATACACAATGCATTTAGCGTATAGACCACTTTCTTCGTGTCGGTAATGATAGGCTCCTCTTCACCGGGCAGCTTTGCCAGAAAATGCCGCTCGATAATTCTGTAAAGACTCAGTTCGACTTTCTTAGGATCTACCAGCACCAGCTTAAGCTGTGAAGGATGTTTTTTGTATAAGAGGGATACAAGGATAGCGTTGAGGCCTACGGATTTCCCCTGTCCCGTGGCCCCGGCCATCAGCAGGTGAGGCATGGTCGACAGGTCTACGATGAAATTTTCGTTGTCAATTTTTTTACCAATGGCAATCGGAAGATTATAATTGCTGTGTTGAAATTTATCGGAAGACAGCAGGGTGCGCATACTCACCACGCTTTTCTTGACATTCGGCACTTCAATTCCAATCGTTCCCTTACCCGGAATGGGCGCGATGATGCGAATCCCAAGAGCAGAAAGATTGAGTGCGATATCGTCTTCAAGATTTTTTATTCTTGAGATCCTGACGCCGGGAGCCGGGACGATTTCATAAAGTGTGACCGTAGGACCTACCGTCGCACTGATTTTCTGAATGTCAATATCATAATTCTTCAGCGTGCCGATGATCTGATTCTTATTATTTTCCAATTCTGCCGGATCCTGGATGATGCGGTCATTTCCGTGTGCCTGCAATAATTCCAGGGGAGGAAACTTGTATGATTTCAGGTCGAGCGTAGGTTCATAATCCGGCATAACCGGTGTGGCAGACGGATCTCCTGGCTTGTTCACTTCTTCTTCGGCTTTTGCAGGAACCGCTTTTATTTCCAGTTCGAGGGATTCATTTACCGACAAGGGTTTTTTCTGCAGTTTCGGCGGTATGGGCTTTGGAGTTTCTTCGGGTATCTGCAGAAAAGGAGCCTGGGGATCCGTCAGCGGCTCCTCAGCAGGTATCAGCAGAGGAATGTCTTCCTCTTTTTTAAGCTTATTCTTCTTGTTTTTTGCAGGAACTTCTTCAATAAAGAGCATGGCGCCCCCCTCCTCGTCTGTTTCTTCCAGGGCTTCAGGTTCCGGTGATGGCTGTTTATTCAGCATCGTTTTCCTGGGCAGGGTGAATTCCGGATTGAAGCGCCAGATAAAATAGGCCATTGCAGTGCCAAAGAGAACGCAGGCCGTTCCGATCTTGCCGAGGATCCGCATTAACCAGTCGGCCGTCATGTTTCCAAACGCGCCGCCCCAGGGAAATGAAGCTGTCCGGAAAATGAAACCCAGTGTGGTGGAAAGAAAGACGATCCCGATCAGCACATACCGCAGGTTACGCCGTATAGAAAAATATTTTTTGGCAAAAAGCCAGTTGGTACCCGCGATAAAAAAGAAAGTACAGATCAGATAGCTCGCAATCCCGAAACCCCGGTAAAAAAATAAATGGGATATGTAGGCGCCAAGGCTCCCCAGCAGGTTGGCGATCTTCAGATCGTGGGAAGGCGCCAGGATGGCCATCCCGCGGAATACTTTATCCTGATCTTCCCTCCAGGTAAACAGGTAGGAAGAAAAGGAGATAAATAAAAACACGGAAGCCAATAGAAAAGCGGCACCGGTAATCTTGTGGGTCCGTTCATCACGAATGACCTGTGATACGGTGAGTTTCGCGTCCTTTTCAGTTTTCAGGGAGGACGGGCCGGAGGGTTGGTTTTTCTTTGTCTTTGAACGCTTGGACATGATGGGAACAAAGATAGTAAACGCCGTTACAGAAATTAAATGCTACCGGACCCGGATCCTGGTTTAGCGCTTTTTTCATTTCTTACAGACAATGCCAGAAAAATCCAGCCCAAAATAAATCCGGCGCCACCCAATGGTGTCAGAAGGCCGAGGGCCCTGGGAATGTCCGCTCCATTGGTCATTATCGCAGCAATAACATACAAGGATCCGCAGAACAGGATGATCCCGAAAATAAAGCAGTTACCCGACCACCTGTTCCAGCGTCCAGGATAAAATCCTGCCAGGACTCCGGCGGCAAGAAGGGCAAATACATGATAGAACTGGTATCGCACGGCCACTTCATATGCATCGAGCGCCCTGGCCGGCATCCGGTCTCTGAGCTGATGGGTAAGCATGGCACCCGCCACCACGGCCAGCGCGCCGCATACGGCGGCAAAAAAAAGGAATCTGCGGTTCACGGTTTATTTGAATTTTAATAATGGAACGCTTATTTCAATATTTCAATGAGAGGTTCAATCTCCATTGCTTCTTCATGCACCATCAGATCAGCCTGTTCATAGTACATCCTTCTTTCCCCCAGTTTCCGGATGATATAGGCCCTGAGACCGTCTTCACTGATCCCTTTCAAAAGCGGCCGGGTCATCTTCTCTTTTTGAAGACGCTGATTCAGCGCTTCCAGGGAAGTATTTAGCCAGAGCACTTTCCCCGCTTTTTTCATAAACTCGATGTTGTTAAAAAAGCAGGGTGTGCCGCCGCCGGCAGACAGGACAAAATCTTCCTCCTTTGCCACCAGTTCTTCCAGGATCTGCTTTTCCAGATAGCGAAAATATTCTTCGCCCCGGCGCGTGAAAATGTCCGCTATACTCATGCCTTCGCGCCTCACCACGACGGCATCCAAATCATAAAAAGGAATATGCAGACGCTCTGCAATGCGGGTTCCCCAATGCGTCTTGCCCGAACCCATAAATCCGATTAAAAATATGCGCATGTGCATTTTCTTTTAGACGGATTAAAAAATAAAAAAGGGCTCATCACTGGAAAGCGTTGAATCCGGTGATGTCCATGCCCGTAATCAGCAGATGAACATCGTGTGTGCCTTCGTAGGTCAGCACACTCTCCATATTCATCAGGTGACGCATCACAGGATATTCTCCGGTGATCCCCATGCCCCCAAGCATCTGGCGGGCTTCCCGCGCGATGGTAGTGGCGATTTCGCATCCATTGCGTTTGGCCATGGATACCTGGGCCGGTGTCGCCTTTTTTTCATTCATCAGTACGCCGAGCCGCCAGTTAAGCAGCTGGGCTTTGGTTATCTCCGTAATCATTTCCGCCAGTTTCTTCTGCTGCAGCTGAAATCCGCCGATAGGCCTTCCAAACTGCACTCTTTCCTTACTGTAACGAAGGGCCGTGTCATAACAGTCCATCGCCGCTCCCACCGATCCCCAGGCAATGCCGTAACGCGCTTTGGTGAGACAGCTAAGCGGACCTTTAAGGCCGCGGATCTCAGGAAATAAATTTCCTTTCGGAACCCTGACATTGTCAAAAACCAGTTCGCCGGTGGCCGAAGCCCTGAGGCTCCATTTTCCATGCGTTGCCGGCGTAGTAAACCCTTCCATACCCCGTTCCACTACCAGACCACGAATATCTCCTGTCTCATCCTTTGCCCAGACAACAGCAATGTCGGCGAAAGGCGCATTGCTGATCCACATTTTGGAGCCATTGAGGATAAGATGATCGCCCATGTCCCGGATATTGCTGATCATCCCTCCGGGATTGGAACCATGATCAGGTTCTGTCAGTCCAAAACAGCCAAGCCATTCCCCGCTTGCCAGTTTCGGAAGCATTCTTTTTTTCATCTCCCCGGATCCGTATGCATGAATGGGAAACATTACAAGGGATCCCTGTACGGAGGCGGTGGAACGAACACCACTGTCTCCCCTCTCCAGTTCCTGCATCATCAGGCCATAACTGATATAGTCCAGGCCCCCGCCTCCATATTCCACGGGAATGGTAGGTCCGAAGCACCCCAGTTCGCCCAGCTGACGAACAATCTGTCTGGGAAATTCTGCGCGCTGCGCATAATCTTCAATGATCGGGCTGATCTCTTTTTTTACGTAGGCACGGACTGTTTCCCTTACCATTTTGTGCTCTTCTGTGAGCAATTCATCCAGTTGAAAATAATCCGGACTCTGAAAAACATCGGTTCTGGCGGCCATAAGTTTAAATTGATTCGGATGGATATCGGATGTTTTTAAAATTTCCTGCCGGGTTTTTCCCGGGATCCAGGTTTACAGGCTCGCAAGTTACTGAATGCTAACTTATTATTACAAGCCCCGTTTGAGGGACAAAATTATCCGTCTTCTGTGAAATCCGGGATGCAACATCCTGCTTTTCTTTGTGTACTTAATATAAAGGTTTAACAATCGAATTGGAGCTGACGGCACCCATACAACTGGACGAACTGGTAGAGCGCTGCAAACAGGGCGACCGCCGCAGCTTTGGTGAAATCTATGAGAAGTATGCGCGTGCCATGTATAATACGAGTCTGAGGATTGTAAACCATACGGCGGATGCCGAAGACGTTCTTCAGGAATCTTTTTGTGATGCATTTGCGGCCATAGAAAGTTTCGCTTATAAATCCACCTTCGGCGCCTGGTTGAAAAGGATCGTGGTAAACAAGTCGATTAATGCGCTGCGGAAGAAAAAAATGGATATCATCGACATTGAAAAAACCAGCGCAGTGCACCTGGCTGAAGACGACAGGATAGATGAAAATGAAATACAGTTCAAAGTGGAAGAAATCAAAAAGGCGGTGAAGGAACTGCCGAACGGATACCGGACAGTGTTAAGCCTCCACCTTTTCGAAGGCTATGACCAGGAAGAAATCGCCGAGATCATGCAGATTTCCCATACCACGGTAAGGACGCAGTATATGAGGGCAAAACAAAAATTACTATTACTAATAAAACAAGGAGGCTTATCATGAGCAATCCACTCGAAAAATATATTTTGGAAAACCGGGAGAAATTCGACTCGGAAGTTCCGGACCCGGCTAACTGGGAAAGGATCCGCGACCGGATGAATCCAGGAAGGGAAAAACCGGCGCCGGTGAGATCCCTTCCGTTCAAACGCTGGCTTGCAGCGGCGGCGGTTTTACTAACAGCGGGACTTGCGATATCTGTTTATTATTCCATGCAAAAAGCGAAGACGGAACAGGCTACTACCAAAACGAAGGCTGTACCGGGAGGAAACCAGGGCCTTTCACCAGCTGCCGACTCACCCGCCATAGCCGGGACCATGGAAAAGACCGGTGAAAAGTCCCTGCAAAATCCAACCAGCCCTGCGATAAAAGAAACCACGTCCCCGGCCACCGGTGAAACCCGTGAAAATGGTGTATCAGAAAACGATAAGGAAATGTATTACTATGCGAAGCTGATTGAACTCAAGCATGCAGAGCTCAAAACACTCGAAAAGGATGAACCGCTGTTGTACAGGCAGTTCGCCGCAGATGTGCAGAAGCTGGACAGTGTATACCATTCACTTAAGACCCAGTTACCGAACAATTCCAACCGGGAACAGGTGATTGAAGCCATGATCACAAATCTTCAGCTTCAGATCGGATTATTGAATAAACAGTTGGACATTATTAAAAAGATCAAACATTCCAAAAAATCAGCGTATGAAAAAGCATATCAATCCGTTTAAGGGAGTTATTCTCCTGGCCCTTGCCCTGGCCCCCTGCCTTTCCCATGCAGGCGACGGTGAAAACGTAGAGAAAAAACGCACCATCTCTAAAACCTATAACGTGGGCCCTGATGACCGCCTGTCAGTTGACAATTCATTCGGAAATGTGGTGGTGACGACCTGGGATAAAAATGTTATCCAGGTGGACATCGAGATCGGCGTGCGCGCCAGCACAGATGACAAAGCACAACGGATGATGGACGAAATCAAGGTAACAGACAAACAGGGATCAGGTGAGATCAGTTTCAAGACGGAAATCGGCAAGATGAATTCAAAGGGAAATAATAATCATAGTGATGATGAGGAAAGCCGCAAATTTTATGTGGATTACCGGATCAGCATGCCCTCAAAAAATGCCCTGACCATTGAAAACAGTTTTGGCAAAACCGTTATTCCCGATTTTACCGGGAAAGCCAGCCTTACCAGCAAATTCGGTGAGCTGACGACGGGGAACATACCAAATGCAAGGCTGATTCATGTTGAGTTCGGCAAGGCGGAAATCGGACCCCTGAACAATGCCGAAGTAGTGTTTAAATTCAACAGTCAGTCGGAAATCGCCAGGCTGAGTGGCAATTCAAAGGTCGATGTGCAGTTTTGCAGCAATGTAAATATCGTAGTAGATAATACGGTAAAGGAACTGTCTCTCTACCAGTCCTATTCCACTATCAACCTGCAGGTGCCTGAAGATCTTTCCGCCCATTTTGACGTATTCACCAATTTCGGCAGTTTTAAAAATAAGACGCGGTTTGAAATCGACAAGGAAGCAGAAGACGATAATTCCGGTCCGAAATTCGACATGAACTATTCCGGCACAGCAGGCAGCGGCGCGGCGAAGATCAAAATCAAAAGCAGTTTTGGGTCGGTCAGGGTCTCCAACGACAAGGAAAAAGTAAAAGACAAAGACAAGGACAGGAAAAGCAGGAGGGATGAAGATGATGACGACAACGACGACGACGACAATGACTCAGACAATAAAGTAAATCTCTAAGCTTCCCTTTTAATCCGGATTCCGGTGCATCCGCCCAGGCGGATGCATTTTTTTTAAGCAGGATTTCATTTCCGAAGCATATCCCGCGGCAACTTCTGCTGACTTTTCCGCAAAGTCCTCATCATTACCCGCAAAGATCACCGCCCTGCTGGCATTTACCAGTAATCCGCAGTCGCCGTTCATTCCTTTTTCAGAAATTTCATTCAGGCTCCCCCCCTGCGCACCGACACCGGGGACAAGGAAAAAATGGTCCGGCAACAGGGCACGGATTTCTGTAAATGATCCAGGCCTCGTCGCACCGATCACGAACATCATGTTTTCGGCTGTGCCCCACTGTGAGGTTTTGCGCAACACCGCTTCATACAAAGGAATATTTCCATTCTTCTGCAATTCAAAATCCGATGCGCCTTCATTGGAAGTGAGACCCAGCACGATGGTCCAGCGGTCAGTATATTCCAAAAAAGGGCGGATGCTGTCTTCACCCATATAGGGACTTACCGTAACCGCGTCGAAAGAAAGTGTTTCAAAAAAAGCGCGCGCGTAAAGGCCGGAGGTATTTCCAATATCCCCTCTTTTGGCATCAGCAATCCTGAAATGCGTTTCCGGAATATAGGCCGCGGTTTTCTCCAGTGTCTCCCAGCCTTTTGCACCGGAGACTTCATAAAAAGCGGTATTGAGTTTATAAGCGACGCAGTGATCCTTTGTGGCGTCGATGATCCTTTTATTGAATTCGAAAACAGGATCCGGGTATTTGCCGAGAAAGGAAGGAATTTTCTTTGGATCGGGATCAAGTCCCACACAAAGGTAATTCTGTTTTAACCGGATCTGTGTAACAAGCTGGTTCCGGTTCATACGAGGGGACTATGGTTTGTTCTCATTGTTCAGGCTTCTACCCGTTCTGCGCGTATTTCTTTCGTCACCCGGGCATTGATCATGGCGATGTTACGCGCCGCGTGGCCGGCAAATTCACGAAATGCCGATACGGCAGGTACGTCGCCACCCAGCATCGCCGGTTTTCCTTCATCTCCTCCTTCTCTTATCCCCTGGATCAGCGGAATCTGACCGAGGAAAGGAATATCATATTCTTCTGCAAGGCGTCTGCCTCCTTCTTTTCCAAAAATATAGTACCGGAGCCCGGGCGTCTCTTCAGTTGTAAAATAACTCATGTTTTCCACAAGACCGATGACCGGAGCTTTCAACTGGGCCTGCGCAAACATGGCGATTGCTTTTTTCGCATCCGCAAGTGCTACCTCCTGTGGTGTGCTGACGATGATTACCCCTGTTACAGGCACAGCCTGCAACAACGTGAGGTGAATGTCCCCTGTTCCGGGTGGCATATCGATCACGAGATAGTCCAGTTCTCCCCAGTCCACATCAGTAACAAATTGCTTGATTGCGGAACTCGCCATCGGACCGCGCCACACGACCGCATTTTTTTCGTCCACCAGCAATCCGATGCTCATTATTTTAATACCGTATTTCTCCAGCGGAACAATCATTCCTTTTCCATTCACCGTTTTCATCATCGGTCTTTCGCCTCTGACTCCGAACATGATTGGAAGACTCGGACCATAGATGTCCGCATCCAGCAGTCCCACCTTAGCGCCGTCCGAGGAAAGTGCCAGTGCAAAATTACTGGCGACGGTACTCTTGCCAACACCACCTTTACCGCTGACGACGGCAATTATATTTTTCACCTGTGGCAGCACGATCTTTGCATCCGTGCGCGTGGAACTCATTTCTGAAATAAAATGTATGTTCACACTGACATCAGCGCCCAGTTCCTTTTGTATGGCATCGACGCAGGATTTCCGAAGCATGTCTTTCAGCGGACAGGCAGGTGTGGTCAGCACAAGTGTAAATGAAATTTCCCTGTCCCGGATCACAATATCCTTTACCATATTCAGTGTGACCAGATCCTTTCCAAGATCCGGTTCCTGAACAGTAGACAACGCTTTCAACACATTTTCAACCTTCATGCGCAATGATTTGTTAAAAAGAAGATTCCGCCTGCAAAATTAGTCTTTGAGCAGACTATTTTGTTAACGATTTACGGTTTTTAAACTTTATTTTTGGCGCAGTTTTGAAAAAAATTATACTATACTTTTTGTTTATCAGCCTGCCGTTTGCCCTGGAAGCCCAGTTTGATAAATTAAAAGATTCCGTTGTTCAGTTTTACGGTGTGGTGATGACTGCGGACAGCCTTCAGGGCATTCCTTCCGTCAGTATCGTGGTCAAAGGACAGCACCGTGGTACTTTTTCCAATGATCAGGGTGTGTTTTCCATAGTTGTCATGAAAGGCGACCAGATCGAGTTCAGCAGCATAGGATACAAACCGGTGCTGGCCACAATTCCCGCCAATCTACAGGGGAACCAGTACAGCATACTCCAGCTGATGGTAACCGATACACAGTACCTCCCCGCTACCATCATACGTCCCCGTCCTACCCGGGAGCAATTTGAAAGGGACTTTGTCAATACCAAAGTGCCCGATGACGATATAGAAATCGCAAGGCAGAACAACGACGCCGCCAAAAGGCGCATGCTGGCCCAGGGATTGCCTGTGGATGCCAGGGAAGCGGCAAGCTACTACCTTAAGCAGAACTCCCAGAAATATTCCTACCAGGGCCAGAATCCTCCGCAAAACATCTTCAATCCACTTGCCTGGGCGGAATTCATTCAGGCCTGGAAACGGGGAGACTTCAAGAATAAAAACTAGCCGTTACTTTTGGGTCCTGATGAATTCATATACTCAGACCATCGAATGGCTGTTTACACGTCTTCCCGTATACAGCAGGATTGGCGCTGCTGCTTATAAAGCCGACCTCGTCAATATCCTTGCGCTTAGTGAGATACTGGGCCATCCCGAAACTAAATTCAGGTCCGTTCATATCGCCGGAACAAACGGGAAGGGCTCGACCAGCCATATGCTGGCCGCCATTCTGCAGAAAGCGGGGTATAAAACAGGTCTCTATACCTCGCCCCATCTTCACGACTTCCGCGAACGCATCCGGATTAACGGCCACATGATACCTGAAAAAAATGTGGTGGATTTCACTCAACGCATGAGGGAAGCGGCAGACCGCATAGAACCGTCTTTCTTCGAGATCACGGTGGCCATGGCGTTCGACTGGTTCGCAACAGAAAAGGTAGACATCGCCATAGTGGAGACAGGCCTCGGCGGCAGACTGGACAGCACCAATATCATCCTGCCCGAATTGTCCGTGATCACCAATATCAGCATGGACCATATGGACCTCCTCGGCGACACGCTCGAAAAAATCGCATTTGAGAAAGCCGGCATCATCAAGCCCGGCATTCCTGTTGTCGTTGGAGAGGAGCAACCGGAGACATTGCACATTTTTGAAAAACAGTCCGCCGAAAAAAAATCTCCCCTGCATATTGCCAGCCGGAGATACTTTCCGGGAGAATGGAGAATGGACAATGGATTTCTTTTCGTACAGCTGACAGCATCTCACGACAACAGCAAGAGAAACTACCGGCTGGATCTCACGGGTGATTACCAGCTGAAAAATATCGTAACAGTATCGGAAGCCGTTTCCGTATTAAGGGAAAAAGGATGGTCGATACCCGAACCCGCCGTACAACAGGGGCTTCACCAGGTCAAGTCACTTACCGGCCTCCACGGTCGCTGGGAAACGATTCATGAAAATCCGAAGGTCATTATTGACGTGGGACATAATGAAGCAGGAATGAAAGCCATCGCCCGTCAGCTAGAACAAACCAGCCGGGAAGAACTGCATATCATCATTGGCATGGTCAGGGATAAACAGATCGAAAATATCCTTCGCCACCTGCCTGCTGAAGCGCACTATTATTTTACCAAAGCACAAATTCCCCGCGCCCTGCCGGAAAACGAGTTACAGCAAAGAGCAGCAGGGACAGGTTTGCAGGGACAGTCTTATCCCGATATCAGGGAAGCGCTGGATGCGGTGGCGTTGCGTGCAGGGAAAAAAGATCTGATCCTGGTCTGTGGCAGTGTATTTCTGGCAGGCGAAGTGAACCTTCACGGGATCCGGTTCAAACCAGTCTGACCTGGTCAGAGAAATCCCAGGCGGCTGAGCCCGTAATACAGCGTGGCCACATGCATACTTTGGATGATCTGATTTTCAGCCAGCAGTTTCCTGACTTCTTGCAGGCTGAATAAATAAATCTCGATCTCCTCATTGTGATCAAGCTGTTGTTCCCTTTCATAATTGCCCCCGGTAGACAGGAACATGTGCATCCAGTTATTGTTTGTTGACGGGTTGGAAGAAATTTTCCCGAGGTATTCATGACGGTCAAAGCGATATCCGGTTTCCTCCAGTAATTCTCTTTCAATCGCTGCTTCGAGCGAAGGATCGGTATCATCCACACAACCTCCCGGAATTTCATAGCAGGTCTGATCGAGCGCGTATCTGTACTGACGTTCAAAAATAAAACTGCCATCACGGGTAAGTGCAACCGAAGAAACCCATGAGGGAAATTCATAAACAAAATATGGGTCAATGATTTTCCCGTCAGGGGTTTCGCAAACATCCTTTCTGACTGTTCCCCAGGGGTCCCTGGATATGTATCCGGAATGGAGCTTCTTCCACCTCAGGTCTTTCATGGCTAAAGATTGTGGGCTTTCCGGTATGCAAGAATATGTGCAGTATGATGCTTTCCATGCCAGCTGTACATACCGAGCAGGAACCAGATACTCACCGGTGCAGGCTTACCGGGATAGATCAGGGTCCGGTTCCAGTCTTCCATGTTCAGGTCCTTCAAGGCAGTATAGAGGCGTTGGTGCAATGCATGAAGCAGCGTGAGGGAAACGTTCACCGGAAGTGTTTTAACGTCGTTAAGCCCGACCCATAGCTTTTCTTCATATGATTTAACGGTTACGGAATCTTCCGTCAAACCAAGTTTAAAACGGATGTAAGCATTGATGTGACTATCGGCCACATGATGCACGAGCTGATGGATCGTCCAGCCGCCTTCGCGGTAGGGGCTGTGCAGCTGGGCGGCATCAAGGTCCTGGATTGCATGTTCCAGTTCTTCCGGAAGCCGCCGGATATTCTCCAGCCATTCTTTTTTAAGTGAATCTGAATAAGGCTGGGGTTCATAACGCCCGATGGGGTAACGGGGATCAGCGGAAACGGCAGGTGATGTCATATGAGAATGATGGTTTAAGATATGTTATTCGTCCCGCAGCGCATGTCCTGTCATTTGAATGAACACGTCTTCGAGGTTTGCCTTTTTGACTTCCCTGGGTCTTTCAAAACCGGATGCTACCAGGTGGTCAATGAGGCCGTCAGGAGTATCCAGCGCGATAATCTTTCCCGAATCCATGATGGCTACGCGGTCACAAAGCACTTCGGCTTCATCCATGTAATGCGTCGTAATAATAACCGTTGTTCCGGAAGTCCTGATCTCACGCACCAGGTCCCACAGATTCCTTCTCGCCTGTGGGTCCAGCCCGGTGGTAGGCTCGTCGAGAAAAATGATCCTGGGCTGATTAATCAGTGTAGTGGCGATGGAGAACCTCTGTTTCTGACCGCCACTCAGCTCTTTATATTTGGCTTTTGCCTTGTCAAGCAGATTCACTTTCTCCAGGATGGCAGCCGGTTTGATTTCGCGATTATAGAGCCCGCCGAAGAGCATCAGCAACTCTGTGAGGTTCAGATTGGGATAGTAGCCGGAAGTCTGCAGCTGCACGCCGATCCTTTTTTTGATCTCATTCGGCTCACGGTCAAGGTCGAGATGGTCGATGAACACTTTACCTGATGTCTTTTCCCTGAGCGTTTCCATGATTTCCAGGGTGGTTGACTTACCCGCCCCGTTTGGACCCAGCAGTCCAAAGATTTCTCCCTCAAAAACTTCGAAACTGATTTTTTTTACCGCTTCAAATTCGCCGTATTTTTTATACAGTTCCCTTACGGAAATGATCGCCTTCCTGTCCATTCGGGCAAGTTACGCCATGCCGTCGAAAAGTCCTTTTCGAAAATTATCTTGAGAAAATCTGGGTGAAATAGATATCGCCTTTTTTATCCCGCGCATATCCTATACCGGTGAGTTTGAAATTACCTTCGATATTTTTTTTGTGCCCGGGGCTGTGCAGCCAGCCGTCCACCACTTCACGTGCAGTCATCGGGCCGGAAGCTACGTTCTCTCCCACCATCGTACCGCCAAGCGACTTCTGTATAGCCTTTGCCCTGGAATTAAATCCGTCATGCCCGAATTTTACCCGGCCGCTCGCCATATCCCTGCTGTGTTTTTCGGCAAGATCCGATTCAAATGCATTCATTTCCAAAGGCGCAAGTCCGTGGCTTTGCCTGTCCTCATTGACATAACGTAAAATCTCTTTTTCCATCTTCGAAATCACGGGATTTCCCGATGGTTGTCCGGAAAAGAAAAAGGCAAGAAAGTAAATCCTGCTTATTATTGTCAGTGTCATAATGATGGGCGGTTAAATTACAACCGGATTACTAACGCTATATCAGAATCGCTTTTTTTAACATAGTTATTGCGAAGAAGAAGCATATTATCTTTGGCCCGGTCAATATTTCACCATGAAAATATTTAAGTTCGGCGGCGCCAGCGTGGATTCACTAGAACGTATCCGTAACCTGCCCGGGATTATAAAATCATATGCCGGTGAAAAACTGCTCATCGTGGTGTCGGCTATAGGAAAGACAACCAATGCGCTGGAAAAAGTGGCTGAATCATTTTTTTCCGGAGAACGCGCCAGGGCGCTTGAACTTTTTACAGCGATCAAAGAGCAACACCTGCAAACAGCCGCAGCGCTTGGCATTGCAGACCGGCCGGGTTTCGCTCAGAAAATGAACGATTTTTTTACTGAGGTGGAATGGCTGTTGCACGATCGTCCTGCAAGGGATTTTGACTACTACTATGACCAGATCGTCTGTACGGGTGAATTGTTGTCTACCACACTGGTCAGTCACTTCCTCAATGCGTCGGGTGTATCCAATCACTGGACCGACGTCCGCGACCTGTTTGCGACCGACAGCGAATTCCGCGCTGCCAATATTCAATGGGAAAAAACACAATCGCTCATCTTCGAAAACATTTTGCCGCTATATGAGCATCATTCCATCGTATTGACCCAGGGCTTTATCGGTTCCACGGATGCGAATGAAAGCACTACGCTGGGCCGTGAAGGCAGTGATTATTCCGCAGCCATCTTTGCCAACATCCTGTCGGCCGACAGCCTGACGATCTGGAAAGACGTGGAAGGAGTGATGAATGCCGACCCTAAAGCGTTCCCCGACGCTGTATATATAAAGGAACTGGGTTACGATGAAGTGATCGAAATGGCATTTTACGGCGCACAGGTAATCCATCCGAAAACCATCAAACCGCTGCAGAATAAAAACATTCCGTTGTATGTTAAATGCTTTCTTAATCAATCCCTGCCCGGAACGCTGATCCATGCAAAACACATCGGGAGCCTTCCTCCCATCATCGTGTTGAAAAAAAACCAGGCGCTGATCCACCTCCGGTCGAAGGACTATTCTTTTGTCGGCGAAGAGGGAACCGCCGAATTGTATACACTCCTGTCCGGTCATCATATCCAGGCTAACCTGATTCAGACCGGTGCGGTGATTCTCCAGGTCTGCACCGATGATCTGCCTGCAAAGCTGGATGCACTTGCTTCTGAAGCGGCAAAGATTTTTGACGTGGAAGTAGAAAAAGGACTGATCCTGCTGACCATCCGGCATCACCGGAAGGATATGCTGGAAAAAATGACAGCGGGCAGGGACATTGTATTGCAGCAGTGGTCTCCGGAAACTGTCCAGACGCTGATGTATGAAAGGAAATCCTGACGGACAGGACTGAAAAGATTATTTAGTCTG
>Ga0070668_100000044_pt1 | contig 77550 bp, 85 predicted proteins | sample KBSS43metaG_FD_64661 | JGI IMG/M metagenome (GOLD analysis project Ga0070668, IMG submission 64661) | Switchgrass rhizosphere microbial communities from Kellogg Biological Station, Michigan, USA - KBS S4-3 metaG | ecosystem: Host-associated > Plants > Roots > Rhizosphere > Soil ...
CGGGGTCTATCTTCGGATCGAGCCGGACAGTATGGTCCTGACGGTGCCCGGCGCACCGCCTGAAACCGTGAAAAATGGCCTGAATAGCTTCAGAGTCGCTATGGCTGGCAAGGAGCATTACAGCCCCTACTCTGACACCGATATCACGGATTTTCCGTCCTATGTAACACACAAGCCCGGCGAGCCGGCAGCATGGTGCAGTAAGGAGGAGTCCGCTCATGAGTAACGGCAGGGACCTGACGTATCTGCCAGCCGGATATTCTTCACCGGCCACCGCCGCCATCCCGGTTGCAATTGATTATCCCGCAGCGCTCGCGCTACGCCAGATGGCCGCGCAGCATGATGAATACCCGCAGTACCTGCTGGCTCCGGAGGTCAGCGCGCTGCTTCACTACGTGCCGGATCTGCACCGCAAGATGCTGTTCACTACCCTCTGGAATACCGGTGCGCGTATTAACGAAGCGCTTGCACTGACCCGGGGAGATTTCAGCCTTGCACCGCCCTACCCTTACGTGCAGCTGGCCACGCTGAAGCAGCGCGGGGAAAAAGCTGCCCGCGGCCCAGGCAGGGCGCCATCAGGTTTGGTCCCTCACCGGCTGGTTCCGCTTTCCGATCCGCAGTACGTGGCCCAACTGGAGATGATGGTCGCCACGCTGAAAATTCCGCTGGAGCGGCGCAATCCGGATACCGGCCGGACCGAAAAGGTCAGGCTCTGGACGGTGACTGACAGAACGGTGCGCACCTGGCTGAACGAAGCTGTCACCGCTGCCGCGGGTGACGGAGTCACGTTCTCCGTGCCGGTAACGCCACACACATTCCGGCACAGCTACGCCATGCATATGCTCTATGCGGGGATACCGCTGAAGGCGCTGCAGAGCCTGATGGGGCACAAGAGCATGAAATCTACTGAGGTCTACACGAAAGTCTTTGCGCTGGACGTGGCAGCCCGGCACAGAGTGCAGTTTCAGATGCCGGAAACGGACGCAGTAACAATGCTGAAAAACCTGTGAGGCAATAGAGGTACGTAAACGGCCTCTATGGTATGACATTTAGGCATACATAAATGTCACAACAAAAAACTCTCACATAAGCTTCAATGATGATTGCCAATGAGTGAGATAAGTCTTAATTTGTAAGGGAAGGTGTATCTGACAGAAATGAACAGGATCTAACCCAAAAGGAAAACCACATGGAAGCAATCACTACAGCAATCCTGGCACGCGGTATTTATGAATTATTACAGGCTGGTTTATCATTCTCAAAAAGCACGATTAAAGAAAAGTTAAAAAGTTTTATTCTGGATGAAGAGGCTGTTGACTCACTTTCAGATAAAATTGAATCAATGCCTTTGAACGATGAAATGAGTCCTATAGCTATTGAAAGAAGATTTGATGAATCCCCGGAAATTAAAGCATTATTAACCGCAATACCCGCTCAATCTGTAGTTAATATAAATCAGCAGCATTCAGGCTCAGGCGACAACGTTGGCGGCAGCAAAATAGTTAACAATAAATAGTTAATAGGTAATCCCATGTCAGATACAACCTTAATTCATTCAGGCTCCGGCGATGCAGTAGCAGGACCTAAAATAATAAACGCTGGAACATACCAAGAAATAATTACGGCAACTACTCCCGATAACTTGAGAAAACCAGTCAGGGCAATTCTAAATGAAATAAATAACAGAGACTTTGATTCTGCGAGGGGGAAAATAAAGCTCATTGAGAGCATGAGTGGCTTAGAAAGTGAAGTAATAGAACTCCTGACCATTCTTAAAATAAAATGTGAACACACTTCGAATCCAAAAAGCGAACTCGATCTAAAAGAAATCATATCTACACTCAAAAACTCAAGTAACGAATTGATAAAAGACTTAGCTTTGTCACTAATTCTGACTGTGGAGGCTCAAACTAAAGGATTAGCAAAAGCAAAAGAAAGATTCTCCCAGAGTAAAGATGTAGGACTTCACAGTAAAGCAGTTGCATTATCAATATTTTCAACCAAAGAAGAGCTATTAAACTTATTACAAAATGAAATCCACAATATATCCGAAGAAGAAATTAATGGAATGATTGATGGCTTGATAAGACTTAACTGCTTTGCAGAGGCTCATAAAGCTGCAGAACACTTGAAAGAAGATTTTCAAAACTACAACTCTAACTACCTCTCAGTTTTAACAAAAGCATTTGTGTTAAACGAAAGTATCAAAAGTAAAGATTACTGGATCCTAACACAAGCAGAAAAAGAAAAGGTTGATGGTTTAATCAAAGAGGCTTTGCAGGTTTATACGGAAAGTGAGAGTAACGACTCGCGGTTGTTTAATATTTTATTTCCTGCGCTAGTTTTCACTAAGTTATCCAGTAAAGAACTCTTGGAGATATGTACATTAAACATAGATAAAACTGACATTTTCGCCAAAGATTACGCAGACGAAATAAAAGTTTTATGTCAATCAGGTGATGTATCCGATAATCACCCGACAAAAATAGTAGAAAAGCTAATTAGTAATGAACAGGAACATCAAGAAAAAATTAGCTCTATATTAGAGACTAAAGAAATCGATTATCGTACATTTTGGATTGCTCAACAGATAATGCCAGAGGAAAAGCTTAAAACTTGGATTGATAATGGAGTTACTATCACTGGGGACTTTAATGACCTTGAAGTTAAGCTAAATGAATTAAGTGTTGCATTGCTATCAAATAATACAAGCAAGTTAGAAGAATGCATCAAAACCTTATTGAAAACACCCAAGCCTGATTTTGAGGTTATAAATGCTGAATATATCAAAAAACTAAGTGAAACTTTATATAACTGTGGCAATGAAGAAGAGGCCTGTGATCTTCTTTTATATTTTTTAAGCGACAAAAAAGAATTATGGTGTTCACCATTAATTGAGTATGCTTTATATAAACTACATAATACAGCGCGTCACAAAGATTTAATATCCCTATCAAATAGGGTAAATGACAAAGATAAACCCATTGAAATCCATAATTTAATAATTTGGACTCATCTATTCCATGGATCAGCGCATGATGCTTTAAGTGAGGCAGAAAAAAACAACAAAAACAATAACATACAAAAAATTTCACTTACCTTAAAAGCTCTTTACAAGTTAGAGAAATTTGAATGCCTCGACAAAGCAATAAGTGAAATTGATATTTCCTTGTTTGCTAACCCTGAGCCAGTCACACTTGATGTAATAAGTATCCTCGTGGATAGGGCTCACTTTGAGTTAGTGGAAAATATAGTTATCAATTGGTTTAAAGACTCATTAGATGACAATTACTTTTACATTTCACAAGCATGCATACAAATAATAACCAGTGAAAAGGCTAAGGATTTCAATCCATCATATCATATTAATGGTTTAGAACATGCCATACGGTATCGTGATGGTGATAAAATCATTTTGAGAATAATTTCCTATGACGAGAAATTATCTAATAGACACATACTTTCACCAAACTCGCTCTTAGCTCAAGCATTTAAGGATAAGGAGATAGGAGATGAGATTGTTTCAGGGGTTAAGCACTTAAAACTTGAAGGATTTCTACCTCCCTTTATTGCAATCAAGGATTTGGCATCCGACATTCGTGACGAATCTAATGATGGTTCAGATGTCTTTCAAATATTAAGGCTTTCTGAAGATCCATCAATTATGATTGAGCAGTTTAGCAAATACTTACCTTTTAGTAAAATTGATGATTCATTCTTTTCGAATAAAGGACTTCCATTAGCTGTTAGGATGAACTTAATTGGTAAAAATGATCTAATCAAGTCTGCGATGATGCTTCTTGAAAACCCTAAAACACAGTTCGAAGCATTAATTAATGATGGAGGTAATATTGAGAGTGACGCATGTACCGATATGATAACTATTTTATATTTATGTTTAACATCAACTTCTGAGTATTTCATCAAAAATGGCATAAGGTTATATTTAACACAAGATGATATCGATGCCTTAACTAGATGGCTGAAATCCGTGGAAAGTGATAAATATGGTACTGTTTCCAAAGATGAAAGTGGCAAACTCCATTTTATTGATTCTGAAAGATTCAAAAAGTGGAATAATGAACTTTTACGTAATTTGAAAGCAATCTTGCCCATACTCATGCCCTTAAACATAACCCCAGATAATTATGATAAACAGTTTGCTGAAAATATAGACATTTATGGATATAGTTATGTCAAATCAATCTATGCAATAAAAAATAGCAATATACCAGTATTTTCAATAGATACGCAATCTTGCTGGATATTATTAACTCACTTTCAAATAACACCTCTTAATCCATATAAAATAATAAGTGATGCGGCATCAAAAATTTCAAAATCACAAAGGGAGCATGCGATTTTTTTACATGCAATTAATGGTTTACCTTTCCCTATCATAAATACTGATTTTTATAATTTAGCAGCCTCACCTTCAGATTTAGAAGGACACTTTTTGTATAGACTCTTAAATAAATACATAGGATCGTATAATCCTGATCTCGATGTAAGCGATTTTTTATCAAGAGTGCTTGAACGCTATTTTCTTAAGTCAATCACAGCTTATGTAGCACCTTATCCTTTTAAAAATCTTCATTTAACTTTCTTTAATAATCCATATGGACATAAAGTTGATAGGATTTTTAATTTGTGTTGTAGTTCGGTCATTCAGCATAAATTTGATTCATTGGGTTTTTCCGCTGAAGAAAAGATAGCTGATTTTTTTGTCAAGTTCGCGGGGGTTTTCTTATTCCGGCCTAAGGCAACTGAATTCTTAACTGAACTTTACGTGCGATATCTTAATGGAAGATTTCTTGATATTAATGAAGTAAATAAAAGAATCACTGAAAAACTAGGTGCTCTTTATAACTGATAGTCGATAGTTTAATTTTTATTATGAGGGGATTGTCGGGTTTCTCGTCTTTCCCTCAAACGAACTTTTTGATTATCAGCTTAACGTGAACAGAATACTAAAAAGTGCTAGTTAGACTGGTTCACGCTGTGTGCCTGAGCGGTGCTGTCAAGTGTCTTACACGCCCTATCCATCAGTTGGAAATTTTAACAAGATTAACTATCAGCTGTTTATTGTCATGGCCACTTAGCAAACGCTTTTTATCATGTTGAATTCGAATGACACAAAAAACCATTCATATTCAATCACTTAATGTGAATAACTCTCATTTTAATCATTAAAATCATACTGCATATTAACTATACATGTGTATATGGACGCCATTAATTATGTATATACATATGAATATACATATACATTGACATTCGATTTCCTACATGTACTATGCATATACCTTTGTATATACATAGAGATTCGAAATGAAAAAGCCTTATATAATTTCTTTTGCAAACAGTAAAGGTGGCGTGGCTAAGACAACCAGCTGTATTGCTGTGGGTTGCGCACTGGCTGCAGCAGGTTATAAGACCCTTCTGGTTGACTTGGATCACCAAGGTAATTTGAGTGATGATGTTGGCCGCGGAGAGGAAGATTATACAATCACCGATCTCTTTGAAGACCCAAAGTTTGATACAAACAAGCTGGTTTATAACGCTCTTGATGGAGAAAACGTTATCCCAAACTTGGATGTCATACCAGCCGACATCACCCTTGCTGTTGAGGCCCGTAGTGCCGAACGCTTCCGTCACCGTTTGAATATTTTGGACGAAGGACTAAGCAGACTTAAAACAACCTACGATTTTATACTTATCGATCTTAGACCAGCTATCGACCTAAGTATTGAGAATGCTCTTCTTATAACCGATAAAATTGTCGTGCCTGTAGACATGGATCGCAGGGCTGTGAAAGGTATAGATGATCTATTCCAGGTGGTACGAGAAGTAAGACGTAACGAAGATTTTGTATATACACTTGTAAAGACAAAAGTTAACGAATCCCACTCAAAAATGAAAAAAGCTATTGATGGTTACATCAGTGATGCTGGTTACAGAGTAGCAAAAACTGAAATACGTCAGAGCGAACTTTTTAAGCAGGCTACCGAGGTTCATCGGCCAGTGATGATGTTTGCCAAAAACGAACGTCCTTACCGTGACTATAAAGCGCTAACACAAGAGCTTCTGCAGCAGATTGAGGAGGCTGAAAGTGGCAAGAAGTGATCGTATAGCTAAGGGTGTCACGCGTGTAACTGAGCGAAGAAATATTACTACTGGCAAACAAATGAATCTTCGGCTGACTGGCCTTGATGATGACGCTCTGTCGATGCTGGTTGAAAAAGTTCAGGAGAAATTGCCTCAAAAAAACATTACTCGTTCGCGAGTTCTCAGGGCAGCTTGTTATCTTGAAGACGATAAGTTCATTGAAAAGCTTGCTCAGCTACTTGTTGAAAACACTTAATTTTAGTAGCGCAATGTATATACAAATGAATATACATTGCGCCTCATCGATTTAGCTTCCTCTCGTTAACCAAAGTACAGGCAATCTCATCGAGCTCTCTTATGTATATACAAATGGGTATACTCAAATGCAGATCCATGCATATGCAAATGTATATACACTATAGAATTAAATACGATATAAATCTTGAGGTTAAAGCTCCTAGTGCATTAAGCATTTATTTGAATGATGTAACTAAGATAAGTTTGATCAGCTCCATCTTTATATAGCTAGGTGTATTATTTAGCGATGGGCAATTCCCTCAGGCTTGTTGTATATCTGGGCGACAGCATTTCTCTTTTCATCTGCCATGGGTTATCAACTCCTTGCCCAGCAAACCAAACCTTCCCAAGCCCGGATTTATTGATTGTATCCAGAGCTGCCATCAAGGCATCCGCATTGGCTTTAGGCTGGTTTTCACTAAACATATCAAGCTGTGCGATTCCGGATTGGTAAAAATCACCTAACATGATGCCTGCTTTGGCATATCGATAACCATCACGCCATATGCTATCTAAGCCCCTGATAGCAAAACCCACGATGTCACGCGTATCACTGGTTGGATATTCACAGGTTAAGGATGAAGTATTAGCATACTGAGGTTCATCGCCATAGCGGCCAGTGGCTATAAAGACACTGATGTGCCTACATTTTGAACCCTGCTCTCGAATTTTTTCTGCAGCTCGGGTGGCATACGTTACAACCGCATGCCGCATGTCCTCCAGCCCAGTTATGCGCTGTCCAAATGACCTGGAGCATACGATCTGTTGTTTGGGTGGGGGGGCCTCTTCAAGAGCTATACAGGACTCTCCATTCAATTCTCGAACTGTACGCTCAAGAACGACGTTAAAATTTTTTCTTATCATAGTGGTGTTACAATTAGCCAGATCCAGCACCTTGTTAATGCCCATGGCCTCCAGCCGTTTTCTGATACGCCCTCCGACACCCCAGACTTCATCTATGTCGACTATCGCCATCAGTTTGCGCTGACGTTCCGGGCATGAGAGATCAACCACACCATTAGTTTTACTCCATTTCTTAGCCGCATGATTAGCCAGCTTAGCCAAGGTTTTTGTAGGCCCAAAACCAACGCCAATTACTAATCCGGTTTCTTTCTTAACACGGCTACGCATTTGAAGACCAAATTCCTCTAAAGGTATGTAACTGGCAATACCGGTGCAGTCCAAAAAGCTTTCGTCGATCGAATAAATTTCCTGACCAGGTGCCATATCCCCAAGAATCGACATCATACGATTGCTCATATCGCCGTATAAGGCATAGTTACTTGAGAAAACAATCACGCCATTTTCGCAGAAAAAACGCTCATTTTTAAAAAGTGGGGCACCCATAGGGATTCCCAACTTTTTGGCTTCAGCTGAGCGTGCTATCACGCATCCGTCGTTGTTAGACACAACGCAAATTGGCTTCCCCTTCAAGTCAGGGCGGAAGATCCTTTCGCAAGAGGCATAAAAATTATTAGCGTCAGCAAGCGCAAACATAGGGATAGCTCATCAAAATACTGTTTATGTATACAGTATTTGTTCTGCGGGGGTTTTTTACAAGATGAAATTTGTAGGCGGGGATTAGTTAGGCTTCTTCGTTGAAATTAAAGCCTGAGCCAGCCATATCAGTCAGGACGTATGCGATTACACCCCAGACTGGTACATCTTGGTTGGACGGCATTGGTGTGATTGTTTTAGGACCATCCAGTTCTTGGAGAGCTGCTATCGGAGTGAGTAGTAAGCGGCGAAGTACAAGATCATCACCAACGTTAGCAATGACGATTTGATCATGTTTAAAGGGGATTGCTCGATCTACTGCCAGCAATGACCCTTTCAGTATACCAATATCAGGATAATCGCTTGCGCTTTTGAAGACGTATGAGGAATGTGAGGAGAGGTTTACCAGGCTAGTAAAATCAAGACGTTGTTCTGTGAAGTTAGCTGCAGGGGATTGAAACGCCATTTGTGCTCCATCTTCTACGATTTAACTTTATCACCGTTGATCGAAAATTTAGCAGCGATCGTTCTTACTTTATCCGCTTCCGGTTTTGGCAACCAAACACTGACTAATTCAAGGTTTTCTCCATCATCAGTTGTCACCTGTTGGTAGAGTTCCCATATGCGTTTTACTGCATTCGCTACGTTTTGCTTTGTCCGACCTACGCGAACGGCAACATCTGTCTGCCTTTCGCCTTCAACTAAAACTGCATAACCGATCTCAGTTGTTATGTGCGCATAAGTTGCCATAGCTGGAACTAATCGATCCCATTCCTGCTGTGTCATTTGTTTTTTCTGCGCCATATGTCACCTAAAATCATCATTTTGTAGAAGGTTAAGTGTAGCGCTTGTCATAGTCAATAGAAGTATAAAGTCACTGTACTTGTGAAGATTCGTTCGTTTTGAATCAAAACCGCGAGGCAGTGCAAAACTTGTTTTTGCGCTGCAGAGGGGTTGACCGGGTGAACGTAGTGAAGCCGGTTTCTATGCCGATGTTAACTTATCCACTTATCCACAGCACTATTTTTAATAGCTTTTTAATTAGTATTTTATATCTTTTTAAAGCTTTTTAGAGTGGCTTAAACTAATGATTTTATTGAAAAAAATTGCCTTGTTTCTGGGAATTAGCCCTACATGTTGTGGGAATCAGCCCTACTTAATATGGGAATCAGCCCTTCTTCGTATGGGAATCAGCCCTACATGTTATGGGAATTAGCCCTACATCACACACGAATTAATAATTAGTTGACTTGTGTGTACTGAATGATATTGTGGGGGACATAAATTAACCCATAAAAGATTATTGCTATGGCTAATGTGTTGAAAAAAAAGATAAATGTTAAGCAATCTAATGAGCTGACTGAAGCTGCTTATCATTTATCTTTGAAGGCAAAACGTGTGTTGTGGCTATGTCTTATGCAAACTTACTTCACTGATGAAGAGGAGTCTGCAAATCCAATATTTACCGTTGCTGTTGCAGATTACGAAGATATCTTCAATGTAAGCCGTAATCAGGCTAGTCGTGACGTTAAAGAAGGTGTGTTCGAGCTCTCACGTTCTGCCATCATCTTCTATCCCAAGACTGGTCGCCACGATGTGATCGCACGTCCTTGGTTAACAGAAGCAGGAGGACGTTCCAGTAAAGGGTTATGGGAAATAGAGTTTAACCATAAGGTTTTGCCTTATCTGTATGTACTGGGAAGTCAGTTCACTACTTACTCACTCAGGGACTGTGGAAGCCTCAAAAACCCGCGTACTGTGCGACTCTATGAGAGCCTCTGCCAGTTCAGAAGCTCTCAGATTTGGGTCACTTCGCATGATTGGCTTTCTGAAAGATTCATGCTGCCCGAGTCTCAGAAATCTAATCTCGCAGAACTCAAACGTACATTTTTAGAACCTGCTCTAAGACAGATCAATGATAAAACCCCTTTGCGAGTCTCTTATCAAGCAGATTCTAACGGGAAGTTAATTTTTAATATCTATCCAAAACAATAAGATATTTCATTTATTTTATCAGATCCTCAGCTGTACCTTTCTCACTACGGCCCTATATTCTTACTAGGGCTGTTTCCCATATTCTGCACCGAGGTGCCAGCTATCATCACGTAGCGTCCGGAAGTAGGGCGATTTCCCATGGCTGGCGCCGGCGGTTCAGCTGCCGTTCCGGCACGCCCGGAAGTAGGGCGGTTTCCCATAACGGGTGCCAGAGGCTCAGCGGCCGTTCCGGCACGCCCGGAAGTAGGGCGGTTTCCCATAACGGGTGCCGGCGGCTCAGCGGCCGTTCCGGCACGCCCGGAAGTAGGGCGGTTTCCCATAACGGGTGCCGGCGGCTCAGCGGCCGTTCCGGCACGCCGGGAAGTAGGGCGGCTTCCCATAACGGGTGCCGGCGGCTCAGCGGCCGTTCCGGCACGCCGGGAAGTAGGGCGGCTTCCCATAACGGGTGCCGGCGGCTCAGCGGCCGTTCCGGCACGCCGGGAAGTAGGGCGGTTTCCCATAACGGGCGCCGGCGGCTCAGCGGCCGTTCCGGCACGCCGGGAAGTAGGGCGGTTTCCCATAACGGGTGCCAGAGGCTCAGCGGCCATTCCGGCACGCCGGGAAGTAGGGCGGTTTCCCATAACGGGTGCCAGAGGCTCAGCGGCCGTTCCGGCACGCCCGGAAGTAGGGCTGTTTCCCATAATTGGTGCCGGCGGCTCAGCGGCCGCTCCGGCACGCCCGGAAGTAGGGCTGTTTCCCATAATTGGTGCCGGCGGCTCAGCGGCCGCTCCGGCACGCCCGGAAGTAGGGCGGCTTCCCATATCTGGTACCGGCGGCTCGGCTGCCGTTGAGGCTGGCCAGGAGTAGGGCTGTTTCCCATATCAGCCTGCAATAGCCAAAGTAGGGGCTATTCCCATACTGGCCCTCATGGCGCTGAACTGGCAGTACCTGGCAGAAAATGTAGGGGCGATTCCCTTACCGGCCTACACGGCGCTGCAGTGGTAAAATCCGGCAGAAAAATTAGTGGGAATTCTGAGGCCGGCCTACATACTGTTAATACAATGAAATTAGACGGCTCAGCACTTTAATACTGCACAATAATTATAATTACATTGAAAATTAAATTGTCGGAAAATTTATAGCCATTTTATGACTATTTTATTTCCATCACAGTTATTGCTTGTTAAAAATTAACACCCTCACATTAAAAATAAAGTTCATCTGTCGGTAGTTGCTACCAACGCCTGATTAAAGCTTAACTTTCATCGCGAAATTTATTCAATGAATCGATGATTTCTTTGTTTTTCTTATAAAATCCGTACATAGGGTATGTGGCAACAGTTACCAATATAGGGGCTACAAGTGCAATGGATATGATAAACATTGCTATAGCAAGTACAACATCCTCTTCGGGAACCGTAAAAGATGAAAAGAAAAAGATGTAGTAAGCAGCCAGAAAGGTAATTAAAAATCCAGCGCCTTCATTCCTCCTTTTAATATACTTGCTCTTATTAAGTATGAATGTTACCTCTTTATTTTCGTTTGCGGTGTTATTTGTCTCTTGATCAATGCAGTGCGCAAGTCTCTTAATCCTCGACTTTTGAATATCAGTAATGTCATTACAGCTTAATATTTTTAAATGCTGCCGCGCCAAAAGGGGATCTCTTATTCCTGTCGCCTCAAGTAGAATCAGGTTTTTTATTTCCTTGTCAATCGCCTTTATCTCATAGGGTTCCATTTCTATCGCTGCGCAAAGTGGCTTTATATCTTTAAAAACAGATATCCTCTCATTTGTAAGTTTTTTAAATCTTGCAAAAAAATTATGCGCTATTGCAGTCGCTGGTAATATAAAGCTTATTATTTTTAACCATTCCGTATTCACGGTTCCTCCTGTTATTGATCTTTGTTTTATATATTAATTGCAAATCTAACATTTGACATTTCTACAGATTGATTGATATATTTTCAACTGTTCTATGTCGTCTATGACGACCACCAATGATCCGGTAGCTTGAGAGGATCGCCTTCGGGTAGCTGCATGAAACACTCCCGCAGCCTGAAAGGGAGAACGCAAAAGCGTGGTAAATCTGCTCACCTTTGGAAGCGGATATCGTCTTTAACAGCGCTCTATGTCGCTGACGATGAAGGTTCATATACACATCTCAGCCACGGCTTTCACATACGCCAGGCATCTCACGAACGGCATAGTTTATGCTGCTTCGCACACTTCCGTTATGAAGCTTTTCAGGTGTACGGCCTGAGCTGCATCCGACTTTTGCTATGACGCATAAGCCCATTTGGAACATTTGGGCGCTTGCGGAAGACGCATTAGGAGCATGAAGCTGCGCGGCGTCACTTTGGTTCGAGTGAAACGAGAACAAAGTGACGCGCGCAGCGCATAACGTCCAAACCCACGTACAGTGCGGTTTTCAACGGGCCGGTACAATCTGACGTGCACGTAGTACGTGTTTTCAGAACAACTCTGGCTATTTATCAACCACAACGCGGCACTGACGAACGAAACGTCAGGGGCGTTTAACTAGAAGGAGAATGATCGACTCGGTATCGATGGCGACATCAGGAGACTGGTGTACGGAGGCAGACTGACTCACGTCAGCACGGCGCAAGCCGCAAACAGGTCAGAGACCTGGGGAAGCCTCGCAAGAACTCAACATTTCGCCGCCCCGATGCACAGATACCAGTTGAGCCGCAGGAAGCGCAAAGGCAACCATGCCGTCGGGGAAGAGATGTAAGCGCACAGAGTTACAGAACGGTCAGCACGGACGTGCTGAATGTTCTGGATTCTGGCAGAGGTGGATATGTCCAATAAATTAAGTAAACAACTCGTGACGCTGGCACGCCAGGGCGGAGGAAGTTTTAAAACTGTTTCAGATCGTTCTAAGATTGCCAGCCGCTTTTCGGAACGACTGGCAACCCTTAATATTCAGATTCGGGACGTAAGCCATATTAAAACAAAACATATCGAGAATTATATAAGAAGCCGACAGGGAGAAAATATATCTTCCCGAACGCTGCAGAATGAAATGGCCGCTATTCGTTCTGTGCTTTCTCAGGGAGGTAGAAATATCCTTGCTAATCCCTCGCATGAAAAGTTAAGCAACGAGGCGCTGAAAATTTCAGGTGCGAGCAGGGAAGGGAAGAAAATTGCAATTACTGATGAAAGACTGGCCGAAATCGTGGCTGCTGTCTCGCTCAAAGATGAAGGAGTAGCGATCGGTATTCAGCTTGCAAGATATATAGGTCTTCGTGCAGAAGAAGTTGTCCAGTCAGCAAAATCTCTGAAAACATGGAAGCAAACTTTAGCTGCCGGTGAAAATAAAATTAGCGTTATTTTTGGATCAAAAGGTGGACGGGCGCGGGACGTCACAATATTTGAGCGTGAGAAAGTTATGTGCTTATTGAACCAAGCCATTTCCTATGCGAGCGAAAATAATGGGAAGCTGATTAATAAGCCCACTCTTCATCAGTCGCTTGACCGTTTTCATAACGTTCTAAGAGAAAATGGAATGACCGGCGTTAATGCCCCGCACAGCCTGCGATATGCTTATTCGCGTGACGCTGTTAATTTTCATGTTGAAAATGGAATGAGCCGTAAGGAGGCTGAGGCGCTTGTTTCAATGGATCTCGGGCATGGCGACGGACGGGGTGCATATGTTGCCCGCGTATATAATCGAATGGGCAATGATGAATAATATTCTCTTGAACAATAAGTACAATAAACGTTATTATTAACCTGTTTCGCACGTTGTCTTCGGACAACCACCAATGGTCTCGTAGCTTGAGATGACCGCCTTCGGGTAGCTACAAACGAACACTTCCAAAGCCTGCAAGGAAGTACACGTAAAGTGTGGTACATCTGCTCACCTCTGGAAGCAGATATCGTCAGTTTTCGCTCCTACTGCGTGACGATCGAGGTTTCTTAACTATCCGGCTTCGGCCTTTGTCCTTCGGGGAAACATTCCCGAGCGGGCTAATGTTTCTCCATTTATCGTGAGAAACTATACCTATGATGAATCTATCAACAACTCTGTCCGATATGCTGAGATTAGCTGAATTCGAGAGCGAATTGCTCACGGCATTAGCTTATAAAAAACTCGGCATAGATGATCCCAATGAAGAAGTGCATATCGATAGTGAAATCGCTATTTTCACCTTCGAGTACGGAATTGAGATAGGACATTTTCTCGCTCCGGCCTGTGCAGATTTGGTGTGCTCAATACAAACTCTCGCACGAGAAATAAAGGGAGTACACGTAGTTTCTTAACTATCCGGCTTCGGCCTTACGTCCTTCGGGGAAACATTCCCGAGCGGGCTCATGTTTCTCCCGTTTTCAGGAGAAATCATGTCACTTATCCGTTCGTTTCTTACTGAGCTCAGCAAACCGTTTGATTTGGCCCGTTCTGCCACAACTCGCGTTGTTTCAGACTGTCCCCGACTCAAAGCTGCAATCAGAAGAACGCCCTGGCTTGCCTCACCCTCCGGTCTGCATGAATACCGCTCCCACGTCTGGTTTGACGATCGTCGTTACCACGCCATTGTTATGGCCCGTAAGATGATCGACGGACAGCCGTCGGAAGCATTTGTGCACAGCCGTCACGGTGAGTTTCATACGTTCAGAGCGGCCCGTAAAACGGCGCAAATGGCAACGTCAGCACTGGCGACACTTACCGTCTTAACACGTCAGGACTGATTACTTTCTTTACCATCCATCCGCTCAGCGGAGCCCCTCGGGAAACATCTTTCCCGACAGGGCAGGTGTTTCCCGTTTTACAGGAGAAACACCATGATTACCCTTTTATTACCAACCTCCCTTTCCATAAAAGGCATCTTTTCAGCAGCCTTCGCTGCAGCGTTATCCCTGCGGGATCGCGTTGCGGCCGGCAAAAGAAAAGAAGTGTGGATAACGAACCGGAGTGGCTCTCTCAGCTTCAAGGTTCAGGTTCATCAGTTGCCTTCAGGAAAATGGACGGCCGGCATACTTACTCGTTCCGGCACGTTTTACGGTAATCACCGGTTTGGTTCTTTGAAAAAGCCGGATGAGGTATTCCGCTCTTACCGTCAGGCTCGCCGTTTTGCACTGAAGCTGGCGAATCAGATGGCAAACCTGCGTTATGCATATCAATAAAGGAATGTGGAATATGACTATTTCAACAAACCAGGCAGATATGCTGCAGTTAGCTAAATACGAGTGCGACATGCTTACGGCATTAGCCTATCAGCGATTTGGTCTGGACGACCTTGACGAGCAGGTGTACCTCTACGGTGAGCTGCCCTTCACGATAGTCGTTCAGATCAACGTCATATACAACCTTGAGTTCGGTATGGTTCAGGATCGTTTTCTCAGTTCTGGCTGTGCTGATTTGGTTGACTCCATCCGTGCCATGAGCATCAGGCTTGACCGCTCTTTACATGAACGGATTTCCTTAAATGGACGTTCTGAAGGCTTGGGCGATTTGGCAATTAGCCGATTAGAATCTTTCTAATCTGGCTTAACCCTGTGGGGATTTATTCCCCATCAGGGGGATAAATCCCCTTTTTTGAGGATTTATCATGACACCAATTTCCGTACCGCCCCAACACGTTACCTATACCGTGAAGCAGAGCGGATGGATATCCCCGAGCCAGTGGCACAGTTTTACCCTGGCAGTCACTGAAGCATTTTGGCTGTTACCGGTACATCTCCGTCCGTGCTCGCCAACTGACGGTACACGTCTGGAACGTGCATCTATGATGTTTACTCACCCCGATGCTTTTGAATTCGGTGGAAAAGACGAAGGGAATTACATATCCAAAAGCGTGATGTTTACCCTGGATATGAACCCTGATTTGCGTATTGAAACGGAAGGTCAGCCCATCGACTTTTTCACGCGGATTGCGCTGCTAATGCTGTATCACCATTGTTCAGGCTGCTTTGAGATAACGTCATCAGCTGGCGGCGTCAGCTGGGCGCTTCCTGTTCGCTGGGCAATACGTCACCAACTGATTGGTGGCAGTGATGCTCCTCAGCCTTTCAGCACGGAAGGTTTCATTACCGGCGCAGCTGATGAACTGCTTATCAGAAGCGTTTCCGGGGGGGAACGTCCGTTTACGACGGCTGACTGGGGACTGGTTTCAGAACTTGAGTTCACACTCGAAGAACAGAAAACCCGCAAACGCTGATCCGGCAATCGTTTTAACTTAACCCAACGGGGATTTACCTCCCTGTGGGCGGTAAATCCCCATTTTTAATGGAGATTCACCATGACACATACACCAACCGAGCCACTGGTCCTTCCTGGCGTTTACCAGTTTGAGCAGGGAGCGTCCATAAATGATGAACAGTGGTTCAGATTTACCGACGCAGTTAAAGAAGCATTCTGGCTGCTTCCCGCTCAGCTCCGGCCTTATAAGCAGCTGGGTTTTGACATGAACCGCGCGTCAGAACTTTTTGACGAAGAGGGTTCAGTCACGTTCAACCATAAGGACGGTGAAGGCTACTGCCTCAATCCGTTCTACCTCAGGCAGACGCTTTCGGATAATTTTCGGCCGTACCGCAAAGTGGAGAGCCAGCGATGCAAACAGGATTTATTTGTGCGCATCGTGCTGGTTCTTCTGCATAACCTTTGCCCGGACAGCTATCACATAACCAGTTCCTGTCCAAAAAGCTGGCTTTTCGCGCAGCGATGGCTGGCATGGAATATGGATATGTTTACCAAAGCACCTGAAAAAATACCGGCATCGTTTGTTATACCTGGCGCAATTGAACACCTGCTGCTGGTAAAAACCTCCGGTCCCGGCAAGCAGATCACCACTGAAGAGTGGGAAGCTATATCAGGCATTGAGTTCTGGCTTTCTCAGCAGCACAACGACTGACCTATACCCATCCTTCCGGGATTTGTTCTCCGGAAGGAGACAGATCCCGCTATTACAGCAGGTGATCCTATGTTTACTTTCAACAGTGACGCGCTCGCGCAGCTGTTTCATGAAACCTACCATCAGGCTATGTCAGTCAGGCTTGTTATCTGTTCGCAGGAAGGTTTGTTCCTGGAATTCAGGAACGGATTACCCGGTCAGCTTTTCTACCGCAAAGAGCGCATTTATGCCCTTGAATACAGCGGTGGGAGTGCCGACCCGGGCGTGCAGGTAGAACTGAATTTTGGTCAGATCTCTGAGACGTACGATCTCACTGTAGATGACCCGGCCTTTTTCAGTCCCATAACGCCGGCAGACAAGGTGGTTGTTCTATCTGTCCGTTCACCCTATCAGCTGAAGCGCAAAACCATCAGCTGGCTCAGTCAGCGTAAACTCGGGCTGTTCCGTGAACGGATGGACCTGATGAGGACTTCGGGTTTTTGTGACTGCAGCTGCGACGAAGAGCGGGCCCGGTGGTTCGGTTCGGCAGCTTCAATGCTTGAAGAAGCAATGTTTACTGACAGTAAGCGGCATGACCGCCACGCTTTCTATCATTCCAAGCGACAACTTCGGTTGCGACTAAACAGCATAACCGCCGACGGAAAGATCATTTCTCCGGTGCGTTAACCACTTTCCCTGACGGGCGTATTTCTCGCCCATCAGGGGAGGGATACGCCCTTTTTTTACTAAAGGAGTATCCCGTGAAGAAACCAACCAAAGCGCGTCGCACTAAGAAAACTGATACTGTCGATCTTTATCAAAAGGTAACGGATCGCATCGTAGAAGCACTTGAGAAAGGCGTCGCGCCGTGGAAAAAACCTTGGCGCACAACACAGAAGTACGCCGCCGCGGGCCCGCTGCCGGTCAATGCATCGACGGGGCGCGCCTATAGCGGTGTTAACGTTCTGCTTCTCTGGCTTGAGGCCGAAGAGAAGGGATACAAAACGGATCGCTGGCTGACATACAAACAGGCTCAGGACATGGGCGGCCAGGTTCGTAAGGGTGAAACCTGCGCACAGGCCGTTATCTTCAAGCCTTTTGAAAAACAGGCTGAAGATCTCAGCGGAAATCTGCGTTTCGACGCCGAAGGTAATCCGCTGATGGAGTCGCGGGTGATGATAAAGCCCAACTTCCTGTTTAACGTCGATCAGTGTGACGGGTTACCCGAATCTGCTATCGATATACCGCATGCCTCACCTGATGAAGATGAGCAGGGCAGGCTTCATTGGCCGACCGAGCAGCGGATAATGGAACTGCTTGATGCCGCAGGCGTGGCTATCAGCATTCGTTTACAGGATCGCGCCTTCTACAGCCCGGCCACCGACAGAATTGTGATGCCGGAGGCGAAGCAATTTTTTACCGAGGCCGATTACTGGTCCACGCTGCTGCATGAGATGGTGCATGCATCAGGCCATGAGAAACGACTCAACCGTGAAGGCATAACCAAATCATCCAGAAAGTTTGGCGATCCGGTTTATGCATTTGAGGAGCTGATAGCCGAAATGGGCAGCGCATTTCTCTGCGCCCAGCTTGGCGTTTATGGTGAGGTCCAGCACGAAAGCTATATCGACTCCTGGCTGAAGGCGCTTAAAGAGGACAAAAAAGCCCTTTTTCGTGCCTGCCGGCATGCAAGAGAAGCGTCAGATTTTTTACTGCATTCAACTGAAAAAGCGGCCCAGGCTGCTTAATTAACCAAAAAGGTAGCGCTCACTTCGCGCGCTGCCATCCCGTGAGGGCATTATTCCTCACGGGATGATGCCCTCTTTTTTTACCTGAGAGGAAATCAACCATGTCTGACTGGTGCAGAAATCATTTTGAAATTACCGGCAAATCTCCGCTTCTGGCCGTTGCGGAGGAATGGATAAAAGGCGAAACAGAGCCTCTTTACCGTCATGCCGTTATGCAGAGCATAAAACTTTTCCTTGCTGGCTATGGCGGCCTGCTTCGCCCCGTTAAAGCGGCATCTTTTTCACCCTTCCCGGAGCTTATAAAACTTGGGGACGGGCAGAATACGCTGGCTAATCAGGCCTATGAGCAGTGGCTGGAATATCTGAAAAAAGACGTACCCCTGGACGGTCATCATATCCGGTTGATAAATCGTGTTTATCATCAGTCGGGTATTGGCGCCATAAAGTGGGAAAGCATTCCAGAGTTGTCGCGCAGACATATTGGCAGGCTTATGGAAGATCGGTATGCCGACTGGTTTGGTGTAGCGTCTCTTTCGCGAGACATTGACTTTGCGTTGTGCTGGGAAAAACTCGGGCAGTTTCCCGAACGATCCCAGCCCTGCGATCTGCTGCAGATTATTCCCAGCCGGCTTGCGGCTGAGATAAACGGGAGTGGTGGATTGCTGGCCGGTATGTCTACCGCAACCAGTCTTTACTGTCGGCTGTACGGAATGGAATGGCCCGCCGGCCATAACGTCCGCTTTCAGCGTGAAGGGATAAACAGCATAAAGCTGTCCTTCGACTCACCCTGGTTTCCGCCGTCCGGTGAATCAGTGGCCGCACTATCGGCAATGTTCGATTGCGAGGTTCGTCACTGGTACAGCGAGCCCGCCCATGAACTTGAAGGTTTCGATTGCTACGATCGGGGGCAACACGTCAGCAGTGGCGAAGTCACTATCGACGAACTGGTCGTGGAAGTAGAAGAGGCAGTCGTTCCTGATAATGTGGATGAACCTGAAGCCGTGGACAGCGCGCAATCATCGTTTGCCGCCTTATAAAGCTGCCTGAACCATAACGCCTCTTCGGAGGCGTTTTTATTGTCTGGTATCTGGAAAAAAGCGGAAGAAGAAAATATTCCATTTCAACATTCAGTTTATAGTCGTTTATCGCCCTGAAAACCGTCAGCCTTGAGACTTCCCATTGTCAGAGGTTGCCAAGCTATGTCTTTTAAACAGACTCCCGAACAGGAAAGAATCATTACGTGGACGGGAAACAAGCTTGTCGTGGGCGCTTTTGCCGGAACCGGAAAAACATCAACGCTTGAAGCATTCGCCAGAGCTAACCCGGAACGGCGAATGCTGTATCTGGCATATAATCGCGCCATCCGGGATGAGGCTGAGCGCCGCTTTCCTTTCAATGTTGAATGCAAAACGTCGCATCAGCTTGCCTGGTCACAGTTCGGTCGTTTCTTTCAGCATCGACTCACAACGTCTCTTCGCATAACCGACGTTGCAAGGCTGTTGAACTCACGCTACTGGCCTCTTGCAAAAGCCTGCCTCACTTCGCTGAATAACTTCCTCTACAGTGCTGATTTAGCCCCGTGTCTTGCCCACTTGCCTGATGAAAACGATCGTAGTGGTCTTGATGCCGGCAAAATCTTGGGTGCTGTTCAGGTTCTATGGCGAGAAATGAGCTGCTCTGATTCCCGCTTTCCCGTCACACACGATACCTATCTGAAACTATTTCAGCTTTCAACTCCAAACCTTAGTTTGAAATGGGATCTAATCCTTTTTGATGAGGCTCAGGATGCAAATCCCGTAACCAGTCATTTTGTACTTAATCAGAAATGTAGCGTCATTCTGGTCGGTGACCAGTACCAACAGATTTACCGTTTCAGGGGGGCTGAAAATGCTCTTAATGCAGCTGAGCTGGTAGACGCAGATCGACTTTGGCTAACAAACAGCTTTAGGTTTGGGCCTGCTGTAGCAGAAGTGGCAAATGCATTATTGAGAGAGGCGGGAGAACAACGAAAAGTCACTGGCTGCGGTGGTGATGACAGTGTTGCTGATACGCTTCCGGAAGATGCAGAGCATCATTGTGTAATCAGCAGAACGATAGCCGGCGTTATTGGGGCAGCGCTTACAGCAAGCCTTGCAGGGAAAAGGGTCTTCTGGATAGGCGGTATCGAAGGATATCGTGTCGAGGATCTGGAGGATTTATATTGGTTCTCGGTTGATATGCCTGAGCGAATGCAAACTTCGCTGCTCACCAAAGATTACAGGGATTTTGAGGAGTACAAAGCGATCGCAAAAGCTACAAAAGATGCAGATATGGGGCAGGCTATTAAGCTGCTGGAAATGTACTTTCCACTTCCGCAGAAACTCGTGATTTTGAAGCGACAGACAGCACATAACGAAAGCGAGGCAGATTTAACAGTAGTAACGGCTCATCGCAGTAAGGGCCTGGAATGGGATACGGTCGTTCTTAATGACGATTTTAATGACATCAACAATCCGCTGATAAGCGCAGAGGACAGAAGAGATGAGATCAACTTGCTCTACGTTGCAGCAACACGAGCCAGAAAAATGCTGATCCTCAATGAAATAGTCAGGCAAGTCGTCAAATAAACGTCATAAATCCCTCTGTATAGCTCTTACGAACCAACACCAACTTCTCAGGATTTCCGTATGTTAAACAAGCTGAAAAATTTATTCTCAAGTAAGGATACAGCTGAAGACAGTTCAGCAAAAAAATCCCCTTCAGGATACTTTACTCCTTCCACAGGCGCTGAGCTGCTGGCTATGCCGCACCGAAAAAAGCTTTTAAAACAGCTCTGGGATAATACGTCGCTTCCAGAAAATGTGTATGAAAGACTTTATCTGGACCCCCTCAGAACGCTCGCTCAAGCTACCCAGAATGTCCCAGCAACTTCAGCTGGAGAATGGAGCTCAGAAAGCGGATATCTTGATTTGACGATCAAGTTTACGGCTTATAGCGTGAGGCTGGCTAAAGGTTATATGTTTCCTCCGGGAGCCGCGCCTGAAGAGCAGGCTGCTCAAAACTCACTGTGGAATGCTGTGATTTTTTGGGCGGCATTATTCCATCATTTGCCCTTACTCGCCTACCTGGAGGGCGAGCTTCTGGATGGCAGCTCCTGGGCGCCCGGTGTTAAAGCCCCGGGAAGTGTTTTCAGATTCCGAAACGTTGCTAAAGATGCCGGCAATATCAACGGACAGCCATTGGCTTCCTTTATCGCCGCCCGACTTTTGCCGCAAGACGGAGTTTTATGGCTTTCTTCCAAACCTGCAGCTTTTGAAGCTATAACTCTTCTGATGCATCAGGGGCTAACTGGAATACCTTTAATTGAGGAGATCCTTACAAAGGCAAGGGAATTGGTGCACTCACCTGAACTGCATGCTCCTAGTGTTTTAAACCACACCCTGCCGACAGCAGAGATTCATCCTTCTACGAAGGAGACTTCGCCGATCGCAGGCTTAGAAGATACGCTGACTCTGACAGCCGCAGGAGCACGTCTGGAACCTGCAATTGATGAAAGCATTGCGAAGAGCCAGCAACATGGCTCGATATCCTCAGGGGAGGATCTACCTGCTAATCCAGAACTTGCAAACAATCTGGACGTTTTGCTCTCATCGGCTTTACCACATTCTGAAGCTGACCTAAATCTGGTCCCAGAAGAGCTAAAGCAGGGCATAGAAAGTACAAAGCCAGAACACAAGGTGTTAGAGGGCGCCGCTCTGGTTCAGGAGGACGACACTGCTCTTTTGCTTAGCATGTTTGCGGTTAAGGATAATGACGATAAAGGATTAGACACAGACCAACATGCTGAAATGCATGTTCACATGCCCAACTTTTCGGAAAATTCGCAGGACACAAAACTGGAGCCAGCATTTCCCCTCCAGGATACAAGTTTAGCCATTGATTATATAGAAAAAAGCAATAGTTTAGACTTGGAAGATAGTTCTACCCAGTTTGAAGAACTTGAAATTTGTGTTAAGGAAGAATTAAATGATGGAAATCTGTTGCCAGCCAATGAAGTCCAAAAAAATAATATAAATGACATTAATGATTTGGGCCCAGAATTTATTTCATGGCTATCAGAAGCACTTGAAAAAGGGGAGCTGAGTATTAATGAGAATGAAAGCTTAGTGCATATAGTAAGTGGATTCTTGTTCGTATCATTGCCTGACACCATATTCAAATTTATCAATTCTAAATCTCTTGAAGTAGATAAAAGGAAAGTACAATCAGCAATAGAGAAAATGAATATTTTACATTCTAAGAATGATAATCGTTTTTTCAGGGCTCGTATATATGAAGAGATTGAATTCCAGGGGAAGTTTAAGAAAAAGAGCGGTTATATGTTGAAGTCTTCGAAGGTTTTAGGGAGTAGAGAATTTACCGGTGGAGATAGTAAATATATATTTATAGATGTTTAGTTAATAGGGAATCCGAACGGATTCCCTTAATATCAATTAGCGAGAGCGTTTTTTACAACATCAGGGACTGACGGGCGACCTTTAACAAGGCAGGTTGCTACAAATACAGCCTCTGCATATACTGAACCATTTACTAATATCTGCTGAACGAAATTGATACGGTTCTTTTTTTCATTTTCCGCAACGGAGCATGTGACCTGCATTTCATCACCTTTTTGCAGGCTTTTCTTGAATTTCATTGTGTACTCAAGAATCATGTGAATTCTACCTTCAGTGAATTCCTGCTCCAGATCCAGACCAAGCTCATCTTTCATAAACGCATGGCGCGTCCATTCCATATAGAACGGGTAGTAAAGTCCGTCAACAACACCTTGAAAATCAACATGTTTTTCGTCAACAGTAAAGTCTTTAGTAAACATTATAAATCCTTAAAATAATTCAGAAGCGCAAAGCGCATTGGGAGCATCAGATTTTCAAACTCCTTTTGCGATGTGTCTTCTCCAGTGCAGACATTAAGGGCCATACTTACAGTGTCCTCAATGCCGTAAATAAAGCTTATACCATGATAAATATTATGCTCGCGACGCTGTTTGTCGATAATATTATCTTTGTCAATCTTAAGGGCTTCATCCCATATAACGGTGCTAACATCACCCTTCCGTATCTTGGTTAATTCGATACCTATTTTTATCAGAAGACTGTCTTTGTATTTACCTTCATAATAAAACTTGTTATCCCAATCTGCGTAACCATTGCTCTGATGAGCACAGATTAGATTATTCTCTACAAGTAAGGTAGATACGTATGTGGTTCGCTCAAATTTATCTAAAAAATTAATCACCTCGTTACTACAACGATGGAAGTTAATTTTTATTTCTTTTGAATCCACTTTATTCTCCGACACTCTATTACGTTCTCTTTTTTTACATTTATTATTTCTTTGCCTTGAATCTGAATCGTATCTTCATCCAAAACTAAGATAACCCCTATCTTTATGCCATCATCATGTCTGATGTAACACAACTTACCATTATTAGGGTCGATATTTATCTCATTAGATACAATGCAGAACTCTCCGAAATTTACGTACGGCTCACCATAGACGCCGCCAATTTGTATCAGCTCAACGTTAGCCAGCTGCCGGCTTGCAAGAATAAAAAGAGTGTCTTCGTCCAGCGTGGTGTATTCAGCAAACTGAGGAGGAAATCCTTCGCCAGTTAAGATCCATTCCGTTTCAACATGAAGCCCATGATTGTTGAAAAATTCAACAATCACATTGAGTGCCTGGATTTTTTTGACAGGAAAAGCACTGCCGGCTTCCCAGCGTGTGTAAGAAGTGTAAGACAGGTCCAGTTTTTTTTCATGAACATAGGCAACTAACTCTTGAGGAGAAGTGCCGGTTGCAGCTCTACAGCATTTAAGCCGCTTCCCAATCGTATCTAACATGCACACACCATGAGGCTAATTAATTTTATGATTTTAAAGGAAATTTTTAAGCATTGAAGGTAAATAAAAAACAATCAAACGCAAAATAATTGCGTTTTTTCCATCAGCAATGTTAATATGTAAACTATAAAGTTATTTAGTGTTTAACATTATCATAAGATTGCTCTTTCTTAACACAAACCTGTTTGAGCGAGGGTTAGCGCGGTGTACATGGCAGCGCATTAAAATTTCAGGGGCTCTGTTCGTTTTCATATGGAATCTTATTTATGGCTAATTCCACAACAAAACTTAACTAGGAGTCAGTAGCTATGCCCTCGCTCGAAAACGATAAAAAATTAGCCCCTCTGGTTTACATAGGTCCCGCAAGACGAGTCCAAACCGAGCAGGCCGCTATGTCAGTCGGCTCCGCGTTCGGAAGAGTTATGACGTCATCAAAGCTCATACAAGGCCTGATCGACCGTTATTTAGATATTTACGTTAATGAAATAACGACCCGCAAAACCAAATAATTTGATTGTTTACTTCTTTATATCTACTTGACGGTAGAGGGGAATTTCATGCCTGAAAAAGCTACTGATATACCTTTTTCGACTGAGGCAGAACAGTGCGTGCTTGGTGCGCTGATGCTGGAAAATGATCGATGGGATGACGTCAATCTACTGCTGAAGAAGGAAGATTTTTTCATTTCCGGGCATCGCGCCATTTATATGGCTATGTCTACATTGTCTGCCGCGTCCCAGCCTTTTGATCTCATCACGCTTAGCGAGAAGCTTGAGCGCAGTAATGATCTTGAGCGCTGCGGCGGCTTCGCTTATCTTGCAGAACTCTCTAAAAACACCCCTTCAGCTGCCAACATTATGGGCTATGCCGCTGTCTTGGTGGAGAAAAGTCGTTTACGAGAACTGCTTGTGGTTGGTAATGCCATTCTTGCCGACGTGCATCACCATCGCCTTAGCGCGCCTGAGGTTGCAGAGCATGCTGAAAATGCTCTTTTCAAACTAAGTGAGCAGGGCATTATTCAGCATGCGAAAGAGATCGAAGTAACGGAAGCGCTGGACTTACTGCTTAGCAAACTTGAATCAGCTACAGGATCAGACAATTTTATAACCGGCACTCCAACAGGTATGGCAGCGCTGGATTATATGTCCTGCGGGCTTCAGCCAGGGGATCTGATTTTGCTGGCCGCCAGGCCATCAATGGGTAAAACCTCTATGGCGCTGAGCTGGTGCATTGGCGCATTGCTGGGACGACCGGAAAAAAGCGTTTTCATTTTCAGTATTGAAATGCCTACCGAACAGCTGATGATGCGGCTGCTTTCCATGCGTAGCAAGGTAGAGCTTAGTCGTCTGCGCAGCGGTGATCTTGGTGACACCGAATGGAATCTCATTAGTAAAGGGGCTCACGAACTGGCCGAATGGCGCAATCGACTTATCATCGATGATAACAGCGCGCAAACCCCGGCAACGCTTCGTACCCGTGCGCGACGTTATATCCGTAAGTACGGGCAGCCTTCACTCATCATGATCGATTATCTGCAGCTTGTACGTTGTCCTGGCATGGAGAACCGTACGCAGGAAATCGCCGAGATTTCACGTTCTCTTAAGGCATTGGGCAAAGAACTTGGCTGCCCGGTACTTGCGCTCTCTCAGCTTAATCGTCAGGTAGAACAACGCGCTGATAAACGCCCTAATAATGGCGATCTTCGTGATTCCGGCGCGCTTGAGCAGGATGCTGACCTGATTAGCTTTATCTACAGGGATGAGGTTTATAACGCCGACACTAACTGTCCAGGGCAGGCAGAGATCATCATCAGTAAACAGCGCCAGGGGCCAACCGGAACCCTGAAAGTGCAGTTTGATGGAAAATACACGCTGTTTTCTGAGTACCCTGAAGGCAGTTATGACCTCGGATACGATGACAGGAAGCAGTACCGATGAAAAAAATCCTGCCTGAAAGTTCGGTTGCTGAAGTGGAAAGCTCTCTTACGCGGGTGTTTACGCTTGAGCAGTTACGTCCTAATCCTGACGATCCGCGCAAAACGCGTAATCCGCGCTTCGACTATATAAAAGAGTCAATCAGGGCTCGCGGACTTGCCTCTGTGCCGATTGTTACTCGTGACCCACGCCTTCCTGATGGGATATGGACGTTCAGTGACGGGGGTAATACCCGGTATGCAATTCTTAAAGAGCTTTGGGAAGAAACGGGTGAAACCCGCTTCAATGAGATCTTATGCGCCATTAAACCCTGGCCAGGCAGGTTAAATTGTCTGGTTGGCCATCTGGCCGAAAATGAAGGGCGCGGGTCACTGACGTTTATCGATAAAGCGTTTGGCGTGCAGAATGTCCGAAAAATTCACGAGGAAACGGTTGGCCGAAAAGCAACCTTACGTGAGCTGTCAGCTATTCTGGCGAAGGAAGGTCTGCCCGTTCACTATTCCACAATAAGTCGGATGGAAGACACTCTGAAGCATCTTTTTCCCTGGATGCCGACCCTGCTGACATCCGGTTTCAAGCGAGAAAGTATCAACCAGCTTCTATCGCTCAGGCAAAGTGCCGAAAAAGTATGGGACAACTGCTGCATTAATAAAGGCATTGAGCCTGTTAAAACCTTCGCAGAGGTGTACGGTGGGTGCTGCCAAAAATTCGACGATCCTGAAAGCTGGTCTCAGGACATGTTCCTTGACGAGCTTATTGGTGATCTGACTGATGCGCTGCCTGATGATGAAATGGACTATGACCGTTGGCTGCTGGAGCTTCGAGACGCCAGAAAACCAATGTTGCACGCTGGGGATCTTGAGCAGGAGCTCTTGCATCAACCTCAAGCGTCAGTCGTGCAAATTGTTGGGGCAAATGATGAGGCAGCTGCTCATACGGCAGAAACAGAGATTGAATTAATCGCTGCTGATATACCGCGTAATAACGAACTCCATACTACAGAAGAAAACACTCCATCTAAAGCCTCTGATTTGCTTGATGATAATCAAAGCGAGTCATCTCCGGTTGTACATGCAGAAGTCGCTTCATCAGCGTTTGAAACACTTACTGCAACTGATGGACAATCCCCTCAGTCTGCTGAATTCACTGTAAACAACGAATCAGGTGTTTCTTTTTGGCAAATAAATGCCCTTCAGGACGATATCGAACATCTGCAAAGCATGGCCTATCGACTGTGCTGGGATATCAGCGAAGCGTTAGGCTGTGCTGAAGGTTTCGAGCCGGCGAGCGAAGACGAAAACGCCGCCGGTTATCGTATGGCATCTGCAGTATCTTCACATCCGGCTGCACTACTTCTGGCTGCGCTCACTGGCACCGGTGCTGACACCGTGAATATGGAGCTCGTTGTAAATCTGCTGATCGGTACATCTGAAGCTCATCCTCCTCTACTCAATGACGATATGACCCTGACGTTATTTCGCCTGGTCAGGGTGCTTCGTCGCCTCCGCGAACTGCAGCGACAGGCCGCTGCTCCGACTTATGCCTTAACAACTGAAGGGTTGCACAATGAACACTAATTTATCCCGCGCTGCTAACGGTTTTCTGCTCGATCTCGTTATGGAGCTTAAAAATGGTTTCATTCGTCGCTGTGACAAAATGGGGTTGACTGGGGAGGAAATCGCTGCACTCAAGGATATGACGATCGAGGATATTCATTACATCTGTAACAGTGAGGTTTCTGTGCTGTCGTTCCAGATAAATCATGAAAACCTCAGCCGGCTGCTGAATCAGGCGCGGACAGAGCAGACCCGGCTTAAAAGGCTCGATCGTGCCCTGGCCTTGGGTGGCTCCATTGCGCTGCTGTCCCACTTCTTTGGCCTACCAAGCAGCGAAGTTGCTACCCGCCGCCGCATTGCCGGCATAAAAGTTCGTGCCGGTCGTGGAACGGTCATATCTGACGATGAGAGCGCCCGGCTCTGGTCGATTTGGGATAATAGCGGCAAGACGGTCTCCTGCGACACGGAAGAAGGTCTTGAAATCATGTTGCTTGCGGCTGAGGAAATGAACATTCCGCTTACCGCCGTCTGGAATACGATCCGTAAATGGGAAAGTGAAAAGCTGACCGCTGCGAGTCGAAGAATGGCATAAGAGCCTGCCCGCGGCTTGAGACAGAGCGGGCATGAACATTCACTGTAATAAGTAAGATAAGGGACTCATCGTGAAGCTAAATGAAATTATCCCGGGTCTGAAAGCGCCGGCTACGGCTCCATCTGCCATTTGCAACAAGGCCGCCAGAGCGGTACACGGTTTCTATAAGGGGGAGCGTAACTTTAAGCGGCTCCATGAAAATCGGACTGGTTATTACAAAATAGATATTGGCCCGTTCTGGCGCTTACTCAGCAGAGATGAAGGCCAGACCTGGATAATGATGAATCATGAAAGATACAACACTGCGATTCGTAACTGAACGCGAGAGAGACTGCTTAGCGGTACGCTTCCAGGCATAGCGCTAAGTGTTTTTTATAGCCACGATCCGCATAAGGGAGAGTAATGAAGCTTCCGGATGACAGCCTCATTAGCCACGCTGTCAAAAAAATGAATGACCGCCTGCAGGCGCGTGAGTCGGGAGAGCAAAATAACTTTGCACGCGGCGGGCTGCTGTTTATGGGTAACGTGCATGATGCACTTCCCCGACGATTGTTGCTGGATACCCGGTTATCTCCTCTCGATAAAATGGCCTGGATAATTATTCGCCTGCACGCCCAGCATAACGACGGGGCGGTATTTCCTTCTTATGACGATCTGCAGCATCACCTGGCAACGCCGGGCAAAGGTAAAGCCTCCAGAGAGACCATCAGCCGGGTATTGCTTATGCTGCGCATTACCGGCTGGCTGAGCCTGTGCAAGCGCGTTCGAGATGATAAGGGACGCATAAGGGGAAACATTTATGCGCAGCATGACGAACCTCTGACATTTGCAGATGCCGAGTTACTTGATCCTCGCTGGCTTCAGACGGTAGCGGAGGCGTGCTTTAGCAGCAATAAGACAATAAGCCAGACGGCGAAAGCCATTATCAACGATGTTTGCCTTGATCCCGCCATGCGTCATCACCGAAGCCACCTAGCGGTTATAGAAGGGCGCTTGGGAGCAGCGCAAAATCCCTCTGATATGAAAAATCGTATGCAGTTGATGCATCCGAGTTCGGAATCCGAACCCGGTGAAAAAGGCCATAAAATATTACCGGATTCGGATTCCGAACCCAGTGAAAAAGCCCCTGAAAACAACAGAGTTCGGGAACCGAACAGTTACGTACGTATTGTTAATAACAATACTAAAAATACATACGTACAGCAGTCATCTGCTCTGCCGGAGAAATTTGCCAGCCTGCTGAGTGAGCAGGACCGTAAAATGCTGAGCGCACAGCTTCAGGCGCTTCAGCCAGAGCAGGCACAGCTGGTTTTGCAAAACCTCGTCAGGGCCATGAAAGAAGGCACTTTGCAAAATCCGGTGGGATGGATGCTGACAGTGCTCAAGAAAGCCCGAAAGGGCGAGCTTTACCAGCCGCAGAGGGAATCCATCGCTAAACCTGTACCCGCCCGGCCTGAGTACCGGCCAGTCCAGCCCGAACGGCCTTTACGCCGGCAGGTCACTAATGACGCCCGCGTGCGGGACATTATTCAGCGTGTGCGATCTCACATTCATTCTGACCGCTCTGACAATGACTAAGTCAGCTTCCAGATGGGAGTGTCAGGCGCTCAGTGTTGCACGCTGCAACAAAGTACAGAAAGTAAGCAGTGTTGCAGCCTGCAACAAAGTACGAAATGTAAGCAGCGTTGTGCTCCGTAACTCCTGTTCCTGCGGAAATTTTCTGTTTCTGAAAACTGATTTTGAATTGTTCATTCGCTCCTCCGGAATGAGGATGCCCCTTCAGCATAATCGATGCCTTTGCCTATCAGGAGACAGCTATGGCCGAACAAACCACCCCTCAGGCCGCACCACGCCGCTCGGGAGCCCTGCAGTCCTCACTTTCCATCGACCTGCATTCACACTACGCCATTCGCCTGTGGGAAGGCCGGCGCCGGGATGAAATACCTAATCAGGGGAAAAAAAGACCAGAAATTATCGGCATGCCGCAGGCTATCGCGCGCGCAGGATTGGCTGGGCGTGATTCTGCCGCCGGCAACCCTTATGCCGATCAGGTTCTCGTACGTCTTGAGGATGCGCTGAAAGCCGCTACCGATCGGGTACAGGAAACCATTGAAAAGGTTGAACGCGTCCTTTCGGCTATCCCGGCAGGTATCAATCTGTCTGACGTCTCATCCGTTGAGCCCCTGAATCTGGATGTCTTCAGCCGATCGCCTCTTGGCTACCGCTGCGTGTGGCTTCTGGTGCACTTTGACCAGCTAGCCCTCAAGGTTTTCCAGGCATTCCATTACGGTCTGATTTCCCTGTCGGAACGTGATCAGTACCTTAACGTTGGTGGTCACGCCGTGCGTCAGGTCTACGGCGTCATTCAGGGATACAAAACCGTGCCGGTGACCTATGACGATATCCGCAATAACACCGCTAGGGGCATCGCCGCTGCTGAAAAGCTCGGCAAAATTGATCCGGCCATCCTTTCCGGTGAAAAGCGATCATCTTTTTCCCCGCTTCTGACAACCCCTGGTGAGAATGTCTGACATGAAAAACATACTGATTACCGGCGCCGTCTGCGTACTTCTTACCGGCTGTGCCGGCACCGACCTGGCCGCCATAAACAAGAACATCAGCGATACCGCTTTCAGCGTCAGTAAAACCTTGCGTGGCGGTGGAGAAGATCCAGGCAATGGCATGCCTGTAATGACAAAAGCGTCAACAGGAGCAACCGAAAGTGTCAACCGCGAATTCAGCCTGCCGGTTGACATCGATACCGCCGCCGCCCGTCTCAAACGACATTACGGCTATGTCACCCCTGATGAGATCGCCCATATTCGCAATAAAGACCGTAACAGCCGCTGGGCCGCCGCCGCGATAGAAGACAGCCATCCGGTCTGGGAAGCTGTACAGGGCAGTTCTTACCGAATGGGCAGTGATGTAGGTGACAACGATCATATGGAGATTGAGCTGGAAAAAAACGGGGCCGGCACGCGCGCGTATGTCACATACCAGTCGCCGTCGGCATCGCACCTGACCGGCAGCGCATTTGAAAAGCTGATGACGGAAGTTAAGCAAGTCGCATCAGGCAAGGTCCGTTAATCCGGGAGGTCAGCTGTGCAGCTTTATCTTTGTGAAAAACCGTCACAGGCAAAGGATATCGCCAGAGTGCTGGGCGTCAGCCAGCGCGGGCAGGGATATATCTCAGGTGAGAACGTCACCGTCACCTGGGCGGTGGGGCATCTGCTGGAAACGGCTACGCCCGAGGCTTACGGTGAACAGTTCGGGCGGCCATGGCGGGCAAACGTGCTGCCGGTGATCCCCGAAACCTGGCAGATGGTGGTTAAGAAAGAAACGGCAGATCAGTTTGCCGTGATTAAAAAGCTGCTGAAAAAAGCCTGTGAGGTAGTGATCGCCACCGACGCGGATCGCGAAGGCGAAGTGATTGCCCGGGAACTGATGACGTACTGCGGCTACCGTGGCGCTATTCGCCGCCTGTGGTTGTCCGCGCTGGACGAGGGCAGCATTCGGCAGGCGCTACAGAACATGCTGCCCGGCGAGAAAACCGAAAAACTGTATCAGGCGGGCGTCGGCCGTTCGCAGGCCGACTGGCTTATCGGGATGAATCTGACGCGCCTGTACACCCTGAAGGCCGGCGAGGCCGGCCATGCGGAGATGTTTTCTGTGGGGCGGGTACAGACGCCGACACTCGCTATAGTGGTTAACCGCGACAATGAGATCGCCAACTTCACCCCCAAACCCTGGTGGCAGGTCAGGGCACAGCTGGAAAAAGACGGCGTGACGTTTCACGCCGAGTGGGTCGGCGCAGAACAATACTGCGACGAGGAAAAGCGCTGCATCAATCAGCCGATTGCCCATGCCGTTCTGCAGCTCTGCCAGAAAACCGGATCGGCTACCGTTCTGACCGCGGAGAAGAAGCGGGAAAAAACGCCCGCGCCGCTGTGCTTCGATCTCGGCACGCTTCAGCAGGTGTGCTCCCGAAAGTGGGGGATGGGGGCCAGCCAGGTGCTGACCATCGCGCAGGCGCTTTATGAAACCCACAAGGCGACAACCTATCCGCGTACCGACTGCGGCTACCTGCCGCTGTCCATGCGGAACGAGGTGGCGGACGTTCTGCGGGCTGTTCTGGCATCCGACCCTTCGGTCGGTCCGGCGCTGTCGGGCCTGGACAAAAGCTTTATGTCCCGGGTATGGAACGATAAAAAAATCACCGCTCACCATGGCATCATTCCCACGCGCCAGGCATTTGACCTGGCGCGCCTCAGCTCAGATGAGCTGAAGGTTTATCAGCTTATTCGTCAGCACTATCTGGCGCAGTTTATGCCGCTGCAGGAATCTGACGTCACCGGCGCGACGTTTAACCTGGGAAACCAGCTATTCCGGACGCGCGGACGCGTTACCGTGGTGCCCGGCTGGAAAGCGCTGTTCAGCGGCCTCCAGGACGACGACGAGGCGGAAGGCGAAGAGGACGCGCCGGCCAGCCTACCGCCGCTCGATAAAGGCGACGTATGTCGCGTGACGGGCGGGACCGTAAAAGACAACGTTACGAAAGCGCCCACGCCCATGACCGAAGGCACGCTGATTGCGGCCATGAAAAATGCCGCCAGCCTGGTCAGTGATCCCCAGCTCAAAAAGGTGCTGCGGGAAAACGCCGGGCTGGGTACGGAGGCCACGCGCAGCGGCGTGCTGGAAACGCTTTTCAAGCGTCGATACCTGGAGAAAAAAGGGAAACACATTCACTCCACTCAGATGGCCCGCGAGCTTATCGCCGCGCTACCGGAGACGCTGACCAGCCCCGGCATGACAGCTCTCTGGGAGCAGGCGCTGGACGATATCGCGCAGGGGAAATCGGATCTGCACGGGTTTATGCAAAAACAGGCGCAGTGGACGCGTCACCTGATTGAAAAGGGGCGCGCGCAGCCGTTTCACGTCACAGTGCCGGTCGGTCCAGACTGTCCGCTCTGCGGCAAGGCGATGCGTCAGCGAACGGGTAAAGAGGGCACGTTCTGGGGTTGCGTTCAGTACCCGGAATGCAAGGGGATCGTTGGTGAGGCCAACCGCAAAACAAAACGCCGAACCGCCGGGAAGCGCAGGAGCAGCGGGCCAAAAGCCCCGGGCGTTTTACAGGTGGACGGTTGACATTGCGAACGCGCGGCCTAAAAATAAAAGAGCTTATCCGTCGTCTCTGACGACCACCAATGATTCATCAGCCTGAGAGAATCGCTTTCGGGTGGCTGAACAGAAAGCTCCTGTAGCCTGAAAGGGAGCGCACATTGTGTGGTACATCTGCGCACCTTTGGAAGCAGATATCGTCAACATATGGCACCTACTGCCTGACGATCAGGGTTTATTCAACTAACCAGACAGTCAGACTCACCTGAATCTGACTCCCCGACGGGAAGACTTCTCCCGTCCGGGCCGAAGTTTTCTCCGTCGATTTTTTTTTGCCCCCCGGAGATAACATCATGTCTGTAAACAACGCGCAGTCCGCCACCACCACGTCCACCGTCAGCCGCAACGATTACTTTAACCTGACCATAAAAGGCTTGGGTTACCTGAGTAACGTCCGGCAGGTTAATGCACAGTCCGGCACCTTCATCAGCTGCGTGATCAACGCGCTGTCCGGCCCGAGTGACAGTCCTTCCTACGTTCGTTTTGACGTAACGGTTGCCGGCAAAGAAGCCAGTAGCCTGATTAACCGCTGCCAGAAGGCGGTTGATGAGGACAAGAAGGTGCTGATCGGGTTTTCTCTGAGCAACCCGTCAACCGACATTTTTCAGCTGAAAAACGGTGAGCACGCCGGCGAAAGCCGCGTCAGCCTGAAGGCCCGACTGATCAAGGTAGACTGGATTAAAATCGGTCAGGACATGGTCTACAAACCGGAACGCAGCGATGCGCCGCCGGCACAGAGTGGCTCAGAGCAGGCACCGTCCTACGCTGACAATTCGTTCTGATTTTACCCTCCCAAATCTGCCCTTTCACGGGCAGTTTTACGGCGCTTGCAGGGTTTTGACTGCCGCTGTAATCTCCACCATAATTCCCTAAAGGTTACTGACGATGCCTGTCATACTTCGGCTGAACGGTTTTCGGTTCTTTTTCTACTCCAATGAAGGCAATCCGCGTGAACCCGCGCATATCCACGTTTCCAAATCTGGCGCTGAAGCTAAGTTCTGGCTTGAGCCCGTGGTGGCGCTGGCAAGAAATGACGGATTTGACTCACGGACCCTTAAAGAGCTGTTCGTACTGGTGAAGCTACACAAAACGACACTACTGGAGGCCTGGAATGACTATTTCAGCTAGAGACGTCCGGTTCGATGACTCCACCATGTGGGTAGAACTCACGGACGATCGCACGCTTGGCGTACCGCTGTCCTGGTTTCCGCGGCTGCTTAACGCCACGCCTGAGCAGCGCAACGACTACGAACTATCTCCCCGTGGCATACACTGGGACGCCCTTGACGAAGACATCTCCGTTGAGGGGCTGATACAGGGGCGCGGTGACATCACGCACCCTCCTCATCAGGTCGCCTGACGCGCCCTGCCTGAACGCTGACCCCGGTCGGCGTTTTTTTTTGGATCCGGAAAAAGAGTTGTTCGTAGAAGCCCGCTGAAGAGTTCCGCACAGTGATGCCTGTTCTGTCACCTACAGGAATCTTCAGATGAAACTACACGCCCTCGCCGCCGTCCTGCCCTTCGTGCTGCTGACGGGATGCGCCACGCCGCCCCAGAAGCTGCAGGAGCGGGCGCCCGCCCAGCCGACGCCGTCGGTCAGCGTCTCCCGCAACGTCCAGACCCCGGCCGACGATCCCTACGGGCGCGCGCCGGAGGTGGTGCGCTACGACCGTTATCTTCTGGTCAGCACCGACCCGCAGGCAGCCCAGCAGGATCCGCTTTCCCAGATTATCGACATCCGCATTCCCCAGTCCGTACAGCCCACGGTCGCCGACGCCATGCGCTATGCCCTGAAGCAGTCCGGTTACTCGCTTTGTCAGACCGGTCCGGCCAACGGCGTTTTGTACCGGCAGCCGTTGCCGGCGGTGCAGTATCAGCTCGGTCCGATGCGTCTGCGCACCGCGCTACAGGTGATGGCCGGACCGGCCTGGCAGCTTGAGGTGGACGACGTGCAGCGCGTGGTGTGCCACAGCCTGCGCGCCGGTTATCAGCTTCCAACCACGCAGCTGTCGCCGCACACCGCCGTACTGCCTGAGGCGTCTGGCAACACCATTGCCCCGCCGGCGATTCAGGGCCAGCCCGTACGCGGAGGATTTCTGACAAAATGAGTAATCCCGCCCTTGATGAAGACGATTTCGCCGGTGAAGCCCAGCAGAAGCCACGCAAAGGCGCGGCGATTCTGCGCCAGCTGCCGCTTTACGGCGGCGTCGCGGTTGCGCTGGTCGTGGCCGGCCTAACATTTATTTCCCTTAAAAGCGTGAGCGCGCTCGATCAGCGTCTCGCCCACGTCGAAAAACAGCAAAACGTGGTGTATTCGCAGGCGCTGACCCGGTCCGATCTTACCCCCCTGCAGGACAGCCTGAAGGCGTACGGCGGAGATCTGAAACGGCAACAGCAGCAGATCGCCGCCCTGCAGGCCGCGCTGAAGGAGGACCGAAGCGGCCCGGCGCTTGTCGCCCTGCAACAGGCCGTTGGTGATCTCAGCGCCGCCCGGCAGAGCATGCAGGCGCAGCTTTCCGGACTCGACACGCAGTTAAACGCGCTGCAGGACAAGACGAAAGAGACGCCCCACGCCGACACCCCGCCCAACGTAAAAAAGCCGGCACCCGCTAAACCACATCGTGCCGCCCTTAAAGTGGCCCGCCGGGCGCCGTTTGTGCTGACCGGTGTGGAAAAGCGGGGCACCACGTCCTTTGCCGCCGTAGCCCCGCAGGGCTTCAGCGACCTGTCACAGATCCGCCTTATCGGCGAAGGTCAGTCCGTGCAGGGCTGGACGCTGATCAGCGCTGGATACGGACAGGCGCAGTTTCGGGTAAACGGGCATGTAACCACCGTTAACGTTCACTAACGGAGTCGAAATGAAGACAAAAGCACTGATTCTGTTGCTAATTACCTGCGGCGGCACCGCATACGCGAGTATTCAGACCACTGACAGCCAGGGGCAGGTTACGGACGCGCAGCACACCGGGCAAAGCGCGGTTCAGGATCTGCAGCAGCAAGCGGGGCAGTGGGGGCTGAACCAGCAGGACTATCAGCGCTATAAGCAGCTGATGAATGGCCCCCGGGGCATGCAGTCGCCCGGCCTAGATCCACTCTCCACGCTCGGCATCGAGGCGCGCAGCGCCGAAGAGCGCCGTCAGTACGCCGAGAAGTGGGTGAAGCAGGAGTTTGCCCGCACGCAGAAAGAAATGGAATTTCAGCGCGAGGTAAACAGCGCCTGGCAGCGGCTGTACCCCAACACGCTGGCCGTTAACATGGGCAATGCCGCGGGCATTGCTCACGATACAGGCGGGCGACTGGCGTTGTTCGTGAAGTCTGCCGGATGCGCGCAGTGCGACGCGCGACTGTCCGCCGTGCTGGCCGACAAGCGTCCGGTCGATATCTATCTGGTTGATAGCCAGGGCGACGACGACGCGCTGCGCAGCTGGGCCAAAGCGCATCACATCCCGCTAGACAGAGTACGCAGCCGTGAAATCACGCTTAATCACGACGGTGGCCGCTGGATGCGGTTCGGCAACGGCATGATGCCCGTGGTGCTGCAGCAGGGGGAAAACGGATGGCAACTCGCGGCGTACTGACCGGCGCTGCCCTGCTGCTGCTGGTGTCGGCTAATTGCTGTTCATCTGGTATGCAGACTGTGCCCGACGGCTATACAAAGGTGGCGCGCCAGCACGGCGTGCCACCGGAGGCACTATATTCGGTTGCCCTGCAGGAATCTTCCCGCACGCTGCCTCAGGGTGTACGTCCCTGGCCCTGGACGCTGAACGTGGCTGGCAAGGGGTATCGTTACAAAACCCGGCTTGAGACCTGGCAGGCGCTGCAGGTGTTCATGAAGACCCATTCCCTGAAGCGCATTGACGTGGGCATTGCGCAGGTTAACCTCGGCTGGAACGGCGATCACTTCACGTCCACCTGGGAAGCGCTGGATCCGTACACTAACCTCAACGCCGCCGCCGTTATCCTGCGCGAATGCTGGGACCGCAAGCCCGGCAGCTGGCTGGACGCCGCCGGCTGCTATCACCATCCCGCCGGCGGACAGGCCGCCGCGCGCTACCGTTCCTTTATCAGAACAAAGCTTGCCATGCTGCAGTCGCCGCCTTTGCAGCCGGCCCCGACCCCCGTGGATAAAGGCCTGGCGTCGGCTCCCGTGCAACTGGCGGATAACGCCCCTGATCCCACAGCTACTTCCAACACCGGATTCGTCTGGATTGAACCCAGGAGCCCGAGACCATGAAAAACGTCCGCTTTCTTGCTATCCCCTTTATCCTGCTGTCGCTTTCGTCCCACGCGGAGCTGAACGTGCTGGCCGACCTTGGCGGACAGAGCACGCAGGCCATCTTTGACGCGGTTAACCGACAGGACTCGCCTGCACCCGTCTCCGTGCCGCCCGTCCAAGGCGAAGCGGCTATGCTGCCTGTTACCACGCCGGAAATGTCGCCGGGCGCGATCAGCCCGCGCGACCTGCAACTGCCCGGCATCGGTGCGCTGTTTATCATCGGGGACGATGATGTATCCCGGTCCTGGCTGCGGCACAACGCGCAGCGTCTGTCGGACAGAGGCGCCGTGGGGCTTGTCGTGAACGTGGACAGCCAGGACGCCCTTGACGGACTGCGCGGCCTGGCGCCCGGCATGACCCTTGCCCCGGCCTCCGGTTCGGATCTGGCGCGCCGCCTGCAGCTGACGCATTACCCCGTGCTTATCACCGATGGCGGGCTGACCCAGGAGCTCGCACCATGATGGGCACGCCCCAAACCGTTGCCCTGCTGCTGTCGGCCAATCCTCTGCTGGCCGCCGGGCTTGTCATCCTGCTTATCGTCATCGCGTGGCTATTTCGCCGGGAGACGGCCACCGCCCGTCGGCACCGTCGTTATCGCGCCACCGCAGCGCGCGTGCATCAGCGCCTGCGCGAACTGAACGGCGACGGCCAGCGGATGAGCTATCTGCGTAAGATAAATCCCTACGTTTTTGAGGAGCTGCTGCTGCTTGCATTTGAACGGCAGGGGCTCAAGGTCGAGCGCAACGCGTCCTACAGCGGTGACGGAGGCCTGGACGGCAAAGTGTTTATCAATGGCGAGTGCTGGCTGATACAGGCCAAACGCTATAGCCGGGCCATTTCCCCCGGTCACGTCCGGGATTTTGATGCGCTGCTCTCCCGTGCCGGCCAGCGCGGCTTTTTTATCCATACCGGCAGAACTGGGCAGATGAGCCAAGCCGTCTGCCGTACCTCTTCCCGGCTTAAGATCATCAGTGGGCAAAACCTGCTGAGGCTACTGTCCGGCATCTCACTAAAGGAATGGTCCCATGAGTAACCGCTACGTTATAGAAGCGCTGCTACGCCCGGCTGTTGAGTTGAACACGGCCGCCGTGGCGGGCACCGCCGCCGTGGTGTGCGTCACGGCACCCTGGGCGGTCGCCCTTGCCCCCTCCGTCAGTTACGTTACGGCAGGCGGCTTTGCTGTGTTGTCGATTGTGCGGGCTCGTCAGGGCATGCAGGTGATTCGCTACCGGCGCAACCTGCGCCGGCTGCCGCGCTACGTGATGACCTCCCGGCAGATCCCACTGAGTAAGCGACGGCTCTTTATAGGCAGGGGATTTCGGTGGACGCAGACGCATACCCAGCGCCTGCGCGACACGCTGCGCCCCGAGGTCGCCCACTATCTGCAGCCGTCCAGGCTGTACCAGCTGGCGCGGCGCGCCGAGGAGGCCACGGAAAAGCGGCTGCCCGCGCTGAGCAAACTGCTGAACGCCGACTCTGTTCTGAATCCGGTCCGCCCGCTGCCGCCGGTCGGCGGTAATCCGGCCATACATGGCATCGAACCTAACGAAATTGACGTCACACTGGATCTACGCGAGCGCGTGGGACACACGGTGGTCTACGGCACGACACGCGTGGGTAAAACCCGGCTGGCCGAGCTGCTGATCACCCAGGATATCCGGCGCGGCGACACCACGATCGTGTTTGATCCGAAAGGGGACGCTGACCTGCTCAAGCGCGTATGGGCAGAGGCGCACCGCGCCGGTCGTGGCGACGAGTTGACCATCTTCCACCTCGGGTGGCCCGACATATCTGCCCGCTATAACGCCGTGGGGCGCTTCGGTCGTGTTTCTGAGGTGGCGTCGCGTGTGGCCGGGCAACTGAGCGGCGAAGGCAACAGCGCCGCATTCCGGGAGTTCGCCTGGCGGTTCGTGAACATCGTGGCGCGGGCGCTCGTTGCACTAGGAGAAAGGCCGGACTACACGCTGATCACGCGCTACGTGAACAACATCGCCGACTTGTACCTGCGCTACGCGGTGAAAGTCATTACAGACAAGCTTCCCGACTTGAGCAAGCAGATCGAAAACAACCTTAAACTCTTTGGTGATGATGACGTGCCCCGCAACATGCAGGGACAGCCGGATGCCGTGCGCATCTGGGCGTATGAGGTGGCGTTGAGCTCCGAATTGGGACAGCAGCTGTACGACCCGATATTGGACGGCCTGCGCTCTGCCGTGCGCTACGACCGGACCTACTTTGACAAGATAGTGGCATCCCTGCTGCCACTGCTGGAGAAGCTGACCACGGGCAAAACTGCCGAGCTGCTGTCGCCCGACTACCTCAACATGGACGACCCCCGCCCGATCTTTGACTGGGAGCAGGTGATCCGTAAAAAAGGTGTTGTGTACATCGGCCTGGACGCGCTGAGCGACAGCGAGGTCGGCAGTGCCGTGGGCAACAGCATGTTTGCCGATCTGGTGAGTGTGGCGGGCCACATTTACAAGCACGGTATCAATGCGGGCCTGCCAGGGGCGGATGATCGCAAAAATCCGATCAACCTTCACTGTGATGAGTTCAACGAGCTGATGGGCGATGAGTTTATTCCCCTGATTAACAAGGGCGGCGGCGCAGGGATGCAGGTCACGGCCTACACACAGACGTCCTCTGATATTGAGGCGCGTATCGGCAGTGCTGCCAAAACCTCCCAGGTACAAGGTAACTTTAACAACCTCATCATGTTGCGCGTGCGCGAGAACCGGACGGCAGAGCTGCTGACCACCCAGTTGCCGCAGGTGGAAATCTACAGCAAAACGCTGGTCTCCGGGCACCAGGATTCAGCAGACGTCACCGTTAATCAAGACTTTACCTCCAGCACGCAGGACCGCGTCGGCACGATTAAGGTGCCGCTGCTGGAGCCGTCGGATATTGTATCGCTGCCGAAGGGCCAGGCGTTTGCCCTGCTTGAGGGTGGACAGCTCTGGAAAATCCGCATGCCGCTGCCGGCCGGTGACGCCGCCGACGAGCACATGCCAGACGATATTACACGCCTGGCCGAAGAGATGCGTCGCAACTACCACAGCAGTGAAGGGTGGTGGAACGGTGGCGCGGCCGGTCCCGGGGCCCTGAAAGGAGAAGACAATGGCTGAACCCCGTCGTAACGTCACGCCACAGAACCCACAACAGCAGCCGATCCCGCCGCGCGAGCACGGGCTGATTTACAACCTGGTCTGGGGTTGGCCGTGGAAGCTGGTCGGCATGATTTTGGCTTCTCTGTTCCTGAGCCTGATTGTGGAATACATCGGTATCGCGTTCTTCTGGCCGGAAATGGGTGCAGCACATAGCCAGCAGGTGATGACCACAGAAATGGGCTACTTATCGTCGGATTTCACCCGCAGCCTGCTGCTCTCGGAACCTTCCGTTACCGTCACGCACTGGATCACTTTTGCCTATCAGTGGGCCTTTGTTGATAGCGGTTTCGTTGGCTGGGTGCAGTCGATGTATGAATCTGAAATGAACAGCGGCAACGAAATCTCCCGCCAGCTGAAATCTGCCAGCGGCTGGCTCGCCAGCTATCTGCAGCAGTATCTGCTTGCCAGCGTCTGGGTTGCCGTGGTGACGCTTATCCGGGTTACGATACTCACGCTCTCCATCCCGTTGTTTGTGCTGGTCATTGCTGTGGCCGTGGTGGAGGGGCTGGGGCGTCGCGACCTGCGTCGCTATGGGGCGGGTTATGAGTCCTCGTTTTTATATCACCGGGCGAAAAGGCTGATTAAGCCGGCGGTATATATACCGGCAATGGCGTACCTGTCATGGCCGTCGGCGGTCTATCCCAACCTGTTGCTGCTCCCCGCAGCCATAATGCTGGGGCTTGCCATTACGGTAACCACCGCATCGTTTAAAAAGTACCTCTGATCTCCCCGGGCCCGCAAAAGCGGGCCTTTCACTTATTCAGGTCACTTACCTTCTTTCATTAATTTTTATCCTTAGTGAAATCTGGTATTACTAAGTCGAAGTTTGTAACAATCGCTTTCAATATGACCATTGGCCACTATCACCTTAATGCGCAAAAACGCATAAAAGGCGCTAGTAGCCTCTGGTAGTTGAGGTTGGGGGGAGGTGATCGGGCTCTCCAGGAAGGATTACAATTTTGAGGAAGTGAAAATGTCTGAAGCTTATCTATTACCAACGAATTATGAGCAACCAAGACCAACTGAAGGAAAATATCCTGCTATTGTGTATGAAACTCATGCTGAATTTGAGTATGAAGGTTATAAAGTAATAGCAAACATGTCCCATCAGGGGGCTATGAATGCTAATGGCAATACTGGGTTTGTTACTGTTCATAGAGAAGGCGTAGACATCTCATGGAATGGTAGTGCTAACTCACTGGGCGAATATAAACCTAAAAATGAAAGAGTTATAAGTAATAAAAAGCATCTTGTAGCAACACTAACACCGTTAGAATTTGAACAACGCAATCCATTTGTTGAAGGAATTAATGATTGTGGTTATAGAGGAATAGCTCTTAGTGGTCATGTTAAATTTGGTGTGTTAGATAAGTACGAGGCTGTTATTGATGGGCATATAAAATCGAGTGTGCTGGCTGCTCCTTGTAATATTCTTCCGATGAAGGGAGATCGTACTAAATGCATTGTTGAATTTGATGATGCTACTGTTTTTATGGCCGAAAGGTATGGGCCAGGCACATACGATAATTTGGTTGAAAAGACAGTGAATGAACTACAGAAACTTCTTTTTAGTGCTAATGCCGGTTAATCTTACCAATCGCAAGGAACTCGACCCTCTGGGCCTAAACTTGCTTTCCTTAGCCCATGTTGCGGGATGTAGGTGTCACAAGGTGTTGAATTAATAGAAAATAGGGAAGATAAATGGAACCTAAAACTAAAATAGGCGAAGCCCAAGTACAGCAAGCATTCGTTGAGCATTTAAAATACGCGATTTCTGAAAAATTTGGCCCTAAATACCCCAATAATTATGGCGCATTTAATGGAAGCCAAGATAAAAAATATGCTGACTACTTTGCAGGGGTTAATGCGCAAAATATACTTATAGAGTTCAAGGAGTTTAAATCTGAAATATCATCAGAGTCAGCAAAACCATTAAGAAAAAAACTCTGCGAAACTATAAGTGATTCGAATCTCCCTAGATCAATAAATGCTCACTTCATTTCTTGGCGGCTTGAGAACTCAAGCGACAATAATATTGTATTAAAGATTGATACGTATCTTCCTACGGTAGGCCCATTATTTGGTAAGGTTTTTTCTGGCAAACATGAGAAAGATATTACGAAGTTTGTTGATGATTTCCTAGATAAGAAAACTGGGATAAGCAATGAGGATTTTGAATTATACATAAAAGAGCTGTCAAATATCGCAGGTGGGAAGGGTGGTGCAAGTTTTTACGGGGTCCATGTAACTTTTGATCCTGTGGATGGATTAAAACTTACAACATTTTCTAAGATAGCTGAGCTTATTGCGTTCTCGAAAAATCTAAATCTCAGTAAATTACCTTCACCCGAAGATGATGAGCCAACTTCCACTCCAACAGCTCCAACAGCTCCAACAGCTCCAACAGCTCCAAAGCGAGGCGGTCGGCGTTTATAAACGCTTATCAGGGTGTTGCACCGGACAACCCGGTTAATGTGGCAATAACGTCCGAAATTCGCTCATAGCGGACTTTATTGCCTTAACAGCGTAACCACAGCTTTTACCAAGCTGGACGACGTTACCTGAACTCGTTTCGGGTAACGTCGTCAGCAGGCAAGCCGCGAAGCGGTGCGACAGCAGAATTTAATAGTTACAACACCCTAATATATTTCGAGCACTTCACCCCACATCAGCCTCTCCTAATTAATTTTCATTTTCGGGTAATGAGTTAACGGCTGACCCGTCCAGCCGGATTCCGCATCCTTACCGCACCAAACAACCACTGGAGGTGCATATGAAATCTTATCGCCCGGTAGCCCGACTTTTTCTGTGTGGCGGCGTGCTGGGCCTTTCATCTCTCACGGCGCTGTCAGCTCAGGCATCTGAAAAGGATGAGCTGGCGTCCGCCCAGCGCATGATCGTTCAGGTGCAAGCGTCGCTGGAGCGTGCCCGGGTGGCCGCCGCTCAGGAGGATACCGCAGAACGTGGCCGCTACTTTTTTGACTACCAGCGCGCCACGGCAGATCTGCGCACCATCAGCGCCGGCATCGATCGTTACATTGAGCCGTCCCGGGCACAGCCTCGCGATCTGTCAGGCGTGTCAGGCAATTACCGTCGGGAGCGTCCCTGATGGCAATGACTCAGGCGCAGGTGACGGCCTTTAAGGCAGCTTCGGGCGATCTGGACCCCGCAGCGATTCACCTCTTATGTCTTGGTCTGCTGTTCGCCACGCTGTTTACCTGGGTCGCCTGGGCCGCCATTGACCTTTACTCGGGCTGGGCCAACCAGCGGGTGAGGGAATCAGCAGTAAAAAGCCTTTTCATACGAGGCATCGTTTTAGTCGTAATCAGTATCTGGATATTCGGAAGTTAGTTTTTTCAATCACTTAAACAGGAAATATTATGTCAAACATTGCGTCTTTAGTTTCCATTACGCGTTCCGGCGTGCGTAAAAGCTGGGCCCGTGCCACCACGCTGGTGACCCTGAGTGCTCTGTCGGTAGGTAATGCTATGGCGGATCTGCCAGCTGTTGAAGCCCCAACCTCGGGCGGCGGCGGCGGCGGACTGATGACCACTATCAAAGGTTATTTTCAGGACGGCATCATTCTCATCGGCCTCATCATCGCCGCCGTGTGCTTCCTGAAGGTTGCCGAAGCTGGCATCACCACGTTCAGCGAGGTCCGCGACGGGCGCGCCACGTGGGGTAAATTCGGCGGAATCATGATCGTGGGCGTAGTGTTGCTGGTTCTGGTTATCTGGCTGCTGGGCAAATCCGCCGAGATTGTTACCTGATAAGGAGCGGTGTGAATGGCGACCATCCGAGATATGCCGGATCGTCTCAATTCAGAGCCAGTCGTATTCCGGGGGTTTACCACCCCCGAGTTAGGCCTGGCTGCCTGCATCGGAGTCGTTCTGGGCTTGATCATTTCCCTGCCCTTTGCACTTTTTCTCAGCTGGCTGGTTATCCCCACGGGGAGCCTGCTATTTCCGCTGGTGTTCATCAGCTTTGGCGGAAAGTGGCTTGCCCGCAAAAAGCGCGGCAAGCCCGAGAACTATATCTGGCAGATGTTCGCGCTCAGAAAGCGCCACATGGGGATCGGTGATCCGAAACTGATCGTCGATTCCCAGCGCTGGTCTGTGCGCCGGAGTATACCAATCAGGAGTACCAAATGAGTCGTTTTCGCCACGCGGTAAAGGGCCGCGATCAGCATATTTTTACCCTGAGGGCGGCCTGCTTCGTGTTGCTGATACTGCTGATGACCGCTCTGGGTGGCTGGATGCGCGCCCCGGAGAAGCTGACCATTCATATTCCGCCCGATCTTCGTAAGGGCAGTACGCGTCCCGTGTGGGAAGTGCCACCGCCGACCGTTTACAGCTTTGCATATTATATTTTTCAGCAACTTAACGCTTGGCCGAAAAACGGCAAAGTGGACTATCCCGCCCGTATTGAGTCGCTCTCACCGTATCTCACGCCTCAGTGCAAGGCGTTTCTTAAAGAGGATTCAAACCAGCGGGATGCCAAAGGCGAGCTGACTGACCGCGTGCGCGTTGTTTATGAAATCCCCGGCAGGGGTTACACCACTAAAAGCGTCAAGGTTATTGACCGGGACAACTGGGTCGTAAGCCTCGATCTGATTGCGGATGAATACTACCTCACCGAGCCGGTCAAGCGCGCAACGGTACGCTATCCACTGAGAGTCGTTCGATGGGACGGCGATTCCGAAACCAATCCCTTCGGGCTGGCACTGGACTGCTACGAGGGTATCCCGCAACGGCTTTCAAAGGCAGAAAATAAGGGAACATTGTGATGATTTGCTCAAAGATGACCTTCAGCTCCCGCGCCTGCCTGGTGGCGCTGTCGCTCACACTGCTACCCGCCTCGATACTCAGCTCAGCATCTGCCCGCGCCGACGAGCTGATGAAGTGGGAACGCCTTCCCCTGCAGATCCCCCTGAAAACAGGCACCGAGCGCGTTATTTTTGCTGACAAAAACGTACGCGTCGGCTTTCCGCCCGCGCTCAATGGCAAGCTGCGCGTGCAGAGCACCGGCGGCGCGGTTTACCTCAGAGCTGAAAACGACTTTCCGCCAACCCGCCTGCAGCTGCAGGACATGGAATCGGGCGAGGTAATCCTGCTGGACGTTCGCGCCACCGCTAAAGGCCCGACCGAGCCGGTCAAAATCATCTACAGCGGCGACGTCAGCACGGCCAGCAGCGCCACTGAAGCCAGCTCCCCGGCTTCCGGCACGGAGGGAGATAAACCGCAGGCTAAACGTAAAAAAGTCAGCTACAAGGCGCCCATTCCTGTCCTGCTGACGCGCTATGCCGCGCAGAACCTGTACGCCCCCATACGCACGGTTGAAGGGGTGCCGGGTATTCATCCGGTAAATCCGCACCTACCGTCGCGAATCACCACGCTTTACCCCTCGGCGCCTGTGACCGTGTCACCTGTGGCCGGCTGGGGTGTGGCCGGTCGTACGGTGGTGGCGCTACGGGTGCGTAACGACTCCCCGCAAAAGATCGTGCTCGATCCACGGGAGCTACAGGGCCAGTTCGTCACCGCCACCTTCCAGCATCGCTGGCTGGGAGCCGCCGGCACTCCGGAAGATACCACCACGCTTTACCTGGTCACCGCTGGCCGCGCCGATGAGGCATTCGTACGTGAGCCCTCTACTGCCCGCCAGGCCGTCCGTTCCGCCCAGAAGGTGATCCGCTATGAAGATTAAGTCAAACGGCCTGGTCAAGGTCTTGGTGCCGGCGGTGCTGATTGCCGGCGTCTTTGTGGTCGTTAAAGGCCACAACAGCAAACAGTCCGAACCGGCGCAGCCCTCAGCGCAGAGCTCGCCAGCGCTTGCGAACCTGACGCCGCAGGAGCTCAAGGCCATCGGGGTTGAGGGCGACACGCCGCAGGACACACTGAGAACCATCGTAGGCTCGCTCAACGCCGTACGCCAGCAGCAGGCCACACTAAACAAACAGAACGCCGACTTGCTGGAAGAAAACCGCAAGCTGCGCGCTCGCAACCAGAACGTGTCCGGACAGGTTAACGAGGCAGTACAGGGCGTACAGAAAGGGTTCAGCGAGCGCGAAAAGCAGCTGCGTCAGCAACAGAATACGCTAACGTCGAAAATTAACGACCTGACCTCCCAGCTGCAGAGTACCGGCAAAGGGTTGGCGGACAAGGCCGCCGGCCAGGACGGCGACATACCTCTGGGCCTCGGGCTGGACGGAATGGGAAGCGAGAACGGCAGCCCGGCAGCGGCGGGTGATGACGGCATGATGTGGGTAACGCCACAGGACGGTAAAAGCGCCGCATCCAGCCAGGGCAGCAACGGATCCGGTGCCGGCACCAGTGGCACAACGGCCTTCCCGACCTCATTCATGAGCAACAATGCGATTACAAAGCAGAAAGCAAACTACGAGCAGCAGGTGAAAGGATCGACCAGTGAAAAGGGTGAGGAAGACGAGGCTGAACCGGTCTATACCCTGCCAGAAAACTCCACGCTTATTGGTAGCCGCGCTATGACTGCCCTGCTGGGCCGTGTGCCAGTTAACGGCACCGTGACCGACCCATATCCCTTCAAGGTGCTTATCGGTAAAGACAACCTGACCGCCAACGGCATCGAGCTCCCGGATGTAGAGGGCGCGATCGTGTCCGGCACGGCCTCGGGCGACTGGACCCTGTCCTGCGTCAGGGGCCAGGTGAGTAGCATTACTTTCGTATTTACCGACGGTACGGTGCGCACCCTGCCGAAGCCTGACCGCAGCGGGCGCGCGGGCAACGGAAACGGTCAGAACGCCCGCAACGGCGACAAAGACACAGGCACAAACGGCGGCATCGGCTGGATTTCCGACGAGAACGGCATTCCGTGCATTTCCGGCACGCGTAAATCCAACGCGTCCACGTACCTGCCAACGCTGGGTCTGCTGGGCGCTGCCGGCGCCGCCGGCGATGCGGTGGGCCAGAACCAGCAGACCAGCCAGACCAATGCCTACGGCGGCGTCACCTCCACGCTGACCGGCGACGCCGGACAGGCCGTGCTCGGCAAGGCGCTTTCCGGCAGCTCCGACGAGATCACCGAGTGGGTGAAGCAGCGTTACGGCCAGACCTTTGACGCCATTTACGTTCAGCCGGGCGCGCACCTCGCCGTGCACATCACCCGCGAGCTGGCAATCGACTATGAAGACAAGGGCCGCAGGGTGCGCTACGACTTCACCCTGCCTGGTGAAGACGGTAGCACCGGCGGGATCGACTGAGGAGAAATAACATGCAGATTTCAGCAACGCTTGGCGTTTTTGTACTGGTCGCGGCCGCCACCCTGACGGGCTGCTCCACATCAAAGGATGAGATGCTTCCGGCGGGCGACAGCAACATGCTGGAGCTGTGGAAGGGTACGGACGGCGAAAGCGGACCGTCGCGCGGCGTGGAAGGGCGCGCCGCCCTGCGCCGCGCCCTGACCGACGGCGAACAGCAGGCGGCCGCCAGCGACGATCGCAGTTATAGCCGTACGCAGGAGTCAGAGATCAGTCAGCAGTTTCCGCGCCTGCCGAATCCCGACATGGTGATGTACGTTTTCCCGCACCTGGCGCAGGGCAACACTCCCGTGCCGGGCTACAGCACCGTTTTTCCTTTCTATGACCAGACGCAGTACGCGATGCCAGGCGAACGCACGGAGGCGCTCTAATGTTTGGACTCTTTAAAAAAAGCCAATACACGCGAAAAGATTCACCAGAAAAAAGCATCCCGGAGCCGCTGACGCGTCCGGGAAATATGACGCAGAATGATGAAAAGCGTGTTTATGCGTATAACCCGTCCGTCGTGGACTACCTGCCTTGGGCGGAGTTCCTGGACGAAGAACAGTGCCTGCTGCTTGACGATGGCGTCTCGGTTGGGGCGGTGTACGACATCACCCCGGTTGCTACCGAGGGACGTCCTGACACACGCCTTGAGCAAATCCGTGATGTGATTGAGGACGCCCTGCAGGACAGCTTTGATGACATTGAGGCCAATCCCTGGATCGTGCAGTTTTTCTGCCAGGACGAAAACGACGTGGACGCCTATCTGGACAAGCTGCGAGGGTACGTCAAGCCGCACGCGCAGCACACCGAATTTACTGAAGCGTGGCTACACGAAACCGAAAGTCACCTGCGCGGCATCGCCAGGCCGCAGGGGCTTTTTGAAGATAAGCTGATCACTGGGCAGCCTTGGCGCGGCCAGCAACGGCGGACCCGCATGGTCGTATATCGCTGGGTAGATAAAAACAGCCGCGATCTGATGCCTCCCGTCAGCATGCTGAACCAGGCGTGCGAAAGGCTGTGCGGCGCCCTCTCCAGCGTCAACATCGGCTGCACGCGCCAGAACGGCCTGCAGGTCCACGCCTGGCTGCTACGCCTGTTTAACCCGGCACCGGAGGGCATGGACAGGGAAAGCTTTTACCGTGCGGCGGCCTATGAGGATAGCCGCAACACTCCGGACGGCACGATCCCCGTTGAAAACGATTTCTCCGAGACGCTGCTGTTCACGCCGCCGCGTTCTGACGTAGAGAACGGCGTGTGGTGGTTTGACGATCTGGCGCATTCAGCGCTGTCGGTTGAGCGGCTCCGTAAGCCGCCAACGCCGGGTACGCTGACCGGGGAGAAAAGCCGGGGCGAGAAAAAGGTCAATGCTCTTATGGACATGTTTCCCGAAGGCACGATGCTATGTATGACCATCATTGCAGAGCCACAGGACACGCTGGAAGAGAAGTTTAACAGGCTGGCAAAGAACGCCATCGGGGAAAACACCGAGTCCGGACGTGTGCGCCAGGACGTGGCAGCCGTAAAGGAGTTGCTGGGCAGCCGGCATAAGCTGTACCGCTCCGCCATCACGTTCCTGCTGCGTGCAAAGGATATGACAGACATGAATCGAAAGCGCATCGAGCTTTCCACAGTGCTGCTCAACGAGGGGTTGCAGCCCGTCCGCTCCGAGCACGAAGTTGGCCCGCTGAACGCCTGGCTGCGCGCGCTGCCGATGTGTTTTAACCCCCAGAGTGACAAGAAGCATTGGTACACCCGCCTGACGTGGGTTCAGCACCTTGCCGGCCTGCTGCCCGTTACCGGACGGGAAACCGGCACCGGCAACCCGGGTTTCAGTTTTTTTAACCGGGGTGGTGACGTGCTGAACTTCGATCCGCTCAACAAACACGACCGATCGCAGAACGCACACATGCTGCTGTTCGGGCCAACCGGGGCGGGCAAATCGGCCACCCTGTGCTCGATGCTCTGCCAGCTGATGGCCGTACAGCGCCCACGTCTGTTTATCGCCGAGGCCGGCAACAGCTTCGGCCTGACGGCGGACTACTTTGAAAGCCTTGGCCTAACGGTGAATAAGGTCAGCGTCAAGCCTGGTAGCGGCGTATCGCTGCCGCCGTTCGCTGACGCGCACAAGCTGTTTGAGGTGGACGCGCCGGCGCCGGCGGTAAACGAAAGCGACCTGCCAGAGATCGACGAGGACAGCGGTGACGAAGAGGGAGACGGCAACGAGAAGCGCGACATTCTGGGCGAAATGGAAATCTCAGCCCGCATGATGATCACCGGCGGCGACCCGAAGGAAGACGCTGCGCTCAGACGCGCCGACCGGGCCATGATCCGCGAAGCGCTGCTGATGGCCGCCAGGCAAAGCCTGAATGAAAATCGCCAGATGCTGCCGGGCGATCTGCAGAGCGCACTGAACCGCATATCCGTGGATGAGGCCAGTGAAGGCGGCCAGATCCGTAATGAGTCGCGTCGGGCAAAGGCGGCTGAAATGGCTGAGTCGCTGGGCATGTTTACTCAGCCCGGCAGCTTTGAGGCCGAGCTATTCAATCAGGAGGGCGCGCTGTGGCCGGAGGCGGACGTTACGCTTATTGACCTGGGCCACCTTGCACGCGAGGGTTACGAGGCGCAGATGGCGCTGACTATGGTATCCCTAACCAATACTGTTAACAATATTGCCGAACGCGACCAGTATCGTGAGCGCGACATCGTGTTTACCGTGGATGAGGCACACATTGTGACCGTTAACCCGCTTCTCGCGCCGTACATGACCAAAGTGGTCAAGATGTGGCGTAAGCTCGGCGCATGGCTTTGGCTTGCCACCCAGAACCTGGAGGATTATCCGGCGGCTGCAGGCAAAATGCTGAATATGGCCGAATGGTGGATCTGCCTGACAATGCCGAAGAAAGAAGTTGAGGACATCGCCCGCTTCCGCACGCTTTCCGAGGAGGAAAAGACCGTGCTGCTGTCTGCCAGCAAACTTTCCGGGTGCTATACCGAGGGTGTGGTGTTGTCGAAAAAAATGCAGGCACTGTTCCGTGCCGTGCCGCCTAGCCTGTTTCTGGCGTTGGGCATGACGGAGAAGGAAGAGAAAGCGGAGCGCAAGGCACTGATGCGTAAACATAACTGTTCAGAGCTCGATGCTGCTATTCTCGTAGCAAGAAAACTGGATCGTCTGCGTGGACTGATGACGGCTGAGTCGGCTGGGATGCCGGAATACAACGATAAAAGAGAGAAGCTGACCGCATGATTAAGCTTAAATACGCGAGCCCTGTAACACATACCCCTGCGGCCGATGAGACGCACACGCCGACTCTTTTCGGCCTGTATCCGCAGGGTGAGCCTGTCGCCACGCAGAGCACCCAGGAGCGGCTTGATGCGATGAAATGCGCGCTGAAGCATCGATTGCAGCCACCGGTCGCCATTACCTGTAACCCGCACCGGATCGGGAAAAACAGCTGTGTTGCCATTCATCTGGAAGATGGCCGGGGAAAGCGTGCTGACATTCTTCTGACTCAGGAAGGTCGTGCCAGCCTGCCACTGGACAATGAATTTGGCTCGCCTCGCTGGTACGTCAACGTGCCCGATGCGGCGGATATGGTTTATATGACGCTCTGGGTTAGCAGTATTTTTCAGGAGTAATGCCCGTCTCAGACGTATCAATTAGCCGGCCGATCTGGCCGGTTTTTTAGCATCAAATCAAATCTTTTAATCCACGTTAATTAACATCCGCTTTCAATTAATACTTGGTCTCATCTTGCTTCCAAATGCTGGAATACATTAATTTCACTAACAAACAATGATCCAATCATATTATTTCAATAAATCACAAAGAGGGTTACTTAGTGAAAAACACAACTGCTATTGCTCAGGAACTGGAGAATTTTTTAAACAATCGTGAAAATGATAGTGCCAGCTTGCGAGCCGAACTGGCTGAGTTTTGCGTTGAAACCATTTATAAATTTGTTAAATTTAATCGCTCTGAAGGCGAGGGTCTTGATGGCCGGGACGGACCTGAACGTCAGGGGCTCGGAGAGGTGCTGGACGCAGCAAAAAATCATAAGTTCGACATTGGCATGGCTCAAATTAATAAGAAAATTTAACATTAAATCTGCACTGTCCAGCTTTTATCTGTTTGTCCAAATGCCTCCTGAAAGCGCAGGAGGCAATTTTCCATCCTGGTTAAACCTGTCACTACAAATATTCTGTCGCATACTTTTTTGTTCAAACGCCGAATTCTGGCGTGACCTGAAAATTTTCAAAATCCGAAATAGAGTTTACTGCTGAATCCCTGAGCACGCGCTGTCACGCTGGCATCCTGATACCCGTGACGGAGATTTGCAATGCGCATCAGGACACTCCTGTTTTTTTCCCTGCTGATACCGATCCAGGTAATGGCAGGCACCGTCGTTTTTACCGACGCTCAGCACCCTCCCCTGAATCTTACCGCCGATACTGAAGTTGTCTGGCTGGATGGGCCAGATCGTCTGCAGCAGGCTATTTTCGGTGATCTATCGTCAGATCCTCAGCAGGCCGCCCTGCAGGCTCAGCAGGTCATTCAGTCACCCGACTGGCCCCGGAAGCAGGCGCAAATTGCCGGCGCCTATCGTCAGGTGGTCCACGCCTGGGAAATTGGCCTGCACAAGTACCCAGCCGTCGTATTTGATGTTCGGGACGTGGTATATGGCACGGCTGACGTGGCGCAGGCCAGCCTGCACCGTACGCAGGGGGCAGGCTGATGCCAGGGTCATTCAAAAAGCACCTCGCCGCCGCCGGTACGGCCTCGGTTCTGGCCGTGGCCGCCGCACCCGCCACGTTTGCCGCCATCAATACCGCCGCGATTATCGCCAGCGCGGTGACGCAGGACTGTATCAGCTGGCGCGTGAGTGGCGTCTGTTACTGGCTGATGTGTACGCCCTTTGGCTGCTCGGTTAAAACCTCGGTTAAGGTGACGCATTATATTCCTGAGGTGGTGGTATCAACTTACACAGGACCGGGCAGCAATCCCTGGCATGAAATGGCTTTTATGAGCGGAGCTGCGGGAGCCGTTGACGGCGGACTCACCAGCGGCGCTGCCGCCGGCGGAGGCAATGCCGCCGACATCAAGGACGCAGGGCGTCGTCAGTCAAACATCAAATTTAAATACGCAGACGCCATCGGGCATCCGGCGACCTCTCTGATTGGCGGCAGCATCGCCGGCTACTCCTGCGACACCGCTGCCCGGGCATTTAACCCCTACTTCCTCAGCACCCTCGATTCGCTTATGTGGCGAACGGGCCTGCCGGAATCGCTTTATCCGGAGGCGCTTATTCCCGGACAGCGCGAGCTGGGCAGCCAGGCCGCCGCCAACATGTGGGGCAACCTCTATCCACGATCGGGCTTCGTCAGCCAGACGGACGATGACAAGGCTTCCGCCGTCGTCGCCCAGCGCGTGGCCGACATCATCACCCGATCCGGGCAGATCCACGTTTATCAGCAGCTGAAGGGCACCCGTAAGCCGGGCTACTGGCCGCCGGGCGAGGTGAAAGAAAACACCGGCACGGCCAATCATAAATGGCAGCGTCTGTCGCCCACGCTCTCGGCTACCTGTGCCGTATTCCCCGACGGCGCCTATCCCACGGCGCAGGACGGCAACGAAGCCTATGCCCTGTGGCAGCCCTACAGCTGCTGCAAACGTCGCGGCCAGACCTTTCTGTATGCAACCAATTTTTAAGAGGCAACCATGAACACAACCACACTGAGGCCAGCGTTTCTTGCGGTCCTGGTCAGCATATCGATCGGCATGGCACAGGCTGATGACGATAACCGGTCCGGCGCATTTGGCATTTCACTGCCGTCGGTCAACGACAGTGCGTTCGGCTACGGCAAAAACGTCAGCGGCGCGGTATCTGACAAGCTCTATTACACCCTCGGCGGAGGCTCCGTAATTTCCCAGCCAGCCACGCGCAGCAGCATGCGCAAATTGGGAATGGATTTAGGCTGGAGCAGTGACCTGATGTGCGGCAATTTCGATCTTAAAACTACAGTGGGTAACCAGCTGAACGGCGTGACCAGCGGCTATAAAAACCTGATGAGCGACGTTATTCAGGGGGCCACCGGCGCGGTCGCCAGCCTGCCGGCCATGGTGATACAGCGCGCCAATCCGGGCCTGTACGACATGCTGACCAACGGTGTGCTACAGGGAAGCGTAGCATTTGATAAGGCCCAACTTAACTGTCAAAACATGTCTAAACGCATGATGAACTTTGCTGGCAACAACAAGTGGAACCAGAGCGCAGTCATGGATGAGTATAAATCGCTTGTCAACAGTGGCGATGCCGACGCGGTACGCGTTAACAACGCCTCTGAAAAGCTGCAGGGCAAGTCCGGACAGAACTGGATAGGTGGACAGAAGCGCGGCGGGCAAAATCAGCCTGCCATTCGTCCTACGCACGATCTGGCCGCCGCCGGCTACAACATGATGAACAGCCAGCCCGTGCTAAGCAACACGCCAGTCAGCAACAGCAGCTGCAACGGTGGTGCGTGCGCAAAATATGGCAGCGCAGAAGAGGCGGCTAAAGCCGTGGTGCAGGTGGTTGGTGACAGCTCGCTGCGTACGTGCGCCGATGCATCACAGTGTACCAGTGGCGATGACGAACAGCAGCCGGGAGCCACTCAGGCCGGCACCGGCTTTGCCCCCATTCTTGAGGAAACGACAAAAGAGAACACGGACCAGTTGGTTAAACTGGTTAACGGCAGCGAGCCGCCCAACGCCACCAACCTGGCGAAGCTTAAAACTGGCAGCCTGCCAATCACAGCCGGCGTTATCAGGGCGCTGCAGCGTGATCCTGACAATGCGGCACTCACAGCCCGGCTTGCGGGCGAGCTGGCAATGGCTGATACGGTAGAAACGGCGTTGATTATGCGCCGTATGATCGTCACCGGCATGTCAGAGCCGAACGCTGCCTCCCAGACAGCCGCCATTGAAGAAGGCGACCGCCGGGTAACTGCCATCGACAGGGAAATTACCGCGCTGCGTAACGAAATGGAGCTCAAACGCGAGCTGTCCCGTAACTCCGTGCTGACCATTATCGAGCGCGAAAATGGCCGCGTAAATAGCAACCCGCAGACCCAAAGCGATGACAACACTGACAGCCGCATGAACCGGCTGGCGGTCCCTGAGACTGAAAGCAAATGAGCGAGGCTCGCACCATGAAACCTGTAAAGGAGGCGCGCCGCGCCTCGTTTTTCCGTCGTCATCCTTTTCTGCAGCGCACGCTGATTATTGCCGGCACGCTGCTAATTTTGTTGCTCGCCGCGCTCGTTATTGCGGATAACGCAATCAAAAATCCTGACCAGACGGCCGCCTTCAGCAAATGGATGGAGCAGGCAAAATACGGCTGGCTGATGTGGCGGCTGGCGGTATACGGCGGCCTGACGTGGGGGTTTGTGAAGATCCTGCGCGCGCCCGGCTTCAGGTCGCAGTACAGGCAGCCGCTAATGCGGATTGCCGCCGTCAGCGTGGTTTTTGCCGTTGTGTGTGAACTGGTGCTGCTCAGCGGCACGGGAGCATCATAATGCTGACTAACAGCTACCTGGAGTATTTCCTGACCCTGCTCGGCTGGGTCGTTAATAACGGTTTGTGGAATATCCTGCTCAGTACCGGCCTTTTTGCCGCCCCGGTGGCCTTTCGCCTTATCGGCATCTGGCTGAAGGTCCGGGAGGAAGGTGAAGATGAGGGAAACAAGGGGGCGCTGTCCATTCCCCGGATGGAGCACGCCATTTACACCTCCTTTCTGGTCATAATTGCCTGCTGTATGCCGCTGATGAACGTGGACATGAGCACCATCAAATATGACGCCACGCGCGCACAGACGTGCGGGACCTGGACACCGAAGGCACCGGATGACACGGGCTATTCGCCCGTGATTTCCAGCCTTAATGACCAGACCGCCGCCGCACCTGTGTGGTGGTATCTGATGCACAAGCTGGCAAAGGGCATCACCCAGGCGTCCGTCGCCACCATCCCCTGCCGTCCTGATATGCGCCAGATCCGCTTTGAGGTGCAACACACGCGCATCAATAACAAGGGACTCGCCGAGGAGTTGCAGGACTTCACCAACGACTGCTATTCCCTGGCGCTGTACATGTGGAAGCGCGAGGACCAGGGGCAGACGAAGGATAAAGCCACCCTGCGCGACATTGAGTGGATTGGCAGTAAGACGTTCCTGGGCAGCTATTACGGCAGCCTGCAGTCAAAAACACCACGCGCCGCGTTTCCATGGAACGAAAGCCGGGACAGCGGGCGGCCGGACACCGGCCGGGGCGGCTATCCGACCTGCAGCGAATGGTGGAGCAAGGCCGAAACCGGCCTGCAGGCTCGCGTCGTGGACCAGGCTGACCCTGGCTTGTGGACCCGTCTTTCAGCAGCCATGACCATGATCGGAGGCAATGCGACCGACTACCGGGAGGCCGTAGTACGCCGTCTGGTAAGCCCTGAGAGCCTGACGGTTTCACAGGGCGGCCATGTTTATGCCGGCTACGGCGGCAATGCGGATTTCACCCTGGATAACTCAGTATCACGCGTCGCGGCGATCGGAGGAACGGCCCTTGGAAGCCTCGCGGCGTTTCCGGCATTTGACGCCATGCGACAGGCCTTACCAATGGTCCAGGCTGTAATGCTAATGGCCGTAGTGGTCATTCTGCCGCTTATCCTGGCGTTCTCTGCGTATGAGATTAAGACGGTTATCACACTGACGTTTGTTGTATTCGCCCTGCACTTCCTGACGTTTTGGTGGGAGCTGGCGCGCTGGCTGGACAGCTGGCTGCTGACGGCGCTCTACAGCTCGGACACACACAGCAGTTTCAACATGGCCGGCTTTCAGAACAGCTCGGATGATCTGATCATGAACTTCGTGATGGCATCGATGTTTCTGGTGCTGCCGGCGTTCTGGATGGGTGCGCTTTCATGGGCAGGTATCAGAGTGGGTGGAGCACTTGATGGTGCGCTTAAAAACGGAAGTTCTGATGTGCAAAAAGCAGGCGGTAGTGCTGTTGATACCGCTAAAAGAGCCGTGAAATTATAACGTCGGTGTAGATGGGGTGAGTTTAGATATAGAAAATTATTGTACGGTAAGCCTGTTTTTTAGACAGGCTTACCTATAGCAATCGGGTGCACTCCCGCGCCAGACCGAAACGGCTAGAGTGCCGCACTCGTCAATAATCGCCTTTCGTGCGCATTTCGTATGTTTCGCTTGTTTCGTTTGTTGCGTTTTTCGTTTGTTTCGACTAATCTATTTATTAACAGCTGCTGTAACACTAAAACTTAAATCGCACACTAAGACCATAAACTGAAATCACATACTAAAACCATACACTGAAATCACAAACATACGCATATACACATAAAATTATACATTCAAATCAACTAGATAACTGGAATACTAAAATGACAAACTCAATTCTTGATAGCCTTAGCCTTCCGGCTAAAGGGGAGATTGAGGCAGCTGTACGTGGACAAAGGGAGCTTGCCGCCTACCTCTCCACAAAAATGGAAACACAAAAAATTGCAATTCAGGACGCAGATAACATAACCCACCAGATCGAACTGCCAACGTCTTCACTGACGCTGCTTATGTCGATTTTAGGTGAACTGGCCCTCGGTAACGCGGTTCAAGTTGTTCCTGTACATGCAGAATTAACGACGCAGGAAGCAGCCAATATTCTGAATGTTTCACGCCCTCACATGGTGAAACTGCTGGAAGACGGGAAGCTGCCTTTTCATAAAACAGGTCGCCACCGCCGCGTGCTTTTCGCCGATTTGATGAAGTACAAAGATCAGCGAGATAGCGAAAGCAATAAAGCAATGCAGGAGTTGGCAGATCTAAGCCAGGAGCTTGGACTTTACTAATGAACCACACACCTTATCCCGTAGTTTTAGATGCTTGCGTACTTTACCCGTCATTTCTACGGGATTTACTGATCCGCTTAGGGCTGACTGGACTGTATCAGCCGAAATGGTCAGCCACTATTGAAGATGAATGGCAGCGGAATCTTTTGGCAAATAGGACTGATTTGACCCCGGAACAGATTCAACGCACCGCCGCACTGATGAATACAGCGGTTCCCGATGCGATGATTACAGGTTTTGAACCGCTAATTGATAGTGTTGATTTACCTGACGTTGACGATCGCCACGTCGTCGCAGCTTCTGTTCGTAGCAATTCTGAAATCATAGTGACGTTCAATCTTAAAGATTTTCCGGCACCGGCACTTAATGCTTTCGGTATAGAAGCGTTGCATCCTGATGATTTTGTGATGGATTTGTTCGATTTAAATCGCGCGCTCGTACTCTCGGCAGTAACTACGCAGCGTAGCAATCTGAGGAGGCCGCCAATGTCAGTTGATGAATACTTAGAAGCCTTACTACGGCAAGGCATGGCGCAAACCGTAAAAGAGTTAAGCATGTATCGCTTGCTGATCTAGTCCGCTTAGTGGCCGATAAGGCCACTGGCTACGGTTACGGCCTATAAAGTAAGTAGTGAACGACCTTCGGCAATAGCCCTAAAAATGTACAAAAAACAGGCTTACCGTACAATAATTTTCTATATCCAAACTGCCCCCAAGATTAGATGCATGAGACTTCTAATCTTCATCGTCATCATTATCTACACGATAAGAAGGTCCGGGGCCATGCTCCGGGCCAGTATAGATTCCAGTGCCCTCGCTACCATTACGCCACTCCGTGCCATAGGAGGGGTTATACTCACTGTTGTAACCGTCTTCATTACTGATAGTTATGTTGCAAAGCATATAAATGAACATAGCTGCCACAACAATTAAGCTACCTATTACTACCCCACAAAGCAGAGCTGTAATCAGCAAACAGAAAATTGCTATCGGAACGGGTAATCGTCCCAAAATGTTTGGTAGCCCATTTTTCTGGGCCCAGCTTATACAGGCATCATTCGATACCCTCATTGTTTTTGTTAATTTCTTATACAGACCCGCTGCCTGAGCTCCGCGCTCATATGCTGTGTGCTTCATCATCTACCCCTTTCCCTTCGGGATCACTGTTACTGAGATGGCGCTGCGTAATCCTAATCACTTGGCGCTCTGAGATGCCGCATATTGAAGCTGTCTCCCTGATACTCATCCCGTTTTGCAGGCGCAGCTTAATGACATTCTGATGCATCTGCAGATTCGGCTGACGACCTTTGAATTTTCCGCTCTCTACCGCCTTAACTATCCCTTCGCTCTGCCGGCGACGTCTGTCCTGATAGTCTTTGCGTGCAATGGCTGCAAGCATATCCAGCATCATGGCATTTATAGCCCGCAGCATGGCAGCTGTGAATTCGTCACCACGATGGTTCTCGAGCGCGACATAACTTGTAGGCAGGTCCAGGCTGATGATCGACAGGCTTTTGCTACTTATAAGCTCTTTAAGTGTTTTCCAGCCATCATCATCAAGGCGAGATAAGCGATCAACCTGTTCAATCAGTATCGCATCACCCGGAGCCGCGTTCTCAAGCAATCGCATCAGCTCAGGTCGCCTCAGTGACGCACCAGATACATTCTCTACGTACCAGCTGGCAATCCGATGTCCACGTTCTGAAACAAACTGCTGAAGACGATCTTTAGCGCGTTCAGCGTCCTGCTCTCGCGTGGAAGCACGCAGATAGGCAAAAATGTACATTTTTTACCCATAAATGACTTTTAGGTTATGACTAAGGATAGCATGACTTTTATATCATGACTTAAAGGTAAAAACGCATGATTTTAGGGGGTGACATTTGGGTATACGCAGCTGATTTTTTTCGCTATATAACATATTTGCTAAATTTCCGGCAAAATGGAACAGATACACACAAGTGGATGGGTAACTGTCAGCTAAGAGTGGTTTAGTGATAATTATTTATCAGGATATTTAGTTATAAGCCTTTTAGGTTAAGACGTTGTAAACAGGGAGAGAAAAGAGTGAAATGTGGATTTTGTGGAACGGATGTACCCGATGGATATACGGTTTGTACCGGTTGCCATGCAAAATACAGGGTATCTGGCATTTATGGCATCCCTGCCGTTCTGTCAATGTTTCTGGGGTTTATGATCTTCGTTATGTCATATGCGTTCTTCAATGAAGGTGGATTCAGATACGGTATGCCTGTACTGATTACCGGTATCCTCCTTTTTCTTCTCGGGAGAAAAGGCCTGAAACGCATCAGTAAAAATCCCCATCGTTACAGTGCGTGGTACAGGCAGTGAATAACCATGCACTGGTAATAGGCGCGGAGCAGCTGCGACAGCATCTATGTTCGTAACACACCGGCGTGAAATTAATTCCGAATGAAATGGCTCAGAAAAAAAGGACGCTCTGTCAGCCCGACGTACCGGGTGACAGCGTCACAGGTTCGGAAAGTGAAGCCGGCCTTAACCCGGACAAGATCAGGTTTGATCATGTACTTTCACTCGCGGCATCCCTGCCCTCTGCTGCGCGCCACAATCTTCTGCGTGCCCTGATAAGGCCCATACAATCTGATTATTTACTCGCAGTAGGAGCGGAAGGACAGGATGCTCGCCCGATCCTGGATGCAAGGCAGTTCTTTTTTCAGAGCCTGTTTGATTACATCAGTTTCGAGCAGCTGAGCCATCAGAAACTGATGATTGAAGAATACCCGCTGTCGCTGGCTGCCGACATGGTGCTGCCGTGGCCGTGGAGCATGAACAGTTATAAGGGAAGTCTGAGTATCGGAAGCTGGCAGGGAAATCCCTGGCGATATGACAACTTCAATCATCACGTTGAACTCTGGCTGCCCTGGCGCATTGGCTTCGTAAAGGGCGGCAATCACTCGCTGGCAGCAGGCATACTGGCAGGGGAAGGAACGCTGCTCCCTGACCGGGTTTTTGACATGCAGGATCTGCTTCGTCGCGTATCCACGGATGGTGTGTGGTGGTATGCCGGTGAGAAGCAGGTTGAGAAAGTGCGCGACTGGCGTACGGCTGCATTATTTGAGCTGGGAAGGCTGATCAACTGACCAGCCTGACGAATCAGTTTGTGTCCACTGATGACGCATTATATGCGCTGATATAGTTTTCCATCTCTTTTGTAGGTGGTGGAGCCATCGGAGACGTCATGACCAGCCATGGCAGATACCATACGAGCATATTGAGAGCCAATATGATAACCAGCTTATCTAAACCATAAATCTTCACGAATACATCACACATAAATCCGAGATACAGCGTGCTGAGCGGCAGATTGATGAATAAAAAAAAGCGCCATACAAACCGGTACCATCGGCCTGCAAAAACAATAACGCCATTTTTTTCCGACAGATAAGTACGCCAGCGGGTAAAGTAGCGGGACGGAAGATTATGACGAAGGCAGATGCGGGTTAGTTTTTCCTGAAGGTGCGGCTCCGAAAAGCCTGTCAGCTTTCTTCGCGACATCTGGTTAAGCTCAGCCCGGGCCAGATTACGAGTTTCCCGCGAAAGATAAGTCTGAGAGAGCATCTTTTCCAGGTGTTGGCGTCTTCTGTTGAAAAGTGCCCTGAAGAGGCCGGCAGCTTCATACCGGCTCAGCCAGTCAAAAACCAGATTGATAATACGGTACAGAACAAAAGCAACCACCACCGGCGAGCCTTGCCGTAGGAACAGTTCAATAAAATCCTTAGCTCCTGTCACTGATTTATCTCCCTTTATTTAAATTTAAAATCCGGGCAGCAATGATCGCAGCACGGCGGCCGCTTCCGCACCGTCCCCGCTGAACGGCACCGCCAGCGTTGCCGCCATATCCAGCGCGAATACCTGCGTATAAACTTCTATCTTCTGCGCATCCTTATGCCCGACCAGCGACTGAATCACCTTCGGGGGCTGCCGGTGATACTGGGGCAATAAATTCTCGTGAACTGAATGGGGACACGGCTGAAGGAATTTTCGATTCTAATGCGCGATGCCATTTCCGGGCGCACTGCGCCCGGGAGACTTCTTTTTGAGCAGGGTAAGACCGTTCATGCAGTCTTTAATGCGGAAACCTGTCCGGGCTCAGGTACCAGTAAATTCTGTCAATAAAACCGCTGTGGTCATTTTAACAGAAGCGTTCACCTGCCCCTTTCAGGGTACTCCGATTAGGGCGCTATATAGCTATATACGTTCTGGTCGTGAAAAACGCCGTTGAGTAACTCTGCCTTCCGCATTTTTCCCTCAAGGACAAAACCGCAGCGTTGGGCAACTTCATTACTTTTTAAGTTACTTACTGAGCATTTAATTACGAACCGGTTTATTAATTTTTGGTCCGAATACTCTTTCACCAACGCGTTCAGGGCTCTGGTTATGACACCCTGGCCCTGCACCCTCATATCGAGCCAGTATCCGATATATGCGGTTTTATTCGCGCTATCGATACTGTTGAATGAGAGTAGGCCCACTGCCGCATCATTAAACAAAATAACATAGGTTTTCCCTTCATTTTTCTGATGAGCTAACAGACAGGCGTCAAGAAAGCCGGACTCATCATCTGCCGTTTTAACAAACCGAGGCCATGCCATATATTGACTGAACTCCTCACGGTTTCTATCAACCACGCTGAAAAGCTCAGCGGCAAAGCGGGACGAGGCAGGCGCCAGCTGAATGTTTTCATCAACGCAAAGAGATTTTTCGGCATGCATTAGATCGAGCATGGCCGCAGGTAAAGCTGGCGAAGGGAGCCTTGCTGTGATGATTTCTTGGTTCAGCAGGGCATAAACCGGCGGTCTGGTCCGAGTCCACTCGTTAGCCGTCTGTAAATCATATGCGCCGCAGCCGCGGATGATAAATAACTGATTATTTTTAAGATGAAGCGGACCTTTTGGGAAAAGGCAGTCGTTTTCAAAGCAGTTAAAACCGGCGAGTATCTGAGCCGTATCATCCGGGGTGTGCTCATCATTACCTAATGGTAAAAGCGAGTGATGCCAGTTATGTATGGAAGGAATCCAGTTTATCCCAAGGTTTGTCTGAATAACCTCCGAGTCGTAGCGGTTTTTCACGCTGACCGTTTTTCCTACCGCATATCCGTGATCTTCACTGAGCGTTCTTCCGGGTTCGAAAATGAGTTTCCACTTTTGAGTTAAAGCAGGATCATACTCAGAGAGAACGCTGTAAATGTCCCTGAAAAACACGGCAGGCCCCATTGTCGGTATCGCCGAATCCGGTGAAAACGAGTCCGCCGGGAATCCGCTCCCCATATCAAGGTGGCCTCCATCAGGCATGTTTTTTACCAGAAATGGAAGCCAGTCCCGGAGACTGTCAATGACTTTAGAAGGGTTCTCAAGATTGGATCCGGTATGCAGGTGAAATCCTCTGAGGCTGATATCTGGACAGGAAGTCAGGAGAGGAACGATTTCATCACGAAACTCTTCAGCGGTAACACCGAATCGGGAACGCTGTGTGCCGCTATAGAGATGCGAAAGCCTTACGCCAACGCCAATTTTCTGGTTGTAACCGGACGTTAAACGAATGACTTCACTCAACTCATGAGCACTGTCAATATGAACCAGTGCTCCATTATTCAGTGCGAGGGAGAGATCCTCTGCGTTTTTATAGGGGCCGTCCAGGATAATCCGATCGCCGGTAAAGCCGGCCTTAAGGGCCAGCTTGAATTCGTCTGCTGAGCAGACCTCTGCATTTAATCCCTCTTCAGCAATCAGGCGCAGAAATATCCCCAGAGAGCAGGACTTAACCGAAACCGCAATAACGGAGTCCGGAAAATACTCCTTACAGGCTGCAGTAAGATGCTGGACTCGCTCCAGGGCTGCATCTGCATCAAAAATAAAAAAAGGCCTATCAGAGTGAGACGGGCGCGCAGCAATCGCTTCAGCCGCAGAAATGATGCTCGGGTGAATTATTTTTTGCGCCATAACTGTATGGTTACCCCCTGATAGTCGCGTTGATCGTTGAGAGGTTCCCGGATAGCAAGAAACCGCTCATAAAAAGCGTTCTGAGTTGTTTCATCCAGCTGACGTGTATATTCGTTCTCAGCGGTTATGTAGCTCAACAGATTCTTTTTAAGCTCATCCCCGGGCTGTGATGACAGCTCGTGGTTTTTTTCGTGATATAGCTCAAGACCCGCACTGGCAAAAAAATCCTGCCAGTACTGCAGAGTCCATTCAGGATCGGGCCTGAAACCTATCGCATTGTAAACTCCGTTGATGATTTCTTCGCCGGGAGTTTTCCTGTAATAAAAATTTGAAGTACAGATAATGCCTTGCGGTTTCAGAACACGGAAAACTTCAGTCAGCGCTTTTTCTCTATCCTGAATAAACGCGAAGTTGCATCCACCGAGAATATGCGTAAAGGTGTCATCGCCAAAAGGAAGGCTGCACGCATCAGACACCTGATAGCGTAATTTATCCTTAGCGCCCAGTGCAGCGGCTTTTTCACGCGCAGTGTTGATAGCTACTTCAGAAATATCAATTCCTTCTGCAGAAGAACCTGTTTTGCTGAAACAGTATCGGGAGCTATAACCGGTTGAACAGGCAAGGTCCAACAGAACCGAGCAATCGCTAATATTCGCATGTTGAATCCAGTAATCAACGGTATATGCACTACCTGGTGGCGTATTATCCTGCTTCATTAACGCCACGAAGTCCGGGTAGTTCATTGAGCGCAGATATTCAGGGGTAATGACTTTATCAGCATGTTCAATCATGTAACTTCCTCTTTATATTGTTTCTTTATCACGGATAACCAGCGAAGCACTACCAGACCACATAAAGAAAAGGCAATAGTCGGTAATATCAGGTAACTGACAGGGGGTATTTCTTCAGGCAGAAATGAAATGATACTCAGTACAATGACGGAAAAAATTCGGCCACTGAATGATACAGCGCCGACAATACCTGAAACATAGGCAGTCTGACGGTCATTCAACTCGGAAAAGAAGAGACTTTTTGCTCCAACTGGTACGGTACAGATAAAACCATGTATAAGGGAGAATGCGACGACCGCCAGGAAGGTTTGCCCGGCAGTGACAAGCCCATATAAAGCAATACACATAACCGAAGAAGCAAATGAAAAGTGTTTTATCAGTTTTGTATATTTCTGGTCAGATACATGATGCCGGGACATGAACGCATTAGCGATATACTGAGATGAGAATGCCCCGACATGACAAAACATTAGCACCAGTAATTGTACGTTATCCATGTGGCCGTGGCCCTGTCTGGAAAGTATGATTGGTTGCCAAAAATGAAAAATAATCTGGATGCCGGCGCTGAAGAAACAGGTCAGAAGAATAAACTGAGAACCGCCCAGTGTATTTTTAAAGATCCATAATGTTTCCTGCGCATTCTGAATGAAACTTTTCTTTTTATGCCCTTCGCTTAACACACTGTCTTTTTCAGGGATAATTAAAAAGATAAGTGTAATGACCATCATCATTAAGCCGGAAATTATATAGCCCGTAGCATAATTTCCCGAGAAATAAATCGTGGCAATGCCGGCTATGCCCGTAATTACGCTTCCAAAGGAGTTAACCTTCTGGCACAGGTGAGCATAATGCGAAAACCGGTCCTTCTCATTTTCAAGAGAGTGGTATACCCATCCATCAATTGCCCCGGTGATCAGGCAGATGCCTGCTGCATATACAATCTCAGAAAGGGCAAGATAAACCATGTCCGGCGACTGCAGGCAAAGAGGATAGAATAAAGCCGTGAGAACAACCCCCACCACGACAGAATATTTTCTGTGGTATTTGTCCGCCAGAACAGCACACGGAAAATCGAGAGCCAGAATTGTTACTGAAAATATAACCTGCAGTATGGCAAGCTGGGGCAGACTGACACCGGTAGATAAAAGAAATATAGCGTGATAAACTCCTATCAGCATACGAACGGCGTTATATGAGCCGTAAGTAACCGACAGCGTTTTCGGGATGTTCATGAAAGTTCACCGCAGACAATACACTTTTCATTTTTCGTAAGGGTTCTTTCTTCGGTAAAAAGTCGATCACTCCATATCCCAACGCGACGATTAACTGAAAGGGGCTGCCCGTAGCCACCCAGAAACTTCAAAACATCATTTGCGCACAGCGCAGATGAGAGAGCATTCACCGGCGGAAAAGTTGCTACCTTAAAATTGTTATTAATTGCCCTGCAGGCTTCTTCTATTTTATTGTCACTCATTTCAGGTAGATCGCCCACAGATGAATTACAGGCATAACAGCCAGTTTCTCCCGGTATATACAGAGGGCCGAAAACAGCGATGTCATTAACATAACCTGCATTGATGTATGCTTGGCCATTTTTGACGCACCACTCATTTAACCATGGCACAAGATAATAAGGCTCGTCAGCTGAAATGATCCAGATATCAGCTTTAGGCAGTCGCGATATGTCTGATTTGGTTCTGATAGTCATCGGTACTTCAGAAATAACCGTGCTGCTGTTTCTTTTTTTCAGTTCTCGCATAAGCACAGACGTTTTAGGACAGCCTATGTCATCCTCGGTAAATAAAATCTGACGGGTCAGGTTTGTCATTTCAACCTCATCATTATCAACTAAGATAATTTCACCTATCCCTGAGGTTGCCATTATTGCAGAAACATGATTGCCTATTCCTCCGCATCCTAAAATCAAGACTTTCTTTCCTGAGAGCCTGTTTTGTACAACTTCAGGTTCGACACCATAGCTCTGATAGTGCAGATGATTGCGGGAATACCGGTTCAGGAAAATATTATCCGAGGTTTCTGCAGGCATCAGAAAGTGATTTGATAAAAGGAAACTAACTACTCGATCAAAATCCTTTTTACTCATCCGCTCTGCAACGTGCTCGTATACCTCCGATACGGTTTTCTTTTCAGTCCACTGTGAGGCAGCCAGGACCAAGTTTTCCCAGTAGATTCTGTCAGTGATGACATGCTGTTTTGAGCCGGCACCAAATATTGCATCATTCTGACGTAAAAGTACCCGTGTATATTTTCCTAATAAATATTTTTGCTCCATGCGTCCCTCTTAATCAAAGAATTAGGACGCCCTCCGCAATTATGTCAGAGGGCGGTTGTATCACTGATTAGTTATTCATTGAATGATCCATGGAATCCTCCTTAATAATCGTGATTTATAAAATTGCCACCTAGGTGACCCGGTAATAATTGAATGTCTTTCAGCAAGTGTAAACAAGCAAGTGATCAATTCTGCGAGCTGTATCTCAAAATAAATTTAACTGTTACTTGTGTTATTTTCATTCTGGAATGAATGTTAAAATTTATTGGAATCATCGGTTTTTTATAAAAAACTATATTTATCAATATGGTAGAAATTAATTTATTTCAGATATCATTACTTTTTATTATTTTTTTGGAAGTTATGATCCTGTAATTAATGATTTATTCTAATGCTTTGGTGGGAGTCTATGCTTTTATGTGTTTTAAGAGGCGGGCCTTTAACCGGATGCAAACTCCGGGATAGGTCAGTGTTTTCAGAGCGTTAAGTTAAGCTGAAGTTGCCTGGCAGTGTAAAGAGGGAGCATTATGAAAATGTGTCTAAGTGAAGTCACTCCCGCGTTAGTCTTGAAGCCATCAATAAAGGATTTTCAAATGTACTTTTATGTGGATGAAACCGGTCATACTGGCCCGAATCTGTTTGATCCGACTCAGCCCATACTTTCATATGGCGTATTATCTTCTTCTGATAACCTCGATAAACAAGCCGAGAAAGAGCTTGCCGTGCTGAGAAAAACGCTGCGCGTGCCGCGCCTTCATGCCGCCGAGCTGGGCATACACCGGCTGGCAGACGTGATTGATACCCTGCTGATGCTGCAGAAGAAATACCGTATACGCTTCGACATCTATCAGGTCGTTAAGCGGGACCACGCTATTATCTCGTTCTTTGACCAGGTCTTCGACCAGGGGATGAACCCGGCAGTAGGCTGGACGGCTTACTGGACCCCGCTGCGTTATCCTCTGCTGCTAAGTCTGGCAAACTTATTTGATGAAGAGCTGGCCGAGAAAGCGTGGCGTGCCAGGCTCGAAGCGCACGATATCCGCTCGGAGTTAATGTTCCGCGAGGTATGCAATACGCTGCTGCAGCGATGTGCCCTGCTGTACGACGCGCGTACGCGGGAGCTTATTACCGACGGCCTCAACTGGGCGGCAAACAATTTTGCCCGGCTGGGATTTAACTGTAAAACCAATAAAGACAGGCTGCGGATTATGCCCAACATGGTTGGGTTTCAGTCGGTTCTGCACGGCATCTGCTATCGTCTGGGAAGACCCAACCGGCGGGCTGAGATCATCGTTGACCAGCAGTCACAGTTTAATACCACACAACGCGAGTTGAGTGAGTTTTACAGGCAGATCCGCGAACAGCCTTTCGCTATTGGCCCCGGACTGCCGGTTATGGATATGTCCAACATGCCGGAACAGCCGCTTGTGTTTCAGTCAGGGCACGCGAGCGCTGGACTGGAGCTGGTTGACATTTACCTGTGGGTTTACAAGCGGCTTATGGAGGGCAAAGATTTGACAAAGCCTCTGCTACGCCTCGTGTACACAAACCGTAATACAGCACTTACATCAAGCGTGTCGCTAAACTCAATTAGCCAGCAGTTTCAGGTAGTCATGGAAACACTGCCTGAGCCATCAGTGGAGGAGTTGGCCAAGGCCCGTGATATTTTTGCACCAGACGAAGCCAGGCGCCTTAAGCATCGAATGCCGGGATTAAACCGGCCGTAATGTGTATGGCATTGTGTCAATTCAACCATGCGCAGGCCGTAATAATGCCGCCTGCGGCCAGTGCAGCAGCAGGCGTTTTGAAAGGACAAATCGCTTGTCTTTTGTCCTGTTTTAGGTTAGGGTTTGCATCCGGTATTTGAAGCACCCTTTCGGCTGATAGCTTGAACTATTTTGCCGAATCCCCAGCGCAAAGCGCGTTTGATTCCCCAGCAGATCGCATGAGCTACAGGTGGTGAAAGTGCAAATTTCGCCACCAACATGGCTTTAAGCGCAGGGAAAAGCCACCAGACAAGTACCGCAATGCCTGTCACGTACGCGGTACCTGCGAATAAGCATAGGCATGACGTCCAGTATTTTTGAGACTGATAGCTTTTCCAGGCTTCAGCAAAAATTTTACGGACTGGTGAGGAAGTGACAGTCAGTAACATTGAAGCCTCCTCCTGGAATGGAAGGTTTAGCCCTTCCAGTGCGTTTAAAAATTGATTCATTCGAATCTCCATAGAGTGAAGTGTTCTTTCCGGTTAAGTTGCGCATCGCAACCTCCTGAATTGATTTCGTGCATGTATGGGACACCCTGCGTTCCCGTCGTGGGCCGCATAGTCCGCCTTCTGTCTTCGTCGTGATTCCTGTGGTTATCAGCTACTGTTCATAGTCAGCCCTCCTGTTGCGTTATTTCTATTTTAAGCTTGTCGATCCTGAAAACGGCAGCAGAAAGCCGGCCTGCAGAAAAAATTCTGCACGTCGCTATTAGGCGCTTACTCAGGGATTTATTTGATGAAGAGATGCATCAGGTCATAATTTATCATGGATAAATTACTTATGCAATTTTAGATGTATGTCTTTCGTTAGAATAACCCGAAAATCAACTCCTAGTCATTAGCATAAAGTGCTATCACCTTCTCTGATATCTATTTTCCCTCGCAAGAGAGCAATCAGGCAAATGCGATTTTCCAGTAGCTGACCCTTTACCCCCCCCAATATCTACAGTACGGTAACCCAGAGGTACGTGGCCGCGCCGGCCCTGCGTGTCATAAAGGCTGCGTCACCGTCGCCAGATTTTATACAGCACTTCCGCTTTGCCCGTGAGAACGCGGCTTTGAGCGACTTCGACACTTCCTGACGTGCATCTTCTTCCTTCATATTAAGCTGCAGTGCGATCACGCTACCGGACGGACGGCGCGCGATCTCAGAGAAGGACTCCTCTGTCATCAGGTAACGGCTGTTTCTTTCTTTCATTCATCTTTCTCCTGGAATGGTTCCAGTGGGTCAGAGCATATGCGATTCAACGCCTTCGCAGATGAGTTCGGCGGCGGCGGATGCGGAAACTGGATTATCTTCTTCTGAGATGCTACTGGTATAAAGATGAAGCTCACAGCGGCCACTGATGAAGCGCATTGCCGGCAGTGGACTGCCATCTTTCATCTTGACGATCCCGTTATAGCCGGGGTCGGCAATCAGCAGGAGATGCGAAAGGGGATGCAGGGGAAGAAGGCCGTTCAGCCCCGGATTGGCGTCATTGAGGCTGATTTTCACCCGCCAGATGCCGTTGTCAGCCCCGTAAGTCTGCCTGATTTTCACCGTTGCCCCCTGCCCATGGTGAACAATGCTCCCTACGAATGGCGGCAGCTTTTTCAGCTCCCTGATCGCATCGATGTCGTCCAGATACTTTTCGTATGCGTCGGGCCGGGGAGTGAAGAAGATTCGCTGCCACGCCTCGTCCACGACATGCTTCTCCCGACCCGCCAGCTCGCAGAACAGGGCCAGCCTCATGGAGATACCGCGCTGCACAGTTTTACTGAGCATCAGCTCCTTTGCGGCCTGAAAGTGCAGGTACGCGGCGTTATCGAACAGTACGCGTTTCAGATCCGCGTTAGAATTTATGTCCAGCAGGGCGCGGTACTGCTGCGCCTCCTGCACGCTGAGGCAGATTTCAAAACTTTCCTTGCTAAGCAGCGCACTGCAGCTCTGCGCCAGGTCCTCGTCCATCGAAGCGACCAGCCCGTTCGAGCGGATCCAGCTGGTGACGGGGTCGCCAAGCTGCTCCTCAATGAACTCTCTGGTGTAAGTGCCTTTCGGCTTCCCGGCAGCCCGGGCCTCCTCCGTCACGTTTGCGTCCGTGACCGGTGAAATGGAGCGCAGCGTGTACGTTGCGCTGCCTTCATCGATATTTTTTTCAGACAGGTTGTGAAAGTTCATACTGCTGACCTCTGGAGAAAATTAACATCAGGTTGTAACAATCATCATACCCTGGAATTTAATAATCAAAATACTGCAATGTAATCATTTTCTAAAAAGATATACATTGCGTATGTTTTTTGACCGCCCTCCTTCCGTAGATCCGGAAAAAGGCAGAAGCGGAAGTTGGCACTGATGCACGCAACACCGGGAATGTGTACGTAAGGTGCTGCGTCATTGGAGAAAGTTGAGCTGCTGGTCTCGTCTGCAGGCAGAGGGTAGCTAATCCCGATAGACGTATTTCAGATTGTCTAACCGAAAGATAATTAATATTAAAATTTTGAATAGTTAAACTAGATATGATGTAAAAGACGTGAAGCTGAAGGACAAATATGACAGCATATTCAAACTCTGATGCAGCAAGGGATTTACGCTCGGCCTTAGATAAGGCACCTGCTGGCTCTGTGAACGGAGAGTGATTCTTTATCACCGAACAGGCTGGAGTCTCCTCACAAACCGGTGGCTACATGTATGCAGACGGGAGTCACGTTACAGGAGATAACCACTCCTTTCAGAAGGTCCGGGAGGTTGTAGATAAAATCGAAGCATCACAGATGCAACGCTTTAACAAGGTTACCGTTCAATGGACAAGGTCTAAAACACCGTTCATACGGGGGCGCGTAACAGTTGACACACTTTTCGATGAAACAATGGTGCCGCGCGGTCCTCAAGACCCGATTTATGAGGCAGCTTCTGTAGCAAGGCGAGCTTTTTGGGGAAAGTATGACAGCATCTCAGATGGCTTTATGGCTCAAGAAAATGACGCAAACGTACACAACCAGATGAAACGGTTGGGCCGCATCGTCGAGTTTTCAATATTAAGAGCAACGCCAAATTAATACTGACCACTGATGGCCTTTCGACGCCTTGGACTGGCATTGCAGACCCGGAAAATGGCGTAGGATGCGAACTTTTCATCGAATTTGACGCTTCCAATATCATAAGCCACCAGATTAATGACTGGACTCTTCTCTTGATTAGCCCGGCCGACCTCGTTGCCAATGGGTATCGGGTTGCCGCCGATGTTGAAAAATATGACGCAATCCTGTTTTGCCCCCTTACAGCCAAATATAACCGAATGACCAGAATCATCCTCAGTCGTGACGGCCCTAGAATTGATAATTTGCCTTTCGGTTCCGTTCCGCTGCTACGTGTAACTCCGATAGCAGAGTCAGAGATTGAACACCTTGATCAATCTGATGAATGGTCATCAAGCGCAGCCAGACATGTTCTCGCGGAACGGCAGATAGAAACATAGACAATTATCACGAAGTTACTCACATCTCCTGCTCATAAAGCTGAAAACATGGCCGGTGTTCACTTTGGTCGAAATTTACCCTATGATATGAAGCGGCAACTAAGGAGGTATCTATGACATGGTATTTAGTAGTTCTAGTAGCCGAGTGCGTAGTAGGTTTTATGGCATACAGCTACATGTCGAAAGGCAAATCTTAAGGCGTTGAAGAGAACTAAGGGCTCATGGATTAAAGAGCCCTTTTCTACTTCATTCCATTCTGTGCTAATCAGCCAACAGACACATGAAATCTGGCACTGAGGGACCTAAATATTATCTTTGTCTCTCCAGGCTGATTGGAAACCAGTGGCATTATTTATCGAATGGTGACTTGTCCCCCATATTTTCCATAAAATGTTCAGCAGAACGTATCTGTTAAAGTCAGAAGGTAGATCATATGTTTCTATTAAATTTATTATGCCGGCATTAATCAATACGCCAGGGCCGCTGATGTAAAGGGTTTTAAGTGAATTATTAAGGAAACCGTCAAAGAAGTACTCAGTAAACTCTTCGCTCAGCATGTCATTCATACCTGCAGGGCTTATCAGGTTAAACAGGCCCAGTTTCTGATAATTTCTTTCGAGTAAGAAAAGTGCATTTTTTGTAAATTCATTTTGAGGTGAGGAAAAGATAAAGTTGCTAAAAAAAACAGTTTCCCTTATGGGATCTCTGGCAATGAGAAAGTTTCCGTCAGGGATTTTCAAGTTTTCGAGTTTATTAAATAAAGGGTAGCAACCTATATCACTGCATTGAATGTACTTGTCTTTTATCGAAATAAAAGAAGTGTAAGCAGTATCTTTAAAATCGGTATGAGCAAAATCACCACAACTTTTTAACAAAGAAAGCGATTCATTTGTCATGCCGACATCTAACTTTTCCCTGCAGTCATAGTCTTCATGAGGGATGTGTGATAACACTACCTCCCTGAATTTTTTGCTGTAATGCAGCAGGCCGGGAAGTGTATCTGTATCGATATAAAATCCGCCCCGATGATAAAGAAGAAGGAGTCTGAATACATCAGAAGCTGCAGCAAAGTTTTTGCGACAAAAAACTTCAAACGTATATATTTTTAAAAAATGGCGTGCAAAAAACCGGTTAAACACCTCACTGACATCATGGGTTATAATTCCGTCAGTGGGCTCAGGAGTAGCTGATTTTGCGGATAATAAAACAGGGTGAAAAGCAGAGTGAATAAAACTGGTGCGCAATGGTTTTTTTCGTCTGTATGGTGGTGGCAGATAAAGATAAGAGGCTGTCCTGAATGCAGTTTGTAACTCTGAAACGCTGATGGTATTAATGTGTTTTTTACGCATGCGGCCATTAATACCTGATTTCAGAATTTTTTTATCGATCCACAAATGGACTGTGTAATCAGGATTAACTTTCTTCCAGAACTTCAGAAAATCGCATGTGTTGGGGTTGAGAGGGCCAAGCCAGACAAAATGAATATCTTTCATAACCGGGTCAATGTACTTCTGGCATAAAGACTCATTTAAAAGCATTTCCAGTATTTTTATGCATTTTTTAGCATTCACAGCAGGAAGGCTGCATTTTAAATTATGTATAAATTCATAAGTCAGAAAAATATCTTTTACTGCCGGCCGCCCATGAGATGCACCTGTAAAAAAGTCATGAAGATTGATGTATAGTGATTTAAGATTTTGATATCTTACTTTTTTTTTGGAAGCTTTTCTGACACTATCGAAAAGCGAAGAAAAAGGGATAACCATAAAACCAGGCAGGATTATATTATCTTTAATGAGAGATTTCATCAGGAATGAATTCATCGTCGACCTGAAACAGGATAAAGGTGAAGCAGGAATGAGGAGGATGCAGCCCTAAAAATAAGGGCTGCATTTCTTAATATATCAGTTAGTGGTTATCACCACTCTGTCTGCCTCCTCCGCGGGATCCGCCGCTAGATGAACTGCCGCCGGCTTTATTTCCCTGAGTCTGGCGACCGGATACCACGCCTTGTGCAATGGAGCCACCGCTTTTGTTTGTCAGGCCAGAACCTGCCGCAGCAAGGCCACTATTGCCACCGGAGATTTTATCTAAATGTACACCCTCGATTTCTTTCATAAATAACTCCTTCATTGGATAAATTTATTGAAACGGGACTAAATCCACTCAGATAAGTCTTTTTAAAAAGAAAACCACTGAGTGGTTGATTAAATATATATCAGTTAGCGCAATAAAAACAATGCTTTTTAAATGTTATATTTTATTTAAATTCGGCATGGATAAATAAAATAAAATGAAGCATGATATATCTTGGGGCATATCCATATCGCATGACTTTAGAAAGAATGCAGATATGGCTGAATACCAGCTTCGACAGCCGTTTCAATTAAGTCAAACGCAAGACATAAATATGTTCTACCCGAGCATAATAACCCTGTCAGCCATAGATATTGTTGTATCCCGGTGAGCGATGATGACTCTGGTTATTTTCATTTTTTTTATAGCCTGACTTACTTTTTTTTCGCTATCATTGTCTAGCGCACTTGTGGCCTCGTCCATAAAAAGAATGCCTGGTTTCCGGTAAAGTGCCCTGGCAATGAATATTCTTTGTTTCTGACCGCCGGAGAGTCCTTCTCCCAGTTCTCCTATCAGCGTTTCATAGCCCATAGGGGTTGTGATGATAAAATCGTGAATATAACTGGCCCTGGCACAATCAATCATCCACTCTTCGTCTATGACGGCGCTGAAACCGCAGATGTTTTCACGAATTGAACCGGAGAATAATTTGTCTTCCTGCATGACGCAGCCTATCAATTTCTGATAGTTGTTTACACCAAGTTGTCTGATATCAAGACCGTCAACAATCACCCTGCCATTGTCTGGCTTGAGCAGACCGCAAAGGACTTTCATCAAGGTTGATTTACCGGTACCTGACGGACCAGTTATAGCCACATTCTCTCCAGGTAAAACTGAAATGTTTAAGTTACTGAAAACCGGTAAGGACTGCGTATCATAACTGTATGAGAGGTTGCAGGTTTCCAGCGCGAGCGGTCTTATTTCAGCATCCGTCTGGACATCCGGCTTGACGGCTTCCTGTTCATGCAGAGCTATGTCTGCAACCCGTTCGCTTTGCAGACTCAACATACGCAGTCTGAAAGTAAAATTGATGAGAGTATGGATCCTGCTGGAAAACTGCTCTCTGAATGCGCCAAAAGCGATAAACATACCAATAGTTAATTCATGATCGATAATCATGTTGATGCCCAGCCACAGAATCAATATCTGTTCACAGGAAGTAATTAAAGTATTTAAGCCTTCAAAAATAAAATCCAGCTTACTCAGCTTTATTTCTGAGTTTATGGTGTCTATCTCAAGGTTTAGCCAGTTGTTTTTTCGCTGACAGATCATACCCTGGATCTTTACGCTAGCAATACCATACAGAGTCTCCATGAAATAAGACTTTGCACGGGCATCTTTGATAAGCATTTCCTCAGAAAGATTTCGGTAACTGTTGTAAATGGAAAACCTTATAGCAATGTATGCCAGAGTAAATGCCTGCACCGCCCAAAAAAGCCAGTTTCCGTATACATACATCATTATCGCGACACTTACTACCATTATGCTGTCAATCAGAGCGCCAACAAGGCTGGTAGTGAACGTTTCTTTTATAATATTTATAGAATCGAAGCGGGATTGAATATCTCCCATTCTTCTGCGTTCAAAGTAAGTCATGGGCAGCTGCAGAAGATGCGTAAAAAGACCCGCCTGCCACTGCACATTTATAAGGGTGCTCATGACGAGAGTAGACCAGGAGCGAATAAAGGTAATCAATGACCGTAAAAAAATAAACAGCATCAGTCCGGTACATATCAGAGTGAGAAGCCCGTAGTCTCCTGCAGGAATTACATGATCCATAATCAGCTGGGTGCCAATGGGAATTAACAGGCTGATAGCTTCAATCACGAGCGAAAAGCAGAAGATTTTAGCAAGACTTCCTTTGAGTCCGTTTATCCCTTTAGCTAGTTTACTTATGCTCAGATGGTGCCGGACTGTATCTTTTTCAAACACGCTTCCGGGCCAGATTTCAAGCGCTACACCCGTAAATGATTTTGAAAACTCAGCCAGGCTCAGCGTTCTCCGGCCTCGGGCAGGATCATGTAATATAAACTTACTTCCCTTTATTTCAGTCAGGACCACAAAATGGTTGAAATCCCAGTGTAATATGCACGGTTTCTTGAGCTCCTTCACCTCATCAAGCTCAAGTGACAGTGGCCGGGTGATTAATCCCAGCTGTTCTGCCATACCTTTGATATGGGCTAAAGTTGCTCCTCTTGTGGAAATATTGAATCGCCTGCGTAAAGCGATAAGGTCGATATTTTTACCAAAAGAACCGCAAACCATAGCCAGACATGCTAGGCCGCACTCAGACGATTCCGTCTGATGTATTACAGGCGTTTTCCGCCGGAAGCTGAAATTCAGCTGATTAAGGATAGTATTAAAGAGTGCACTATTCATTTACAGGGCCTACTGCACTATTCTTTATGTCGTATAGTGGTGACAGCATCCATTGATAAATTTTCCGTCTCTCAAGAAATAATGTGCTTTCTGCTTTCATACCATTCTGTAATAACAGGCTTCTTTCTCCGTATTTAACAGCGTTTTTTTCTGGTCTCACAATAACTTTATAATATGTCATATTACTAGAGGGAGTATGTGCGGGAGCCCCCTGGTATGTCATCATTTCCTGCGTGGAAGCTGGGGTGGTGGATATTACAGAAATTTCCCCAGAAAACTGGCCGAATTTTTCCATCGGAAATGCATCATATCTTATGTTTACTTTATCCCCTTTTTTTATATACGGTATTGCTTCATTTGGGACCCATACGACAAAGTTATAATGCCTGATGTTGACGGGCAGGATTTGAAAAAGGCTGTCACCGACATTAACCATTTGACCAACAGTAACGCTGAGGGAGTCAATACGGCCATCTTTCAGTGCCCGAATAATCACGACCCCGTTTGCCTCCGTGTTAACAAGTTCCTTCT
>Ga0070668_100000046_pt1 | contig 76765 bp, 64 predicted proteins | sample KBSS43metaG_FD_64661 | JGI IMG/M metagenome (GOLD analysis project Ga0070668, IMG submission 64661) | Switchgrass rhizosphere microbial communities from Kellogg Biological Station, Michigan, USA - KBS S4-3 metaG | ecosystem: Host-associated > Plants > Roots > Rhizosphere > Soil ...
TGAGCCTTACCAAGAATGAAAGGCAGTACATAGGGATAGGCTCTAGAAATTCGGTGCATATTGCCACCTATCTCCCACGATAGAGGTGTGTGGAAGTTTGCAAGTATCTTCACTTTCGATCTTGCGAGGATCTTTGCCAGCACCGCCACAATAATGAATGGCGTAGTGTTTGCGATGACAGCATCTGGAGACTTCTCGCGGAGGTAGGTGACCAGTTCGGGCAAACCCTTGAAGTGAGGAGGGAAACGGCCCCTCGGTTGACCAATAAGAATACGGCCTACATCGTTTGGAAGCGCGTCGAGGCCCAAGTCTGAGGTGGTGATAAGATCGACATCAAGGCAACGCGAGCGGAGCTCACGCGCTAGCTTTACGAAATACTTTCCGAATGGGCTTTGTTGGAAATTGTCGAGCTGAAAGACGGCGATACGCCCTGATTGCATCGTCATTGCATAGCTCAATTGGAACGAGCGGACATCGATCGGCCCCCGGTCGGCGGTGAAATTCTAGGTCTTCTCTGCGAGCAGATGAAGTTCAGAGCAGAAGTGATTTTGATCCATTACAGCCTGAAGTTCGTCGATCTTCATTCCGAACCCGGCGTCGAGCTGTTCACGAACTGCGGTGGACGCTCCGTTCCCAAGGGCTGTCGTGACGATCGACCGATAGAGGTCCATAATATCGGTACCGAATCTCCATTCAGCGATTGGCGTAACCGAGATTATCTCATTCATCTTGCGGACCGAGGAGTCCGTGAAGAGATGAGTATGTCCGCCTGAAAGAACGCGCGGAAATACATTGGGAAAGACATTTTCTAGGACCACGGAGAGCGAAAACATTGGGACTAGGTAGTAGAGATAGCGCGCCCGACTTTCGCGAAACGCGTGGAAGAACTCGTGCGGCTCTCTGAGATGCTCGATCACGCCTAATGCCGAGACTATTTGGGCATCTGTGGTTCGTACGGCATCAAACAGCGCTCTCTCCTCACACACGGTGAGGGGGGAGTCCTTCGCGAGGTGAGAGATCTGGCGGTTACCGTAATCAATCATGGCTTTGCCCACGTCGATCCCAGTGGCCGAAATACCGCGCTGGATCGAAGCGTAGACAAAGTATCCGGCACCGCAGCCGACATCCAGCAGGCTAGCTCCGTCCGAATGAAGATGGTCCAATAGAAAATCTACCTTCGGAAGGTAAATCTGGTTAATTCGGTTTAGGAAGTCCTCGTCGAGGTAGTTCTTGGCGTAATCTTTCCCAGAGTCCGAAATGTATAACTTACTGACGAACTCCTCGGTTTCTTCGTGAAGACCGTTTAGGTGCCCACAGCGCATGCAAAACGCGTATTCTACCCCGTGCTGACCAAAGTCCGAATGCGGGGGCATAGCACCTTCGCAAATTTTGCAATGCGCTCGCCTAGGCTGTGCGGCATAAAGGGTATTTTGCCGTTCCGCCTGTTCCAGCAAGGCGTCGTTGTTGCCAAAGAAATCCCGCTTCATGTTGAGATAGAAAGCGGACGATTTAGAATATCTTCGAACAGTCTCCATGCCGCTGCCCTAGCACGCCAGAGCCAGGTCGCCACGGAAGATTACAACAATGGAGGCTTTATGAAGCTTCGCGCACCCGAAGACGCCCCGCAGTGGCTTCACCGCTTTGCCCGTCGAATTGTTGAAGCCGATCAAGAGCCCAAGGACGCACCGCTTCGCCTTCAAACCTTCACTACAACGACATTGCCCGATCCTGCCAAATGGATCGCGGGCCTGATCTTCGTTTCCGACATTCCGATGGCGGCAGTCTGTGACGGCACGCATTGGAAGCGCCTCGACACAGGAGCCAACATTTAATGGCAGACACCTACACTACACGCAACCGCTTCGAGAAGATGGAGCCGGGTGCTTATCTGGATACATGGGCGTCACGCGCGAATGGACAATTCGGCTCGGACCTTATCGACGAGTCCCTTGATGGTGTTGTCTCATTAACCGTTTCCGGCTCAGTCGCGCTTACCACGGCCAATGGGTCCACAGATCAGGCCCGCAAGCGCATATTGGTTTGCACAGGAACTGGCGGCTCAATCGGCCTTCCTTCTAAGGAAAAATGGTACATCATAAAGAACGGATGCTCTGGCGACGTTTCCGTGGGGGCCAGCGGGTCAACGGCCACATTGAAGACCGGCACCGTATCCTTCGTTTACGTCGATTCCGGCAACAACTGTTACCAGATGATCCGCTCTGATTTCGAGGCGATGAACATCCTCACGACGGGAAGCGTATCGTGTGGTGGGCTCACGACGACGGGGAACTCGGCGCTCGGTGATAGTGGATCGGCGGATAGCCACGTAGTGAAAGGCTACACGACGATCGACACTGCCGGCAGAACAGACGGTAATAACTTCAAGGTCTACGGCGATCAGAGTTTCGGTTCCGTCCAAGTGAACTTCGCCGGTGGTTCTTATCAGGACATTGCGTTTAGCGCGCTAGTCAATCGCGCGGCCAACACCGCCTACGATTTCCATCGCTGCCAATCGAGCTACGGCGGTTCGAACGATGCCGAGTTCAGGGTTAGAGGCGACGGCACGGTGTTTTCCGATGCCGGCACCGCAATGTCGACCCCCGCCGACTACGCCGACATGATGGAATGGCTGGATGGCAATCCTGACAGGGAAGACCGCATCGGCTATTCGGTCGTCGTCGAGGAGGGGCGGGTCCGCAAGGCGTCGGCGGACGACGACTCTCACGCCGTCATCGGCATAGCCTCGGGCAATCCTTCCATTTGTGGCGGCTCGGGCTGGAACCGCTGGGTCGGGAAGTTCCTAACCGACGATTTCAACCGCCAGATACTAACCGAGGACGGCGACCGCATCCTCAATCCCAACTTCGATCCGGAACATGAATACACCCCGCGCTCGGAACGCCCGGAATGGGATCCGATCGGGTTGGTTGGGCGCATCCCGTTGCGCAAGGGGTGCCCGGTCAACCCGCGCTGGATCAAGTTGCGCGATATCTCCCACTCCGTCGAGGAATGGCTGGTCCGGTGAGGGTCACCTTCGAGCCGCCGCCTGGCGTCGTTTCCAACGAAACCATTTATTCGATCCCCGGCGCATGGGCTGACGCGATCAACGTCCGGTTCGTGGATGGCAAGGCCGAAACGCTCGGTGGGTATGAGGCGCTGTTCCCAACGGCCCTGACAGGAACCTGTCGTAATGCGTTCAACTGGACCAACGTCCTGGGCGACTGGAACATCGCCTTTGGGACACACTCGAAACTTTATGTGTTCACGAGCGACGTTCTGTCCGACATCACGCCATCGGGACTTTCCACAGGCGCCTCGAGCAACGGGGCATCGAACCGCGCATGGGGAAGCGGGACCTGGGGCAGCGGCACGTGGGGAACGCCGCTCTCGTCGACGCGGCTGAGAACCTGGTCGCTTGCGCCGTGGGGCCAGACCCTGCTTGCGTCGCCGCGGTTCGGAACGCTGTATCAGTGGGCGAACGATCCGGGCATCCATGCAGCCGGGATCACGCAGGCGCCGGACTCGATCACCATCATGCGGGTGGCGGCCAAGCAGAGGATCTGCATCGCGTTCGGATGTTCGGAGGAGTTGTCGGGAAATTTCAATCCGCTCTGCGTGCGCTGGTCGGATACCGAGGATCTGACCGACTGGACCACGTCCAGCTCGAACAATGCCGGCGAGTATATATTGAACGGTGGCGGCCAGATCGTCGCGGCCGAGCAGGTCGCCGGCGCCTTTGGGATCTGGACCGACAAGAGCCTCCACCAGATGTTCTACTCGGGCGGAACCGACATCTTCCAATTCGATCTGATCGACGAGAATTGCGGTGCGATCGGGCCCAACGCGGTCGCGACCCTCAACGGCGTCGCTTATTGGGTGGGCAAGGACAAAAGGATCAGGGGGTGGGCGGGCTACGGCACCAAGCCGGTGATACTCGAAAGCCCGATCTGGCGCGACTTCGCCGATAATATCGTCGATGCGCAAGCCGAAAAGATAATATTGTCGAGCAACACCAGATTCGGAGAAATCTGGATCTTCTACCCGGATGGACGGGATGGCACAGAAAACAGCCGGGCAATCTTCTTCAAGGTGACGCCCGAGGTCTTGGTCTGGTCGAAGTCCGACTTTGCACGAACCGCGTATTGCGATGCAGGTGTCCTGACCTATCCGGCCGGCGTCGATCCGGATGGCGCGGTGTTCAACCACGAGAAGGGGACACAGGCCAATGGAGATGACCTGAGCTGGTCACTTCGTTCCGCCGCCCAATATCTCGATGAGGCTGAGAGAGTGCTTCAGGTCCAGACGTTCACCCCGGACTTCAAGGGGCAGGAAGATGCGATCTCGATGACGCTCCACACACGGGCGCGGCCGCAATCGATATCCGTGACCAAAGGGCCGTATGCGATTGCTCCTAACTCCAGCAAAGTGGACTTCAGAGCTTCAGGTGCGATCGCCGAAATTGCGTTCGAGGGAACGAGCTATGTTCGTTTCGGTAAGCCATCGTTCGACACCGAGGTCTGCGGGCGGCGGTGATCACAGCCGAATATGCGGCCTGGCGGCCGCTTTTTGCCCAGGCTTTCGATTCGCGATTCTACACGATCGAGCATCTCGACTTCATCATTCTGAAGGGCGGCCGGTTCTGGTCGAACGATAAAGCTGCGATCGTCGCGGAGATCAGAACATATCCGACCGGCAACAGGGCGGTGGAGGGCGTCGTCGCGGCCGGAGAGCTGAATGGCATCGTCAAGCTGATCCCGCTTGCCGAAGCGTGGGGCAGGGAAAACGGAGCGATCGCGGCGAAGATCGAAAGCCGCGCCGGATGGATCAAAGCACTTAGAAATCAAGGTTGGGAGCCGTTCCAGACGGCCCTCATGAAAGGATTATAATGGGCCTGTCGTCGAGCAAATCAAAATCCAAGACCAACCAGACGACGTCGGAGACGACGACGCCGATTACACCGCCGTGGTTGTCGCAGCCGATCCAGGACATCACCGGCAAGATCAACGCCTTTTCGAACATGGATCCCTCGCAGTTCGTGGCGCCGCCTTCGGCGATCCAGCAAAACGTCTTCAACCAGGTCGGCAACCTTGGCAGCTATGGCGATACGATCGACGACGCGATCGGCATGGCGCGGACGGCCGGCGCAATGCCAGCGCCGACATTGGGCAAGGCTGCGCAGGCGAGCGTGACCAACTGGAAGGCGCCCAATCTGGGCATGGCGGCGCAGACCGGGCGTGTCGATCTCGCGCCATCCACCTATGCGCGGCCGGAAAGCCTGCTGGACAATCTCAATGCTTATATGGACCCGTATACGAACCAGGTCGTGAATGCGACGCTGGCCAATTACGATGCGGATACGGGCCAAAGGAGCGCGCAACTGTCGGCGCAGGCGGCGGGGTCGGGCGCGTTCGGCGGTTCGCGTTATGGCGTTGCGCAGGGGCAATTCCAGGCCGACGCAGGCCGGGACCGTGCCCAGACCGAATATGGATTGCGGTCGGACGCCTTTCGCACTGGGGCGGCGCTGTCCAGCCAGGACGCGCAGCGCCGGCAGGATGTCGGCCTTGCCAATGCCGGATTCGACAACAATCGCAATCTAACGCAGGGGCAATTCGATCTCCAGCGCATGCTCGCCGACACCGGCTACCGGAACCAGTTCGCGCTTACGCAAGGCGACCTCGATGCACGAGCGGCGCAGGATAATGCCAACAGCGCAAACCAGGCCTCGATGTACAACACCGGGCAGGCGAACAGCTTCACGAGCCTGCAGGCCCAGCTTCAGGCGCAGGCCGCCGACCGCGCGCTGCAGGCCGCGGGACTGGTCGGGAACCTCGGCGTGTCGGGCAATGCGATGGACGCGACGAACCTGCAGCTGGCCGCCGATATTGGCGCGCAGCAGCGGGCGATCGAAAGCGCCCGGCTCAACGCCATTCCGACGCAGCTTCAGCTCGCGGGGAGCTTGCTGAGCGGCCTGCCGTATCCAGCGATCGTCGGCCAGCAGGCGAACGGTACCATGCAGGGAACCAGCGTGACGACGACAAATCCAGGTCTCGGCGTGATCGGCGCGGGGCTGCTGGGTTCGGCACTGGGCGGCTGGGCCGGGAATGGTTTCAAGTTCGGGTAGCTGATTAGCATGGACATAATTTGAAAGGGTGCTGAATGCCAAAACCGCCAAAACCATTTTACGTTGAGCAACTCCCTTATGACGAAGGTACCGCCGGCGGACTCCTGGGTGTTGTTCCCAATGCCTGGTCTGCAAAAGCAAGGAACGTGTGGGCAGCTCCCCCAACCATCTCCACGACCTCAGCGTTCCAGGCGCGACCAGAGCAAGGCCCTGCGCCCACGTCGCAAAAGAAGCGCTTTTTCCGTCAAGGCGGACCGGGACAGGCGATTGTCGGCAGTTTGGCGGATTATCTTGCGCAATTGGGCGGCGGCCAGGGAGCGTATGCTCCGGCTATGGAGCATCAAAGAGAAATAGATGCTTATACAAGAAAACGTAATGACGACCTTGAGGACTATCAGCGCACCCTCAAGGACCAATGGGATCTCTGGCGTCGCCAGGAAGAATACAAGCGTCAGTTCTATCCGCAGCCAAACCAAGTCCCGGGCCAGTGATGGATTGGCCGATTTGCGGGACGGATCGAGGGTTCGGCCATGATCTCAGCTGAAATCGTCGCCTTGGTGGGCGCGGCGCTTGCGGTCTTTGGAGCAATCGGGGGTACGGTGCGCTGGGCTGCCGGTCAGTTCCGGGCGCAGGGCGGAAAGCTGGCGGCGCTCGAACGAGAATATGCAGGGTTATATCGCGAGCACAGCCTCGTGCTGGTGCGTCTCGAGCGGTTCAGGCTTGCCTTCAGGATCGTCGCTGCCGAGCTTTCGCGCAAGTCGCCCGGTGATGTCGCGCTGGTTCATGCCAAGGCGCTGCTCGACGAAAGCTTCCGAATGGAGGCGGATCTGCCGGACGATATCAAGACGCTGCTTGCGCGGATCGGCGAGGCCGATGGCAGGCGGGCCGCCTGAGGGAGGCGATGATGCATGTCAGTGACAAAGGTCTCGAACTGCTCAAGCGGTTCGAAGGCCTGAGGCTGGAAGCCTATCTCTGCCCTGCCGGCAAATGGACGATCGGCTATGGCCATACCGGTCCCGACGTGCGGGCCGGATCGACCATCGATGATGCAGCGGCCCTGGATTTGCTGCGCAGCGATGTCGCCCGGTTCGAGCGTGGTGTGTCGGCAATGGCAGGGGAGTGCACGCAGGCGCAATTCGACGCACTGGTTTCCTTTGCTTTCAACATTGGGCTGGGGGCCTTGATGTCCTCGACATTGCTCAAGAAGCATAAGGCGGGCGATCCGAACGGGGCCGCGGCGCAGTTCGGACGCTGGGTCTATGGCGGTGGGCGAGAGCTAAAGGGCCTGCTGCGCCGCCGCGCCGCGGAAGCCGAACTTTACGCCTCATGAGCTTGCCCCCCTGGCCGGCGCGCGAATGGCGCGCGCTTATCGCTCTCGTCGCATCGATCGCCGGATCGGCAGTGCTGACCGGCTTGCTTGCCTGGGCAATACGCATCCTCGAGGGCTGGCGGGATGCCCAAGCGATTGCGTCCATCGGCTATGGCCTGCTGGCGATCATAGGATCGATCCTGCTTTCGCTGGGGCTGGCGATCAACCGCCGCTCGATCAAGCTTACGCGCGACGGTTTCGAGGCAAGCGGCGGCGAAGATCGCGAAGGCACAGGGGGCTGACATGAACTTTCTGGGCCTGATCCGCGCGTGGCGTGAGCTCGCCGTCGGGGCGCTCCTCGTTGCACTTGCCGTCCTGTGGGCCGGCCGGGCGATGACCGAGCGGCAAAACGAAAAGCTGAAGGCCGCGCTTCGCGAGGCGAATGCGACGATCGAACGCGAGCGCGAGGCGGTGACCGACCGGGTCGCGCAGGCGAAGGCCGAGGACGCCGCCCATGCGGCGCGGGTCGAACGCGACCAGAACCATGTTTCGATGGAGACTTCGGATGCATATCAACAACAGGTTGCCGATCTTCGCCGCCGTTATGATGCTTTGCGGCTGCGGTCAGGAACATCCGAAGCCGATCGCGCTGGTCGCTCAGCAACGGGAGTGCCCAAAGTTTCCGACACCGCCCGCATCGCTGATGGTTCCGCCGGCGAAGACGGACTTTCTTCCATCGACGCATTGATCGCGAGCGAGCAGGCGGTGCGGCTTCAGGCGCTGCAGCAATGGGTGAGCGGGCAAGAAACTGTCGAGAGGTAGCAGTCGCCTTCTAATCCCATCACCCCGTCTTTGCTGAAGGAAGGCGTTGCAAACAGAGCGAATTGTTCCTTGATGAGCAGATCATTTCATCGGTTTTTGCCAACCGTCCGTCGATTCGCCGCTCACCAGGAGTCGTTCGTCGCAAATTTGGCGTCGCGGTGTCGCTTCAAATGAAAATTTGCGCGAAGATTCATTGTGTTGGGGAACTGAACGGGGAGCGCTCAACCAATGCTGAAGATTCTCATCGTTGAAGATGAGCCGTTGCTTGCAGTCACGCTGAAGCATTTGATCGAACTCAACCCGCGTTTCGAGGTCACCCATATTACGGATGATCTGGAATCGACCCTCGCCGCGGTTGAGGAACGAACGCCTGATCTTGCGCTTGTCGATCTTAAGCTGGCGCGCGGATCGACGGGTTTCAGTGTTGCAGTCAAGTTGAACGAACTTGGCGTCGCGTGCCTTTTCACGACCGGAAAAGCGCCGCCGTTTCCCATGCCAGACCTCGCGTTGGGCTGCCTGGCCAAGCCCTATACGGAGGAAGACGTCGTTCGCGCATTGAAGGCGGCTGAAGACAAGTTGCGAGGGCGCGAGCGGCTCCGGCCGAGCTTGCCGGACAATCTGCGTCTCTATTCGGCCGAGGTCGCAGAAGAGCTGCCTCGCGATAACGCTTTTCTGGAAATGCCGTCGCTAGACGCGCGGCAATCCATCCGGACCCGGCTTTCGCGCTGGCTTCTCGCGAGCTAGCCGGTCACCAGCGGAGAGCCGGGACCGCCACCGTCCTTGGACTGAACGGGACTATTGCCCCGCTTCGCGAAAGATGCGCCCGCAGATCGCGTCGAGCTTCGCCACCAATAATGCGTCGCGCGCCGCCGGCGCGGTGATCAGTGCGCCATCGAGCGCCCTGTCGATGGGGGAGGGCGACCGGGCAGCGGGCAACATCCCGGCAAGCTCGACAATCGTGCGGCGCGCTATGTGAGCATTGGCATCAAGCTGCGCCAATATTGCCGCGACATCGACCATGTCCTCGCCGGCCCGCCAGCAATCATAATCGGTCACCATCCCTATGAGCGCGTAGGGAAGCTCCGCCTCGCGAGCGAGTCTTGCCTCGGGCATTGCCGTCATGCCGATAACGTCACAGCCCCATGTCCGGTAAAGCATGCTTTCCGCGCGCGTCGAGAATTGCGGGCCTTCGATGGCGACATATGTGCCGCCACGGGCCACGGCGCCGCCCGCCGCAGAACAGGCATCTGCGGCCAGGGCAGACAGGCGTGGGCAGACGGGATCGGCCATGGAGACGTGAGCCACCATTCCATTGCCGAAGAAGCTGCCTTGGCGCGCGTTCGTCCGGTCGATGAGCTGATCGACGATCACGAACTGGCCCGGGCTCAATTCTTCCCGAAGCGATCCGATGGCGGACAGTGCGAGGAGGTCGGTGCATCCGGCCCGCTTCAGCGCATCGATATTGGCACGATAATTGATCCCGGACGGCGAAAGCGGGTGGCCGCGACCATGCCTTGGCAGGAACACAAATCTGATACCGCGGATGAAGCCCGCCAATAGGGCGTCGGACGCCCGTCCCCACGGCGTTTCCACCGGGATCCACTGCGCGTCTTCCAGCGCGTCCATCGCGTACAGGCCCGACCCGCCGATCACGCCAATCACCCACTCGCTCATGCGGCAGCTTTAAGCACCGGCACGATATTTGTCGAAGGGTCCTGAGAAGCTGCTTTGCGGTCAGGGCCCGAGTCCCTACGCTCGTTACCGTGCTGAAACGGACGAGCAAGCTGCTGAAAGTCACGCTTTGGTCCGCGGCCAGTATTGCGGCGCTGCCGCCCCTTTTCCTGGCAGCGGCGCTTTTCGGAGGCCTGATTCCTGCCAATCGAGACTGGCAAGAGCCGACCCATGGCATAACCATCTTTGTGGAAACCAATGGAGTCCATACGTGGATCGTCATTCCGAGCGTGACTGCCGAAATGGATTGGCGCGGTCTGGTTCCGGCGAAGGATCTTGGCAATCCGGCGCTCGCAGGTAACTACGTCGCCATCGGTTACGGAAATCGCGAATTTTATCTGAATACGCCGGAATGGAAGGATCTCACCATTCGACGCGCGGTGGGTGCGGCGCTGGGCGGCGGACCCAGCCTGCTGCATGTCTATCACCATCAGAATCCCCAAGCAGGCGACAACATGCGCCCGATCGTGCTCACGAACGACCAGGTTCGACGCCTCACCTCGTTCATCGAAAAATCGTTCGACCGCGATGCATCTGGCAGAACAATCGTGGTACCGGGCCGTGGTTATGGACCGAGCGACGCATTCTACGAAGCGCGCGGGGGCTATAACCTGTTCTATACCTGCAACGAATGGACAGGGTCGGCGCTGCGTCAGGCGGGCGTACGCGTCGGTATCTGGACCCCGTTCGCGCTGAGCGTCACGGGCCGCTTTGAGGCAGAGACCTAAGGGTCGCAGCGGGGGACCGAGAGATTTCCTGACGGAATCAAAATTCAACCGGTTTCCAGTTTCCCCTTATCAGCCCGGACAAGCTGCGGTAAGAAAGCCCGACGCAAACAGGAGGGGCTCTCATGGGCAAGATTCTCGGTAATTTGAACTTGGCACTTCTGCTCGGAGTCGCATTGCTGGTCGTCGCAATGTTTGGTCTGCACGGCCACATGATGTCGGGCGGCTATCTGAACAGCTGGTTTCGCTTCTTCCACGTGATCTCGGGCGTTCTGTGGATCGGCTTGCTCTACTATTTCAACTTTGTGCAAATCCCGACGATGCCGAAGGTGCCGGCTGAACTGAAGCCCGGCGTCAGCAAGTATATCGCGCCCGAGGCACTGTTCTGGTTTCGCTGGGCCGCGCTTGCCACGGTTCTCACCGGTTTGATCGTCGCGGAGACAACCACGGGCGGATATATTGCCAAGGCGCTCAGCTTCCAGGAAGGATTCCGGACGATCGGTGTCGGTATGTGGCTGGCACTGATCATGGCTGCCAATGTATGGTTCATCATCTGGCCGAACCAGCAGAAGGCGCTCGGACTGAAGCCGGCGGACGACGATACCAAGGCCAAGGCCGCGCGAACTGCCATGCTGGCCTCGCGGACCAACTTCGTGCTTTCGATTCCGATGCTCTACTGCATGGTCACTCAAGGGCTTCTGGGCGGGTAACACCGTCTCGGCTGTAATTGCCGCTTGATATTTAGACTGCCAATCGATCTTTGGACCCCTCGCCCTGTCGGGCGAGGGTTTTTGCCTTTTTGGCCTTCCTCCAGCCGGCGGTGGCGGTCAGAAGCCGAACCCGACCGTCCGCGTCCTGACGCGCGCAATGAGTCTGTGCGATGCGATGTAGAGCGTGCTTCCATCGTCGCCAAACGTACAATTTGCGACGGGAGCGCCGGTGGCGATCAACCCGAGCATCGCGCCATCTCGGTTGAAAATCAGGATGCCGCCCGGACCGGTCGCGAACACATTGCCTTCGACATCGACGGCCATCCCATCCGGCAAGCCTGGCCGATCATCGCCGACCAGCGACGTCACGTCCGCAAAAATGCGCCGACCGGCAATTCCACCGGCCGGGTCAAGCATATAGGCCATTATGACCGCGCGCCTCGGGTCGGAATTGGAGACGTATAGTATGTGTCCGTCCGGCGAGATGACTATCCCATTTGGAAAGCTGAGACCGCTTTCCAGAAGTGTCACTGTGCCGTCGACATCCAGCCGATACACACCGTTGAACGGCAATTCCTTGAGTGGTGAGGCATTCAGGCCCTCAAGCCCATAGGGCGGGTCGGTGAAGTAGATCGTGCCACTCGATGCCCGCACAAGGTCGTTAGGCGAGTTGAATTTCTTGCCTTGGTATTCGGTTGCAAGAAGGGTCTTGGTGCGAGTATCGAGGTCGAAGGCAGCGACAGCCCGATTGCCCTGATCGGCCATCAACAGACTATATCCTGGACCGCGGATCAATCCGTTGGAACCCGGCTCGCGAAAGGCCAAAAGGTCGGCGCCTTCATTTCCCGATGGTGAAAGATAGAGCGTAGCGCCGCTTTGCTCAGACCAGCGATACATGCGGTTTGCCGGGACGTCGCTAAAGAACAGCCAGGGGCCCTCGCTGATCCAAACCGGTCCCTCGGTCCAGATAAAACCATCCTCGAGCATCTCGACGGGCGTGTCGGGAGCGATGAGGCGGTCGAGCGCAGGAGAGTCGCGCCGTATGTGACCGATATGAGGATAGGTGATGGTGTCGCCGAACATGAGGCGCCTTCAATGCAAATGGATTGATGGCGCATTAGCAGATCGGTTGAATCCTGTCATGGTCCGGGCGGCGGGCCGCCCTTTGATATCGACGGGACTCGCGTGGAGCGGGCATCTCGGGGACTCCCGCGCTTCAAGACGCCCCAAGATAGGCCGCCAGCCGCAGCAGATCTGCGAAGATCCCGGCAGCGGTCACGGCCGGACCTGCGCCCGGTCCCTGTACGATCAAGGGGTTCGGTGTGTAGCGTGCCGTCGAAAACAGGACCAGATTGTCGGTGAGATTCAATCGCGCCAAGGGGTCGGACGCCGGAACACTGCGCAGGCTCACGGTCGCGGCACCGCTGCTCTCGACTGATCCCACGAAGCGCAGCCTTTCGTCGCGCGCCCGTGCCTGTTCGAACTGAGCCGCAATCCCCTGGTCGTGGTCGCGGAGTGCGGTCAGGAAATCCTCCACGCTCCCTTGTTCCAGACCCGCGGGGACAAGTCCTTGCAAGGCAACGTCGGAAAGCTCGGTTCGCAGGCCCATTTCGCGGGCCAGGATGACGACCTTGCGCGCGACATCCATCCCCGAAAGGTCGTCGCGCGGATCTGGCTCTGTGAAGCCTTTGCTGCGCGCCTCGGCAACCACCTCCGAGAACGGCCGCGTGCCGTCATAGGAGTTGAACAAGTAGGACAGCGTTCCGGAGAGCACACCCTCCACCCGTATCACCTGATCGCCAGTCTGGATCAGGTCCCGCAGGGTCTGAATGATGGGAAGGCCCGCTCCGACAGTGGTCTCATACAGGTAATGGGCACTTCCCTCACGGCTCGCGCGCCGAAGCTCGTCATAATAGGCCAGGTCACTCGATCCCGCCTTTTTGTTGGGCGTGACAACGTGAATCCCCCGGCGCAGCCACTCCACATAATGATGCGCGATGTCCTCATCGGACGTGCAATCGACGATCACGGTGTGGGGCAAAGCATCGGTCTGCACGTGGGTAAGAAAGCCGTCGAGATCGAACGGCGATCCGTTCGCGATGGCGCGGCGCCAATCCTTCAGATCGATGCGCCGCTCATCGAGTTGCATTGTGCGCGAGGTCGCGATCCCACGAATGCGAAGATCGACGCCAAGCTCTTCGCGGATTGCATCGAGCCGTTCGCCAAGCTGGTCGAGCAGCACGCTTCCGACAGTCCCGGTGCCGATAAGCCCGACCGAGATGCTTTGCGGCGACAAATAGAGTCCCGAATGCGCCGCGCGCAGCGCACGCCTGCTGTCGGTACCACTCACCACTACGGATATATTTCGTTCGGAAGAGCCCTGGGCAATGGCCCGGATATTGACCCCGGCCTTGCCCAACGAACCGAAGAAGCGCGCGGCAACACCGGGATGGCCGGCCATCCCATCGCCTACCACGGCGAGCAGCGCACATTCCGGATCCACCTCGACTGTCCGGATCTCTCCCTGGTGGCGCTCGGCGAAGAAGGCTGCTTCGACGACCCCCCGCACCCGGCCAGCGTCGCTTTCCGGCACTACGATGCAGATCGAGTGCTGCGAGCTTCCCTGACTGACCATCAGCGCAGAAATATCCGATTGCCGAAGCGCTTCGAAGAGACGGTGCGTGATGCCCGGGATGGTGACGAGGCCGGTACCTTCGATATTGACCAATGCCACGCGCTCGACCGTCGACAGGCCCTTAACCATGCGGCCAGGGCCGCTGAGATGAATGCGTGTGCCGGGCGCAGAAGGGTTGAAGCTGTTGCGGATGATAATCGGAATGGACCGTTCGACCGCAGGGCCCATCGTTGCCGGATGAAGCAGCTTGGCACCGAAATAAGCGAGTTCGTTCGCTTCCTGGTAGGATAGCGCTTCAAGAACCATTGCGTCGGGCACGAGCCGGGGATCGGCACTCATCACGCCGTCGACGTCGCTCCATATGTGGACTTCGTCGGCTTCGAACAACGCAGCGAAGATCGAGGCCGAATAGTCGCTGCCGTTCCGGCCCAGCGTCGATGGAACCCCGTTCGGCGTGGTGGCCACAAATCCCGTGATCACCAGGGCATCTGCCTCCAGCGGATTGGCGTCCTGCCACTCTGCGAGCCTTTCACGAGTCCGGTCCCAATATACCTCGGGTGTTGCACGCGCCCGGCCCGGTTCGACGACCAGTATATCCCTGCTATCCAGCCAGGCTGAAGCCAAGCCCCGCTCGCTGAGCGCACCCGCAAGCATTTGCGCGGCCCATATCTCGCCCTGACCCATCACCAAGTCGAATGTCCCTCGGCTGCCGTCGCGGATGATCCACGCCGCTCGAAGGACGTCGTTGAGATCTTCACAATCGCGCTGGATCCGCTCGACGAGGTTTGCAGCGGGCCCTGAAGGAAGCAGAAGCTCGACCGCTTCGACATGGCGCGCCTGGAGGCTTGCCATGATCTCGCGATAGCGCGGGTCCCTCCCAGCCGCCGCCTGAACCGCGAGGCACAGATCATCGGTAACGCCGCCCATCGCAGCAACGACGATCGCGCGCGGCGCTTCGGTGCCCAGGACAATGTCGGCGACACGGCTGAAATCGGCGGCGGAGCGGAGGCTTGATCCGCCGAACTTGTGGACCTTCATCGGCTCCGCATCCCAAACATCAGCTTAGAGCACCGCGTGCGACTGGATCGGTGAACGGTTGCGTTTGACAAGCAACTTGTTGAGCGCGTTCACATAGGCACGCCCGCTTGCGACCATCGTGTCGTGATGAGCCCCGCGGCCACGCACGGTTCGCCCTTCCTCCGAGAGCAGGACGGAAACCTCCGCCTGTGCATCCATACCGCCGGTCACGGCATGGACCTCATAGCGCTCGAGTTTTGCATGCTCATGCGGAACCAGCTGACGAATGGCGCTGAACAACGCGTCAACAGGCCCGTTGCCACGCGTCGTTGCGGTCATCAACTCGCCGTCGACCTCCAACGTCAAGACCGCACGTTGAGGTCCGCTGGTGCCGCAATAGATCTCGATTTCCCTGACCTGGATGCGATCATGTCCGCGCAATACTTCGTCATCGACGAGTGCGACAATGTCCTCGTCGTAGACCGCCTTCTTGGCATCGGCCAGTTCCTTGAACCGGACAAACGCATCCTGAAATGCGTTGTCGCCGAGAGCATAGCCGAGCTCATCGAGCTTCTGCCGAAAGGCCGCCCGCCCACTGTGCTTTCCCATTACGAGGTTCGAGGTCGTGAGCCCGACACTCTCGGGTGTCATGATCTCATAGGTCGAGGCATCTTTGATCATGCCGTCCTGATGGATGCCGCTCTCGTGCGCGAACGCATTGGCGCCGACGATCGCCTTGTTCGGTTGGACGGCGAAGCCAGTGATCCCCGAGACGAGCCTGCTCGCACGGGTGATCTCGTCGGAAACTATATTTGTGCGCATCGGAATGACGTCGTGCCGAACTTTGATGGCCATGGCGATTTCCTCGATCGCGGCGTTGCCGGCGCGCTCGCCTATGCCATTGATCGTCGATTCCACCTGACGTGCGCCCGCCATGATCGCTGCCAGCGTGTTGGCGACAGCAAGACCGAGGTCGTTGTGGCAATGGGTCGAAAATACGGCGAGGTCGGAATTGGGGACGCGGGCAATCATGTCACGGAACATCGCACCATAGGTATCGGGTGTCGCATAGCCGACGGTGTCCGGCAGGTTGATGGTGCGTGCACCGGCGTCGATCGCAATCTCGATGGCTTTCGCCAGGAAGTCGGGATCGGATCGGGTCGCATCCTCCGCGGACCACTCGACGTCTTCGACCAGGTTGCGGGCCAGACGGACCGAACGATCGATCGCCTCCAGAACTTCGTCCGGAGTCTTGCCCAGCTTCACGCGCATATGCAGCGGCGATGTGGCAATGAACGTGTGGATGCGCGGGAATGCCGAGTGCCGCACGGCCTCTCCGGCGCGCTCGATATCGGCTTGCGCGGCACGCGCCAGGCTTGCGACCCGGGCCCGCTTGCACAGCTTTGCAACTTCGCTGACGGCCTCGAAATCGCCTGGACTTGCTATGGCAAAGCCAGCCTCGATTATGTCGACGCCGAGTGCTTCCAGCTGCTCCGCGACTTGCAGCTTCTCTTCCAGGTTCATCGAGCAGCCAGGTGACTGCTCGCCATCGCGTAATGTTGTATCGAAGATCAATATTGTGTCTGTCACGTTCCTGCTCCCATGCAGGGTTGTCGTTCGGGGTGGAAGAAGCCCTTAGACGCCGTGGATGTTGGGCCGGTTCGGCCCACGCAAAAGCACGCGCCTAAGGGCGCGTAAGTCGAATAATAATGAGCACACGGCGTGACATCATGGAACGGCTCTTAACCCGAGAAGGTGACCAAAGTCTATCGGTTCGTTCGAACGCCGTCATTTTGGCCAGGGGGAACCGCCTAATTCTTGCTCTTGTCGACCAACTTGTTCTTGCCAATCCAGGGCATCATCGCGCGAAGCTCGGCTCCGACCTTTTCGATCGGATGTTCGCGCTGGAGCTTGCGGGCGGCCTTCATCTCGGGGTTGCCGACCTTGTTGTCGCCAAGAAAGCGTTGCACGAAACGCCCGGCCTGAATGTCGGTCAGGACGCGCTTCATTTCAGCCTTGGTCTCGTCGGTGATGATCCGCGGACCGGTATGATAGTCGCCATATTCGGCGGTATTGGAGATCGAGTAACGCATATTGGCGATGCCGCCTTCGTACATGAGATCGACGATCAACTTCACCTCGTGAAGACATTCGAAATAAGCCATTTCGGGCGCATAGCCGGCTTCGGTCAAAGTCTCGAAGCCCGCCATGATAAGATGCGAAAGACCGCCGCACAGCACGGCCTGCTCGCCGAACAGGTCGGTCTCACATTCTTCCTTGAAATTGGTCTCGATGATCCCCGACCGGCCGCCGCCAATGGCCGACGCATAGGCCAGCGCGATGTCATGTGCCCGACCGCTGGCGTCCTGCGCGATGGCGATAAGGCAAGGCACACCGCCGCCGCGGACATATTCGGATCGCACGGTGTGGCCAGGTCCTTTAGGCGCGATCATGAACACATCCATGTCGGCCCTCGGCTCGATCAGGCCGAAGTGGATGTTGAGACCATGGGCGAAGGCGAGGGCGGTGCCCTCACGCATATTGGCCTTCAGATCGTTGTTCCAGATATCCGCCTGGGCCTCGTCGGGGGCCAGTATCATGATGATATCCGCCCATTTGGCGGCATCGGCGTTGGTCATGACCTTGAAGCCGGCAGCGGACGCCTTTGCGGCGCTGTCGGATCCTTCGCGAAGCGCGACGGCAACTTCCGCCACACCCGAATCCTTCAGATTCTGGGCGTGGGCATGTCCCTGACTGCCGTAACCAACGATCGCGACCTTGCGGTCCTTGACGATGGCGAGATCGGCATCCCGATCATAATAGACGCGCATGTTCGTGGCCTTCCTTCATCTCATTCAAATCAAAAAGTTTATGCGGCCTCGCGGCCCCGCGCGATCGCCACCACACCGGTGCGGGCGATCTCGACGAGCCCGAGCTCGCCCATCAGTTCGATGAACTTGTCGATCTTCTCGGTTCCGCCGGTGACTTCGAATATGAAGCTTTGCGTGGTCGCATCGACAACATGGGCGCGATAGACATCGGCAAGTCGAAGCGCCTCGATCCGATGTTCTCCCGCGCCTGCCACTTTCACGAGCGCAAGTTCGCGTTCGACATGCGGACCGAAGGCCGTCAGATCGATGACTCGGTGTACGGGAACCAGCCGCTCGAGCTGGGCTATGATCTGTTCGATCACATTCGGTGCGGCCGAGGTGACGATAGTAATCCGGCTAACCGATCCGTCGCTGGTGACGTCAGAGACCGTGAGACTCTCGATATTGTAGCCGCGTGCCGAAAACAGCCCGGCGATCCGGGCCAATATGCCCGCTTCGTTGTCGACTAGGACGGAGAGCGTATGGCGCTCCGCAAGTTCCGGTTTCAGGCGCATCAGACGAGCGCCTTCGCTTCGTCGTCCATCTCGCCCGAGATTTCGTTCGCCTGGAGGATCATGTCGGTGTGGGCCGCGCCCGAGGGAATCATCGGCAGGCAGTTCGCGAGCTTCGCTACGCGGCAATCGACCATCACCGGTCCGTCATAGTCGAGCATTGCCCCAACGCCACCGTCGAGGTCGCCGGGATTTTCGATCCTGAGACCTTTCCAGCCGAATGACTCCGCCAGTCTCACGAAATCGGGAAGCGCTTCCGTGTAGCTTTCCGCGTACCGGCTCGAGTAGGTAAGCTCCTGCCACTGGCGGACCATCCCCATATATTGATTGTTCAGGATGAATACCTTGACCGGCAGCCGATACTGCGCGGCCGTCGACATCTCCTGAATATTCATCAGGATCGAAGCTTCACCGGCGATGTCGATCACCAGCGCGTCCGGATTGCCGATCTGGGCGCCGATTGCTGCCGGGAGACCGTAGCCCATCGTTCCGAGCCCGCCGGAGGTGAGCCACTTGTTTGGTGCCTCGAAACCGAAGTGCTGCGCTGCCCACATCTGGTGCTGGCCGACCTCCGTCGTGATGATCGGGTCGCGGTCCTTGGTGGCATGCCACAATCGCTGGATCGCCTGCTGCGGCATGATCTCATTCTTGGAGGCCGGAAAGTCGAGCGAGCGCTTCGCACGCCACGAATCGATCTGATCCCACCATGGCTTGAGGCTGTGAGTCTGCGGCTGCCGCTTGTCCCACATAGCCGTCATCTTTTCGAGGGCACGACCCGCATCCGCCTGGATCGCGATATCGGCGCGAACCAGCTTGTTGATCGAGGAGCGGTCGATATCGATATGGATCTTCTTCGATCGCGGCGCGAATGCGTCGAGCCGGCCGGTAACGCGATCATCGAAGCGCGCGCCGATCGCAATGATCAGATCGGCCTGGTTCATCGCCATATTGGCTTCATAGGTGCCGTGCATTCCGAGCATGCCTAGCCATTCGGCGCTCGAGGCGGGAAAGGATCCAAGTCCCATCAGCGTAGAGGTGATGGGGACGCCGGCCTGTGCCACAAGCTTGCGAAGGGCCTCGCTCGCCGCCGGTCCTGAGTTGATGATTCCACCGCCCGTGTAGAGGATCGGTCGCTCCGCCGCCGCGAGCATTTCGACCGCTGCCTCGATTAGGTTTCCGTCCGGCTCGGTTTGAGGATGATAGCCCGGATGCGCCATATGTTCGGGCTTGCGATATCGGGCGGTCGCAACCTGCACGTTCTTCGGAAGGTCGATGACGACCGGCCCGGGGCGGCCCGAAGTCGCCAGATAGAAAGCTTCGTGGACCGTGTCGCCGAGCTTAGCCGGATCCTTCACCAGATAGTTATGCTTGGTGCAGTGACGCGTGATCCCGACCGTGTCGCATTCCTGAAAGGCGTCGGTACCGATCAGTGCGGTAGAGACCTGGCCGGTAATTACGACGATCGGTATCGAATCCATCAGCGCGTCGGCGATGCCGGTTACCGCATTGGTCGCACCGGGCCCGGATGTGACGAGCACGACACCCGGCTTGCCAGTCGAGCGCGCATAGCCCTCTGCGGCGTGGACGGCGCCGCCCTCCTGGCGGACGAGAATATGGCGGATCCTGTTTTGCTGAAACAAGGCATCATAGATCGGAAGAACCGCACCGCCGGGGTAGCCGAAAATGACCTCGACGCCGAGATCGGTCAGCGCCTCGATCAATATTTCCGCACCGGAACGTTCGCTGTTCATGACCCTTGCCATATCAATTGGACAATGTGGGGGACGTCTCTGAACTTTATGATTGCTGAAAACAAGCCGATTGGCCTTCGCGCCGCGGCAGGCGCCAAAGCACGCTGCGTTTCCCGCCCGTCAGGCATAGCCGCCCCCGGTTTGGTGGCGGGATTGCCGTATAGCTGATCGATGCCGGAGCATCCAAGCAAGCCGTTCGCCGCGCTTAGGCCGCGCTGAGCGAGGACTATGTACCTGTCAACTTCGTCCCCTGCACTTATGCATCTTCATGTTCGAAGGATGCTGCATGTGCGAACTTTGCAACCAGACCCCCCTTGATCCTATGACAGATTCGTTGCACTTTCATTGTGCGGTGCAACATCCGAGTCTTGGAGGTCAGGCGTGGACAACAATGCTCGAAAGGTGATCGCAGAGCATCTCGGTGTATCACCCTCTTTGATTGTCGATCAGGTCACATTTCGCTCGCTTGGCGCCGATTCGCTTGATCTCATTTCTCTGACCATGGCGCTCGAGGAGGCGTTCGATCTCCACATTCCCGCGGAACAGGCTGAATCCTGTACGACCGTTGGAGATGCGATGTCGCTGTTGGGTCGACGGCTGGAAGGCCGGCCTAAGGCGCTCGTCGACGAACGCTAGCGATGCTTGTCACGCAGCTGCGAACTAACAGGATCATCGCGTGTGTCAGCTAACGGTGGCGTGCGGAACAGCCAGGCGAAAGCGGAGTTGAGCGGCTGCGCTCTCGACAAGAAATCGAACAATGGAATTGCTTCCACCCTCCGTGTTCAAGAATCCCGCGGTACCGCTTTCGGGCACTGTCGATTACGCGATGTATTCGTCCTTCCGCAGCCAGCTGGACGCGGCACCCACCGAAGGCCTGGTCGTCGTCGAACTCAGTACTTTGGGCGGCGACCCGGAGGTCGCCCGTATGATGGGCGAGGACATACGATTCCACAGCGACGAGGCGCCCGGACGGCGGCTGGTCTTCCTGGGAAAGGCAGCGATCTATTCGGCCGGAACTACCTTCATGAGCTTTTTTGCTCGCGAGAATCGCTATTTGAGCCGCGGCACGCGGCTGATGATCCATGAGCGCAAGATGCGGTCGACGCTTAACATTGAAGGTCCACTCACGAGTTGCGTCGCCACGGTCGAGGCGGTTCTCAACGAAATCAGGGCGTCGATCGAGATCCAGAATGAGGGCTTCGAAAATCTCATCCGGGGCTCAACGGTCACCATGGATGAAGTGCTGAAGCGCGCTCCGTCCAATTGGTATATCGAGGCACGCGAGGCGCAACAATTGGGTCTGATCGAGGCAGTCATCTAGCCTCGGGCTTCGTCGCAAATCGCTGCCTTTGGATCAAGGCACGGCCGCGTTAACCACGCATTCGTGCCGCTGTATCCGTCGCTTAGGTGGACCACCAGAGTGGATCACCGCATCGATGGGACGCCCGAGGGCCGCGCCGATCCGGGTCCGCCGCTAATCTGGGGTTCAGGTAAGGGATCGCAAATTTCATCCTCGTCGAGTATAGGCTGAGGAAGAGCATGCGAAGCGTCGCGAAAATCATTTTGGCTGTTGGCGGTGCACTTGCGCTGGGAGGCCCGGCGTTTGCCGCTGGTCAGCCGGCGGTTCACTTGGTCCGGGTCGTAATGCCCGACGGCACCATCCGCCAGATCAAATATCGGGGCGACACACCGCCGCGGATCATATTCGTACCGACCCGGCGCGTGACGGTTGTCGATCCGGTCCTTTTCGATCCGTTCCGTCTGATGGACCGCATGGCCGCGGACATGGACCGACACTTTGCCCTCACGGAACGGCGGGCTGCGATAGCGGCTGCGGAACGAAGGAGTCCCGGTCGCCGGCACTCGGTAACGGCCGGCGATGTACAGGGATCGCCGGCGCGAACGGTGCGATACTCGTTCGTGTCTGCCAGCAACGGGCGAGCGACATGCAGTCGCATGATCCAGATCAGTTCGGTCGGCGCGGACCGGCCCGCGCGGGTGGTAAGCCGGACGGCAGGCGACTGCGTAGGGCAGGCCGGCCAGCCGGCGACGCGGGTCGTCGCGCGGTCACGCACTGAACGTCCGGCGTCCCCCGTGAGAGTCGAGAAGCCCAAGCGTCCCGTCCAGCCCCGGGTCGATCTGCGCAAGACTATCTGACGCCACCCCCGAACCGGATCATCCGGTCTCCGTTTCGCGAATCCGGCACCAGCCGCTTGCGCCGAGATTGCGGGTCTGCTTGGGGTGATGACCTGCGCTGCGCAGGAATTCACGGCGCGCTTACTGGGCGCGGCACGGGAGACTCTTTTGCGCCACGTCGTGACACTCGCCGCCGTCCTTGTCTGTGCATGCGCCCCGGCAAAGGCCGAGACGGGACAGCCGATCCTGTCGACGCGCGCCATCCCGATCTTTGCGAGCGACGGGCGTCGTTTCCGCGACCTCAACCGCAACGGCAGCCTCGACCCTTATGAAGACTGGCGCCTGAGTCCCGAAGCGCGCGCGCATGACCTCGTTGGACGCATGACACTCCCGGAAAAGGCCGGCGCCATGCTGCACGGCACGCTTCCGCTCGCCGGCGGGGTGCTGATGGACGGCACCGACTATGATTACGCAGCTGCCGCACCACTGATCGTTACCCAGCATGTCACGAGCATGATCACCCGGCTGACGACCAATCCGCGGGCATTCGCGGAAGCCGCGAACAAGCTGCAGGCTATCGCAGAGACGGGCAGGCTCGGCATACCGCTGACCATTAGCTCTGACCCGCGCAATCATTTCCGCTATCTCGGGGCCGCTGACCTCGCATCGACCGGCTTTTCGCAATGGCCGGAAGCAGCGGGGTTCGCAGCACTTGGCGATCCCGTAGAGGTCCGGCGCTTTGCCGACATCGCCCGGCAGGAATATCGCGCCGTCGGACTCCACGAGGCACTGTCGCCACAGGCCGATCTGGCTACCGAACCGCGGTGGGCGCGCCAGATCGCAACGTTCGGATCGAACGCCGATCTCGCTGCAACCATGGTCGGGGCCTATGTCGAAGGATTCCAGCACGGGAGCGCGGGGTTGGCCGGGGACGGCGTTGCCACCGTCGTCAAGCACTGGGTCGGCTATGGTGCCGCCAAGGGCGGGCTGGACAGCCACTTTCCCTATGGCCGGTTTGCGGCGGTGTCGGGCGACCGCCTGTCCAACCATATCAAGCCTTTCCTTCCAGCAATTGCCGCGCGAACCGCGGGCGTAATGCCGACCTATTCCGTGCTCGAGGGCCTCATGTTTGAAGAGCGGCCGGTCGAGCAGGTTGCCGCTGGCTTCAACCGCTGGTTGCTCACCGATCTTCTGCGCGGTCGCTACGGATTCGACGGTGTGATCCTGACCGACTGGCGGATCACCGACGATTGCCCCGAGGTCTGCCTGAAAGGTGGCAACGCCGGCCCGCCGTTCGTGATGGGAATGCCGTGGGGGGTGGAGAATCTGACCCCGCGTCAGCGCTTCGTCAAAGCCGTGCTTGCCGGCGTCGATCAGTTTGGCGGCACCGAGGAATCATCCATTCTCGTCGAGGCAGTTCAGAAGGGCGAATTGGACGAAACAAGGCTCGATCAGTCGGCCTATCGCGTAATGCTGCAGAAATTCCGTCAGGGACTGTTCGACGATCCCTTCGTCGATCCCGATCGCGCCGCCGCGGTCGTGGGGAGCAAGGCAAACCAGGCTGCAGCCGATATCGTCCAGCAACGGGCGCTCGTCCTGCTGCAGAACAAGGGCGGAATCCTTCCGTTGAAAGGGCATCCCCAGGTCTATCTGCATAACATCTCGCCCGAAGCGGCGCGCGCGGCCGGCCTCGTCCCTGTGGGGCGCATCGAGGATGCCGATGTGGCCATCGTCCGCGTGGCGGCTCCCTATCAGTTATTGCACCCGCAATATTTCCTGGGCGGTCTTTTCCACGAAGGATCGCTCGCGTTCGAGCCGGGCCAGGAGGACTATGACACCATTGCCCGGCTTAGCACACGAGTCCCGACAATCGTGACGATATTCCTTGACCGCCCGGCGATCCTGACTGCCCTGACGGGCAAGACGCGGGCGATCGTTGGCAACTTCGGGGTCAGTGATGACAATCTTCTGGCGGTACTGACCGGCAAGACCAGTCCCGGCGGACGGCTGCCCTTTGAACTGCCTTCCTCGATGGCTGCCGTGGAGATGCAATCCTCTGACACGCCCGACGATACGAAGAATCCGTTGTTTCAGTTCGGATTCGGGCTCAGCTACTGAGCGTTCCGGCCCAGGGAGCGGTCGTAGATCTCGGGCTTGGACCCGGAAAAGGCGGAGTCCTGATTGGACAGTAGGGCCTCGGAAATGATCGTCCAAGCCGAAAGCCGGTGGCCTCGTCAGGTGCCATGGATGCCGCGCTTCCGCGTCGCTTTGCTTGAGCAAGGACATTATTCATAGCGCGCCGCGTGGAGGCAAAATGCGCGAATTTGCGACGATCAGCGTCATCGGATTGGGATATGTCGGAATCGTTCAGGCGGTCTGCCTGGCGGACCGCGGCCTGAAGGTCATAGGGGTCGATCGCGATCCCGGCAGGCTGGCGGCGCTCGCGCGAGGGGAATGTCCATTTGCCGAACCGGGTCTTGCGGCGTTGCTCGACCAGGCCGTCGGCAACGGAGGGCTCCGGTTCACGCGTTTGGTCGAGGATGCCGTGCAGGAATCCGAGGTTGGCATCATCTGCGTGAATACGCCTACGGCGGCCAATGGCGCGAGCGATTTGAGCGCCTTGCTGGAGTGCCTCGATTCCATTGCGCAGTCGTCGAAGAGCGAGGATTTCGACGTCGTCGTCCGCAGTACAGTACCCGTCGGCACCATGCAGCGGCTTGTCGTGCCGCGTTTCGGGCCCGGAGCAACCTGCCTGTTCGTCCCCGAGTTCCTGCGCGAGGGAAATGCGCTTCAGGACCATCGTCATCCCGAGAAGATATTGGTCGGGTGCCGCGCGGACCAGACGCATAGCCGGGAGATCGTCGATCTGCTCTACGGCGGCATTTCGGAACGGCACCATTTCGTCAGCTATGAGCTCGCGGAGCTGTCCAAATATACCGACAATTACTGGCATGCCCTGAAAGTGTGCTTCGCAAATGAGATTGGCGCATTGTCATCCGCGTTCGGAGTCGACGCGCACCGGCTGATGGACCTGTTCCGGCGGGACACGAAGCTCAACATTTCGGACGCCTATCTGAAGCCCGGCATGCCCTTTGGCGGCTCGTGCCTGAGCAAGGACCTGACTGCGCTGGTCCACACGGCCGACGCGGCGATGGTTAACCTGCCGCTACTCGCGTCCGTGCTTCCCAGCAACTACCGGCATCTGGAACGATGCGTGGCCCGGGTCCTGCGTGGCGGGCATCGGCACATCGGAATATGGGGGATGTCGTTCAAGCGCGGCACCAATGACCTCCGCAACAGTCCCGGAGTGGCGCTCGCCGAGAGGTTGCTGGCAGAGGGGTGCCGACTTTCCATCCATGACGAGAGCATTGCATCGGAAGAGCTGATCGACGCGCTCCAGGCGGGGCATCCGATTTGTCGCCGGGCGATCGGGGATGGCAGTCTCCGAGCCGACGGGCGCGCCGGGCTCGACGCATGTGAGGTGCTGGCTTTGTGCCACGCGCCGAAGGAGGAGCTAAGCGGACGCGCGGGACAAACACTGGTGCGCCTTTACGAATGACTGCCGCCATCTGCGAAGGCGATCAGGGTGCGGCCGAGGCTAGCAGACCGTCGACAACAGCAAGAAACCTGTCGGCGCCGGCGGCGAGGGAAAACTTCTCCTGAAAGGCCTGGAGTCCGTTGGCTGAAAGCCGCCGCCAGAGCGCGGGATCATCACAGAGCCTGCGGATTTCCTCGACGATCGCATCAGGCTCATCGGCGACCAATATGTCCTGGTCGCGCCGCAGGCCCATGCCTTCGGCGGCGACAGAGGTGGCGACGACCGGGACGCCATAGCTGAGGCTCGTGACGATCTTTCCCTTCACTCCGCCGCCGTAGCGCAATGGCGCGATGCTCATCCGGCAGGTGGCGAAAAGTTGTGCAAGGTCGGGGACATAGCCACGCACTTCGATCGAGTCGGAAGCCAATGCAGTGATCTCTTCCGGCATTTTCGAGCCGACGAGGATGAGCGGATCGGCGATGCCTGTCGCCGGGACCTTTGGCCATATGTCACGGGCAAGCCACTGCGCGGCATCCACATTCGGTGGGTGCTCATACCCTCCGATGAAAAGGATTCCGTGGCGGTTTTCCGTACGCGTATCGAAACCTGGTCGGGAGAAGGACGCGGGTGGCTCGCGCATGATGGGGATTTGATGGACCGCGGCGTCAGGCACGAACTGCCGCAGCAAGTCATATTCATATTGGCTTACGACGATCGTCGCGTCAGCCTTCATGATCACGCCCAGCTCTATGGCGTACATGGCTTTGGCTGAGTCATGCTGATCCTGCAGCCCGGTCAGCATGGCTTCCCGCTTCATCCGCACGAAATGCAGATCGACCGGTCGAAAGAGGATCTTTGCGGCGGGAGCGACGCGTCGCGCCAGTTTCAGGAGAGGTCCGGCGATGGTTGGACGGCAAAGCAGCAGGACATCGGATCGTGGACCGATCGTCTCGACGACCGACTCGATCGACCCAAAGTCGGGGGCCGAAATCGCCTCGATCCCCAAATCCTCGAGCGCCTGCGTATAGCGTCCTGCCTTCGCCAGGTTGGTTGGCGCGAAGGTCACGGCGAAGCCGGCGCGCGACAGGATCTGCAGAAGCGAGAACAGGCTCGCCGACCCGCTATCCTGGTCGGGGGTCGGCGTCTTGTAGTCAATGACGAGGATTCGGCCGCGCATCTGCGTTTCGTTAGCGGGCCATGCGTGCGAAGGCGAGCTGGGGCCGGGGCCCGGCAGGTACCCGTGGGCTATCGCACAAAAAGAGGGCGCCGGAGACGGGCGCCCTCAGTTCTAGGGAATCGTGAAGCTCTTTGTTGCCGTCATTTCCGAGTCGTCAGATGATTCCATCTGACTGGAAATTACCCTAATGTTTGTTGGAAGCGGCGGCGTCGATCGCATCGGCCTTGTTCTCGCCAGCCACGCGCACGGCGTCGGCTTTGTCGTTGAGCTTGTCGGCGGCGGCGTCCAGCGTGTTGCCGGCGCTGTTATCCATCGTGTCGCCAACGGCCTTGACCGTATCGGCCGTGTTGTCGATCGCGTCGGCGGCATTGTCCGCGGCATCGACGGCGTTTTCCGCGGCCGGCGTCTTGTGATGGCAGCCGCCGAGCATCAACCCGGTCGCGGCAAGCAGGATCAATTTCTTGTTCATAAGCATTCGCCCCTGGCATCTAGCCTTGATAAGCCATTTCTTTGAGATGGTGCGGATAGCATGCGGCGCGGTGCGGCGATCGTTACAAATTGGTAATGTTGGGTTCGGTGCCTCGACTAGCCGAGCAGGCGTGCAGCCACACACACTGCCGACACGACCAAGGCGGGGCCGGCGAGCGCGGCCCATCGCGTGATGCGGCCATCGCCGTCGAGGCGCGAAAGGTCGCTGGCGGCGATGACGAAGGCGATCGCGGTCGCGACCATCGTCCAGAGATAATAACGCAATTCGGCGGCAACGCTGAACACGAGATACCCCATTCCGTAGAGCAAGGCGGAAGCGGACAATGGCGCGACCAGCGCACGTGATGGCAGCTGCCGCGACACAAATAGGATTCCAAGGGCGAGCGCCATCCAAGCGCAGGGCCAGCCGAGTGGGGTGCGGGCGCTCAGCACGGCGGCATCGTCGATCCACGACAGAGCCCGGCTTTTCGTCGTGTGGAATTTCCAGTCGTTGGGCGGCGCCTCGACCTGGACCGGCCGCTCAATCTCGTCGCGGACGATGAAGCGGGCATTGATGTTCCAGTGGCTCAGGCGATGCTCGGCATAAGCGAGCGGATGCGCGGCGATCTGCCGGACCCAATGGAGTTGAGGGTTGATGTGGTTGCGACGGAAAGCGCGCCGGACGCGGAAAAATCCGATCGGGCACGGTTCGTCCACCCACCAGCTGTAGGAATCCCATTTTACGGGCGAGTAGCAACGCCGGTTTATGCCGACCACATCGGCAAATCCCATTTTGGGGAAAGCGTCGACGCCGCTGTGCCGCGTGATGCCACCGAGGTCGAACGTGATCAGCGAGAGCTCGACGCCGCTGTGCTCGGCGCCGATCATCGCGTTGGCCATCGGCATGACCAGCAGCAGGGCGGCAAAAGCGATGGTCATTGATACGGCGGTTCGAACGCGGCTTGACCGGGAAGCGCGGGGGAGAAGCGCGAGCAGCAGCGGGAGGCCGGCGAGGAATGCGTTGAACCTGAGCGAGGCTGCGAAAAGCACGAGGGTGATCGCAAGCCAGCGCGGCCAGCCAACGGAATGGCGGCCCCCTGTTGCGAGCAGACCGGCTGCGGCCAGCAGCGCCCCGGTCATCAGGCTGTCCTTGACGATCGTACCCATCAAAGCGGCTGAAATCGGCGGCAGCGCGCAGCATCCGATGGCGAAGGCGAGGCCGTGCCGCTGCCGGCGGAGTGCCCAGATCGCGAGCAGGACGAGGCCGGCCGCGAACAGGCCGAGCTGAAGCAACAGCATCGGCGCCGGGCTTGGGTCGAGCGGAATCAGCTGCCGCCAAATCCACTCCATGACCGGCGGATGCCAATCGTCGATCTGGCCGCTGAGTGCCTGATCATATTGGCGGATCGAGTCCCAAGTCACCAGCCCCGGCCAATAGGCCAGCGACATCGCGACGGCGGCGGCGACCGGCGCCATGGCGGCCAGATAGAGGACGCGCGCGGTCCGAACCGGCGATGCCCCGGGCCCCTCAGGCGGTGCCGACACGGCCACTCCGCTCGAGCTTGCCCCAGCCGACCAAGGCACCGCGGATGGCCTGCGTCAGCGCCTTGAGCACGACATAGTACATGATCTGCCGATAGCCGATGCGCTGCGGAAGCAGCAGCCAGAGCAAGCGCCACTGCTCGCGCCGCTCGAGCGCCATCGCGATCACGGCCGACAGGAAATCGGCCATTGTGAAAACCAGCCAGTAGATCGCCATGCGCTCGACATTGCCGCTAGTCTGCGCCCAGCCATGCTCGGCGATGCCAAGGAAGGTCGCCAGCACGGTCACCAGCAAGGCAAGGTCGATGATCGGCGAAATCGCCGCGAACAGGATCTGGAAGAGGATCGCCTGCGGGAGTCCGACGCGGGCCAGGCCGCGCGGCTTACCGTTCCTGATCAACGACTTGTGCTTCCACAGGCACTGGAGCGTGCCATAGGCCCAACGGAAGCGCTGGCGGGCGAGGCCGCGGAAGGTTTCGGGCGCCTCGGTCCAGGCGACCGCATATTGATCATAATGGACGATCCAGCCGGCGCGCTGGATCGCGATCGTCAGATCCTGATCCTCGGCAAGCGTGTCGGGCGGGTAGCCGCCGACGTCGCGAAGCGCCTGCAGGCGCCAGGCACCGACTGCGCCCGGAACCACGGTTATCGCCTGCATGCGCGCGAGCGCGCGGCGCTCGAGGTTCTGGGCTGTGATATATTCGAGCGCCTGCCAGCGGGTGACGAGATTGACGCGGTTGCCGACCTTCGCATTGCCGGCGACCGCACCGATCGCCGGGTCGCCGAACCAGCGGGCAAGGCGCGCGATCGTCCTTGGTTCGAATTGCGTGTCGGCGTCGAGCGCGATGACGATGTCGCCGCGGACATATTTCAGGCCCTCGTTGAGCGCAGTGGCCTTGCCGCCATTGACGAGCGACAGCAGGCGGACCCGGCTATCATGTCCAAAGGCCTGCCTGACGATGGCGCCGGTCGCATCCTGCGAGCCATCGTCGACCACGATGATCTCGAGCGTGATGTCCTCGCTGGCGAGGACACGGCGCACGGTCCGCTCGATCACTTTCTCCTCATTGTGCGCCGGAATCAGAACCGACACGAAGCTGCTGTGCGCCGGTGGGAACATGGCGCGCGATTCGCGACGGCTTTGCCACAGAGCAAGGCCAGAGAGGAGGATCGCGCGCAATATGCCGATCGTGATCGCGAGCCAGAAAATCCAGCCCAGCGCGCGCATGATTGCCGCGAGCGTTCCGAACAGCGCAAGGTCGGCTTCCGCCGCCATCCGGTCCGCCTTGGTGATCGGCGGCATGACCTGCGCGGTGCGCAGATCGATCAAGCTGGACACCGGGACGAAGCGGTAACCGCGTGCCTTCAGCTGGGCGATGATGGCCGGCAGTGCCGCGACGGTCTGGGCGCGGTCGCCGCCGCCGTCATGGAGCAGCACGACCTGGCCGCTCCGGTCCGGGGTCGAGGACAGCACACCCGCGACGGTGCGCCGGACGATCGCATCGGCACCGGGCCGCTTCCAGTCGCCTGGATCGACGTGCAGCCCTACCGACAGATAGCCCAGGTCCTGCGCCTCGTTCACCGGAATGATCTCGTCGGTCGTGGTCGGTTCGGCGTCGCCGAAGAACGGTGCGCGGAACAGGCGGAGCGATCGGCCCGTGAATGCCTGGAACAAGCGCTGCGTGGCGTTCAGTTCGAGACGCGTCTGCTCGGGCGAGGTCCGGCCCAGATTCGGGTGCGTATAGGTGTGGTTGCCGACCTCATGTCCCTCGGCGACCAGGCGCTCGAGCAGCGAACGCTGGGTGAGGGCATTCTCTCCGATGATGAAGAAGGTTGCGGGGACGCGCGCCGCGCGCAATTCGTCCAATATCCGCGGCGTCCAGGTCGGGTCGGGGCCGTCGTCGAAGGTCAGCGCGACCATCCCCGGCTTGTAGCCCGCGCGCTCGATGACGAACTGGCTGGGCAGCACGATCATCTTCGCGTTGGTCACGAAGCCGTTCTTGTCGCGGATGATCTGCCTGACGCCCGCGCTGCGCACCGCGCCGACCTTCAGGACCTCGCCGATCCCTTCGATATCGACGTCGTTGCCGGCCGGTATCCGTTCCAGCGTCGAGCCCGTCGGTGTCTGCGTGGTCACGTGGCGCCCGAACATCGACCAGGTCGACGGATCTTCGGTGCCAAGCCGCCAGAGCGCGATCTGGTTGATCCCCAGGCGGTGCAGGATCCGCATCTGGTCGTTGACCGCCGTTTCGTCGAGCAGCCAGACCTGATGCTCGACCGTTCCTTCCTGATAAGTGAAGCTGCTGTTGCCGCTCGCGGGATCGAATCTGGGGACTACGCCCGACTCCTTGGCGCGTAGCCAGGCTTCGTCGACGGAGATGGCATCGGTGTCGCCGCCGGTGGCCCAGTCGTATGCATAAGAGCCGATCGCCACCACGATCTTGTCGGGCGGCAGCATCCGCGTGACCTTGCTCGTCATCGCTTCGAACCATGGCCGCGATGCGATCGGGCCCGGCGGTCCGCCCGGATAATGTTCGTCATATGCCATGATGAACAATTTGTCGGCGACGGCCGCATAAGCGGAAAGGTTCCAGTCGCCATCGTCGATCGGGACCGCGATGGTGACGAGCCATTTGTGCGGCGCGAAGCGGGCATGCGCTTCGTGGAGGAAGCGCAGATAGTCGCCGTGCGCCGATGCGGGCAATTCCTCGAAATCGAACATCGCGCCATGGGCATGGTTGGCCGCCAGGAAGTGTTCGAGCTTGTCCAGGAGCGCATTGCGTGCGGCCGGGTCGCGCAGCAGCGCCGCGGTGCCCTTGCCGTCCCACTCGCCGCCCAACGCATTCTGCACCATCGGCAGGATCTTCGGCCGATGCTGCGCGCCGGCGATGATCGCCCGCCCCGAAGCGTCGGCGAAGGTGGTGATGTGATGGTCGGGCCCGGTCACCGACATCCAGCCCGGAATCACCCAGTCCAGGTCGTCGACATGCCGCGCGAGCGACGCGGCGCTGGAATCATCCCACGGCGCATGAAAGGAAATTGCCAGCGGCGGCGCCGTGCTTCGCTTTGCTTCGACCAGCCGCCGCGCACTGCGCAGTGCCGCCTTGATGCTGACGCGCGCCGCGTGGCTGATCAGATCCACCTGCGACAATGCCTGCAGCGGCGGGCGCTCGATCTGGAACGGGAGTTGGTTCTGCGGGGTCACCTCGACGATCGAGGCCGCGAATATCCCGACCGAGAGCATGAGCAGAAGCACAAAGGCCGCGGCGGCGAAAGCGAATCGTCGCCGTCTCCGGCCCGAAGAATCGTAGAATATCGGCCTTTTATGTTCGGTCACTTTGCCCGCTCAGAATACATCCGGGCTTAAATGTCCAGTATGGGTCGGAAGCCGGCCCGCTGCGCAAGCGGACCGCAGTAGTTCAGGGATTGTGCGCCAGCTTTTCGGCCAAGCCGGCAATGCGCCGCTTCAACCCCTCATGATGGTCGGGAATCGCGTTGGCGGCAGCGCGCGCCTCATAGGCTTCGAGCACGCTTTGCAGGCGGTCGTGCTCATCCTGCATTTGATCCCTGGTCATAGCACCCTCATGCGGTTTGCCACCATATAGGGAGTGGGCGCGGGATGCGAAAGTTGAGCCGGGCGATTTCGGCGGAGCCCACCACTATGATCGTGAAGTTGCGCAAGTCGAGCGCCACGCGTAGCAGTCCAGGCGTCCGTGCCAGCTCTTCACTCCGTCGGTGGTAAGGGTCAGCCGGGCGAAGGGGCAAACTGCGATGCGTGAGATTCCCGAGGCGATCCAGGAGGAACTGCAGCGCGTGAAGCGCCTGCGGCGCAACGCGTTCGGGCCCATCCCCGAGACGTACGAGACGCTGCACGGCATCGTGTTCCTCAAGGAGATCTACCGCCGGATACGGGACGGACGCGGGCTGGACGAGGCGCTGCGGGACCTGCCGTTCTGCTGCCTGGCCCTGACGATGCTCAATGCCTCGGCGCTGTTGCGCGACGCGGCCGACGCGCTGGACGCTTCGCCCGAGCCCGACATCGCCGGAGCTGCCGCCAAGCTGCACTGGTGCGGCGCCATTTTGGGCATTGCGACGGAAATCACGCATGTCGCGGACGTGCTTGCGGATGGGGCGAGCGGAAGGCCAGCGTCCGGGCCCGTTCCCTGTCTCGATGTGATGCGCGCTGCGTTCGGCGCGGCGGGGGAGGCGATCGTCACGTTGGATGCGCGGCACGATGGGCTGCTCGATGACGCGGTTCGCTCAGGACATCTGGACGATCCGGCGGCCGGCCTGGTCCACAGCTACAAGAATATCGCCTGGCAAATAACGATGCTTGAGGCGGCTCGGATATCGGCGGATGTTCCGGATGCCGAGGACATCATCGCGCTGTCGGCGCTGGGGATGGAGGCGCTCGCGCTCGAACGCGACACCTACAACGACCAGTTCACCTTGCTGCACCAGGTGCCCGAGCTGATCGCGTTCGTTTCGATTGAGCTGATCAATGCGGCTATCGCGGACCTGGCGAAGAAAGAGCTTTCCGGCGCGGAGCGAAGCATAAGGGTCGTCAACGCCTTGTTCCCCTGCGTCAATCTGTGCCTGCAGCCGCTCGTGACTTTGATGTACCCATCGGAATATTACAAGTTCAGGGAGAATCTCGGCGCGACGAGCGGCAGCCACTCAAAGGATTTCGGCTCGATGCTGCTGAGCCGGAAATATGAGGAGCTCAGCCGGGCATTTCGCGACGCGACCGCGGATCCACAGGGAGACGAGGAGGCGCTGCGTTGGCAGGTACTCACACTTCGCCAGAACCTATACCGGTGGCGCGACGTACACATGATGCTGCCGCGCAACGTGCTCGGTTCCGGCGCGACCTCGCTTGCTGGAACCAAGGAGGCGACGTCGAGCGTCGAAAAGATGCGCAGGAATTTCATGCGGCGCGATATGCTTGGCGAAAAGGCGCGTGCGACCCATGCGGGCGCGGATGGCGGGGATCGGGCCGCTGCCGGACGCGAGGCGGAACAGCGTCTGCTCCAGATCACCGGCGATATTGCCCGCGGCACGTTCCCCGAGGTCGAGCAGCGCAGCGGGCCGGTGTTCGGCAAGCAGAAGGCGGAGTGAATGCGTCGGGGACCTTTTCCTCGAGCTTTGCTTCCATCCTTGTGCCTGCTACTCGCAAGTTGCGGGGGCGCCGCCTCGCAGGCCAATCCGTTCGTCGGCACTGGCGGCAAATGGAGCAATGGCGAGACGCATGTGGGCGGCACGGACTATGGCAATCGCTACAGCGCTGGGCTGGCGCGTGCGTCGGCGGCCGGTCGCGGCGCGCTGCTAGCGCAGGGGATCGATGCGACCGAGCGGCGCTGCAGCGCGGTCGAAAAGGAAAGTTTCAAGGGCGCTTTAGAGGGCAAAGCGTTCTGGGCCGTGGATTGCGGCCGCGGCGACTATCTGTTGACGATCGACAAGGACGGTGCGGTCAAGGCGCAAAGCTGTACCGTCCAGGCAAGCTACGGGCCGGGATGCTGGGTGGATTGGGAGTAGTCAACGCGCTATCTCACCAGCGCGCGGTGACATGCGCGGTAAAGAAATCGAACTGCCACATGAGGACCCACAAGCCGCCACAGCGGTTGTCGTAAGGGCAAGGAGAAACACAATGTCGGCAGGGCGAACGGAAATGAACACGATGTACGCCGAGCTGCAGGTCCTCAAGATGGAGGTCGCCGAGCTGAAGTGCCTGGGCCTGATGCAAAATGCGCTGATCGGGCGGCTTTGCGCCGAGCTCGCCGAAGCCAGCGAAGGCACGCGCGACACGCATGCGGTGCTGAGCGGGATGCTGTGCTCGCTCGACGGCGTGGTGGACCGGATCGGCGAGGCGAAACCGCAGGCCGCGGCGACAATGGCGCGCAGGATCCTTGGCCAGCAAAGCAACGACATCGGCGAGGCCGAAGGCAAGGCGTTGTGGAAGATGCTCCGCGCGCGAGTCTAGCACGCGCTTGCGTCGGCTGGCGAATGATGGTCCTGTTGCTGAATACAACAGGGAACCTCATGATGGACAGCCCGACTGAAGCCAACGCCGTCGTGGTATCCGAGGGCAAGCATAAGACGATCGCGAAAACGAAATTGGGCGCGGGCGCGATTGGAGCGCTTGCGCTCGGTGCAACGGCGCTTGGCTGCATCGCGATCGGGGCGGCGAGCATTGGAGCGCTGTTCATCGGACGGGCGCGGGTCAAGTCGCTGCGCATCGATGAGCTGGAAGTCGGACGGCTTATCGTACGCGAGCAGGATACCGATGCGGGCCGTTAGGCTCCGAGGCTTTAGGCGTTCAGGACCTCCGGTTCCGTGGCGGCGATGTTTCGGAGGGCTTGTTCGAATGCTTCGGGGGGCTGGCCGCCTGAGATCAGATATTTGTCGTCGATGATGATAGCGGGGACCGAGTTGATACCGCGGCTGCGCCATAGGTTCTCTTCGGCGCGGACATCGTCGGCATAGGTTCCTGACTCGAGGATGCGCCTGGCTTCATCGGCGTCGAGGCCGGCTTTCGCCGCATATTCAATCAGGACCTCATGGTCCGCAACATTGCGCTGGTCGGTGAATACGGCGGTGAAGAAGCTGTGCTTGAGCTCGGATTGACGACGCTGAAGCCTCGCCCAATGAAGCAGGCGGTGGGCGTCGAAAGTATTGTACACGCGGCTCTTTTCGTTCGATGCGACGGTGAAGCCGACCTCGGCGGCGCGGGCCTTGATCATTTCGCGGCTCTTGGCCGACTGCTCGGGGCTGGAGCCATATTTGTGCGCGATATGGTCGAGGATGTTCTCGCCTTCGGGAGGCATCTCCGGGTTGAGCTCGAACGCGCGGAAGGTGATGTCGGCAGCGACGACGTCGCTGGCCCGGTCGAGAGCCTCTTCAAGGCCACCCAGGCCGATGATGCACCACGGACACATGATGTCCGATACGAAGTCGATCTTCATGTGCCTAGTCATGGCGGTCCTCCGCGACGGTCCGATCTCGGGGATATAGGATAGGGGAGATGGCAATGGGAGGGGGATCAAGCCCAGCCTCGTCATTCCCGCGAAAGCGGGAATCCAGCTTCTTTTTCGATCGATCAGGCAGAAAGCTGGACTCCCGCGTTCACGGGAGTGACGCAATTTATAGACTTCAGATCTGGGGATGTTAGGCCCCCGCGATAATGTTCCTCAGCATCGCGTCGCCGTGCGGAGTCAAGATCGATTCCGGGTGGAACTGGAGGCCGGTCTGCAGCGCCTCGGCGTCGCTGATCGCCATCGCCATGCCGTCATATTCGGCGTGGACGCGGAAGTTGGCGGGCGGGTTGGGCGTGCACAGGCTGTGGTAGCGGCCGATGTGCATCGGTCCGGTCAGCCCTTTGAACGGGCCGGCGCCGTCATGCGCGACGACGACCGACTTGCCGTGGACGGGCTCGGGCGCGCGGGCGACCTTGCCGCCGGCCTGCTGGACCAGAGCCTGGTGGCCGAGGCAGACGCCAAGCAGCGGCGCCTTGCCCTTGGCGAGGCCGATCAGCGCCAGGCAACAGCCGGCCTCATCGGGGGTGCCGGGGCCGGGCGACAGCACGATCAGCGATTTCCTTTCCAGCGCGATGTCGAGCGCATCCTGCGCGGGCACGCTGTGGCGGAGCACCTGCACCTCGCAACCGAGGCGCTCGAACGATTCGACCAGGTTGAAAGTGAAACTGTCGAGGTTGTCGATCATCAGGATGTGACGGCTCATGCCCTGTCTCCCGTCGCGGCAAGTGCGGAGAGGATCGCCGAAGCCTTGCGGCGCGTCTCATTCGCCTCGCTCTGCGGGTCGCTGTCATAGACGACGCCGGCGCCGGCGCGGACATAAGCGACGTCGCCCATGACGACTGCCGAGCGGATGACGACGCCGGTATCCATCAGTCCCTCGCCGTTGATCCAGCCGATCGCGCCGCCATAGGGGCCGCGCTTGGTGATCTCGGTCTCGCGCAGCAACTCTGTCGCGCGGATTTTCGGGGCGCCGGTTAGGGTACCGACGTTGAGGCAGGCCTGCAGCGTGTGCAGCGCATCGAGGCCGGGACGAAGCAGGCCGACCACCGACGACACCAGGTGCATGACCCGCGCATAACGTTCGATCGTCATCAATTTGGCGACGCGGCGGGTGCCGGGCTGGCTGACACGGGCGACGTCGTTGCGGGCGAGATCCACCAGCATCATATGCTCGGCGACCTCTTTCTGGTCGAGGCGCATCTCGGCCTCCATGCGGTCATCCTCGTCCTCGGTCGCGCCGCGGCGCCGTGTGCCTGCGATCGGCTTGACCTCAACGGTCTTCCTGCCGTCCCGATCGAACAGCCGGACCGAGGTCTCGGGCGACGATCCGAACAATATGTGGCGGTTGCCGGAGACGAAGAACTGATAAGGGCTTGGGTCGAGCCGGCGGATCGCCGCGAACGAGCGAAGCGGGTCGGGGCAGGGCGCGCGGAAGGTGCGCGAGGGCACGACCTGATAGATGTCGCCGCGGTTGATATGTTCCTTGAGGCGCGCGACGACGGAGCAATAGGCCGGATCGTCGAGATCGCATTCAAAGCCGCGGTCCTGCACCGAGGACGGGTTGGCGAGCGGGGCGTCGACGGTCGCATTCTTCGCCTGCTCGCAGCGCTCGACCAGTTGGCCGAGGCGATCGACGGCGCTGAAATAAGCGCGCTGCGCGGCGCCGGCATCGTCCGATCCGAAGGCGGTGCAGACCGCGCGCGGCTTGGCGCCGGGATCGAAGACGATCAGGGATTCGGCGAGCCAGAACAGGAAGTTCGGAAATTCGAGCGGGTCTTCGGCGTTGGCCGGAAGGCTTTCGAACATGTCGACATGATCGAATGCGACGGCGCCAAGGCAGGCGAGTGTGAATGGCTCTTCGGAGGACAGCGAGGTGAGGCCGATGACCGCGCGCAGCACGTCGAAGGGGGAAAGGGCGAGCAGCCGCCGGTTGGCATCGTCGCCGCTCGCGACGGGAAATTCGAGCGTGAGGCTGTCGTCGGTGCGTTGCGAGACGCGCTCGGGGAGCCGAGCCGCAACGGCGGCAAGGACGTTGCGCCAGTTTTCGGAGAGTGCCGTGAGCAGCGCGGTCTGGGCGTAGGATTCGATACGTACTGCGGCCTGGTCCATCAACAGGCTCGGGCCGACCGCACGCTCGAGCAGGAAGGTGTCGCTGCGCCGGCCGTTGTCGGTCAGCGCCGCATAGAGTCCGAGGCGATCGGGACTGCCGCTCAGCCGACGCTGCAGCGCGAGCGCCTGGCCTTCGACGATTGGCGCCGAGCTCATGCCATCTCCCTTCCCACTGCACGGACGACCGGGCCGAGCGCACCCATCAGCTCCTCGAACCCTTCGGGATAAAGCGACTGCGCGCCGTCGGAGAGCGCGACCGCCGGATTCTCATGCACTTCGACGAGCAGACCATCGGCGCCGCAGGCGGCCGCGGCGAGCGACATCGGGATGACGAAGTCGCGGATGCCGGTGCCGTGCGAGGGATCGACGAGGACGGGAAGGTGGGTCTTCTGCTTGATATAGGGGATGGCGTTGAGATCGAGCGTGTTGCGAGTCGCGGTCTCGAACGTGCGGATGCCGCGCTCGCACAGCACGACCTGCTCGTTACCCGCGGCGAGCAGATATTCGGCGGCGAGCAGCAATTCCTCGATCTTCGCCGACATGCCGCGCTTGAGGAGCACCGGCTTGTTGATCTTGCCGACCGCGCGCAGCAGCGAGAAATTCTGCATGTTGCGCGCGCCGATCTGCACCGCGTCGGCATATTCAGCGACCAGATCGAGGTCGGCGGTGTCCATCACTTCGGTGACGATCGGCAGGCCGAGCTCGTCGCCGACTTTGCGCAGGATTTTGAGCCCCTCGGGGCCATGGCCGGCGAAGCCGTAGGGGCTGGTCCGCGGCTTGTAGGCGCCGGCGCGGAAGGCGGTGGCCCCTGCAGCCTTGACCGCGACCGCGGTGTTGCGGGTCTGCTCCTCGGTCTCGACCGCGCAGGGCCCGGCGATGACTTGGAAGGCGCCGCCGCCGATCGCGATCTTGCCGATCCGGACGATCGTGTCGTGCGGATGCAGCTCGCGGCTGACGAGCTTGTAGGGGGCAAGAACCGGCTTGACCGATTCCACCATCGGGTGGCCTTCGAGGTGAAGCTCGGCGAGCACGCGTTCGTCGCCGAGCGCGCCAAGCACGACGCGTTCGGCACCGGGCATGTGGAGCGGCGTCAGCCCCTTGGCGGCAATACGGTCGAGCAGTTCCTGGGCAATCTCAGGCGTCGCTTCGGGCTTCAGGACTATGATCATTGTTCGGCATCCATCTCACAAAAGAAAAGGCCCACCTTGCGGCGGGCCTTCGGAAAACGCGCGGACCTGGTGGTGAGGTCTAGGAGCGTTTGCGACACAGGCACGCCGAAGCAGCGTTGGAATACCACCGCCACCAGCTTGCCGTCGAAGAAGCGCTCTTGTTCATCGCGGTGGAAATACGCAGCGTAGCGGGCCGCGTCAACGGCGTTGAGGGAGAGTGCACGGCCAGCTAGGAAACCTAAGCGACCAGCCGGTCGCCTTCGATGACCCGGTTCGGGGTGAACTCCGCGCTGCCCTCCAATTCTGCGTAGAGCGCCGGCAGATCGGCCTCCAGCACCGTGTCGAGCAGGTCCCGGAAGCGGTCGATGACGAAATAGGTCTGCTGGTAATCGTCGATCTTATAGTCGGTGCGCAACACGCGCCTGAGATCGAATTCGATCCGGTTCGGATCTTCGCTGTCGAGCGAGTAACGGGATTCACCGAAGCTCGAGACGATCCCTGCGCCGTATATGCGAAGGCCTGCGGCTTCGCGCACGAGGCCGAATTCCACCGTGTACCAATAGAGGCGCGCGAGCCGGTGGATGGCCTTGTGTTCGAGCGCCTCGAGGCCTCGCTCGCCCATCGCCTGCATGAAATCGGCCCATTCGGGAATCGCCAGCAAAGGCACATGGCCGAACACGTCGTGGAAGACGTCGGGCTCCTGAAGGTAGCCAAGCTTGTCGGGTGAACGAATGAAGTTGCCGGCGGGGAAGCGGCGCTGGCTGAGATGATGGTGAAACACCGCGTCCGGCAACAGGCCTGGCACCGCGACCACCGACCAGCCGGTCTGCGCGAAGAGGTGTTCGTTGAGCTCGTCGAAGTTCGGGATGCCCGGGCGGGACAGGCGCAAGACGTTAAGGCTGTCGCGAAACTGTTCGATCGCGCGGCCCTCAAGCATTTCCTGCTGGCGCGCGAACAAGGTGTCCCAGACGCCATGCTCCGCAGGGGTGAATTGATCCCAGCGTTGCGGGATCGTCCAATCCTCGGCGGCGCCTTCGGGAGGCGATGAGTCAGGAACCTCGATCGGTTTGGACAGCATGCGGCGGATATAGGGGGTCGCGCGGTATGTGCACAAGCGGGCCCTGGTCAGGCGTGGTCGAGGAAGGCTTCCACGTCCGCGAGCGCGACGTCCTTATCGACATAGGCTTGGCCGATCCCGCGCGTGAGGATGAACGGAAGGCGGCCGCCGGTCTTCTTCTTGTCGTGCATCATATGCGCGACGAGGCGCTCACCGCTGGCGGTGACCTGGGCTTCGGCGGTGCTAGAGGGTAGTCCCGAAGCCAGCAGATGGTTCTTAACCCGGGCGACATCGCCGGGATCGCAGAGCCCGCGCCGGGCGGAGAAAGCGAACGCCAGTGCCATGCCCGCGGCAACCGCCTCGCCGTGCAGCAGTTTGTCGGAAAATCCCGTTTCCGCCTCGAGCGCGTGACCGAAGGTGTGACCGAGGTTGAGCAAAGCGCGCATGTCCTTTGTCTCGCGCTCGTCGGCCCCGACGATTTCGGCCTTTGCCTTGACGCTGGTGAGGATCGCGTGGTGGCGTGCGGTGGAATCCCCGGCAAGCAGAGCGGCAGCATTAGCCTCGCACCAGTCGAAAAAGGCGGGGTCGTTGATCAGCCCATATTTGACGACCTCCGCATAGCCGGCGCGGACCTCGCGCGGTCCAAGCGTGTCGAGGCAGGTGGGGTCGATCAGCACCATCGCCGGCTGATGGAAGGCGCCGACCAGGTTCTTTCCGGCGGCGACATTGATCGCGGTCTTGCCGCCGACCGATGAATCGACCTGCGCGAGCAGGGTCGTCGGGATCTGGACGAAGCCGCAGCCGCGATTGACGATCGCGGCGGCGAAGCCGACCAGATCGCCGATCACGCCGCCGCCGAACGCGACGATATGGTCGCTGCGCTCGATGCCGAGTTCGAGCAGCCGATCGATCAGGCGTTCGAGAATGCCCCAGCTCTTGGTGCCTTCACCAGCGGGCAGGACGATCGGTTCGCAGCTGAGCTGCGCCGTCCCGAGACCGCGCAGGAACGTCTCGCCCTGCGCACCCCAGACATTCGCGTCGCTGATTGCGATCAGGCGGCCGGAGCGCGCGAAAGGCTCGAGCAGGGGCCCGCATTCGGCGAGCAGGCCGTCGCTGATATGGATCGGATAGCTGCGGTCGCCCAAAGCGACATCGACGACGGACTCGTTCATCGAATCAGCCGCATTGCGCGCGGTGGAGCATTTTCTGGTCGGCGAGGACCAGTGCCATCATCGCCTCGACGACCGGTGCGCCGCGTAGCCCCACGCAGGGATCGTGCCGCCCCTTGGTGCTGATCTCGGTCTCCTGGCCGTCACGATCGATGGTCGGGACGGGGATCAGGATCGAGGAGGTCGGCTTGAAGGCGACCCGCACCACCACCGGCTGACCGGTCGAGATGCCGCCGGCGACGCCGCCGGCATGATTGTGCGCGAAGACCGGGCGGCCATCGCCGCCGGTCCGCATCTCGTCCGCATTCTGCTCGCCGCGAAGCCGCGCCGCGGCGAAGCCGTCCCCAATCTCGACGCCCTTGACCGCGTTGATCGACATCATCGCTGCAGCAAGATTCGAATCGAGCTTGGCATAGAGCGGCGCCCCCCAGCCGGCTGGGACGCCCTCGGCGACGCATTCGACGACCGCGCCGAGCGAGCTGCCGTCTTTGCGCGCAGCATCGAGCAGGCCCTCCCAGCGCTCGGCAGCCTTTGGATCGGGGCAGAAGAACGGGTTGGAATCGATGGACGTGGGATCGAAGGCGGCGCGGTCGATCGGATCGCCGCCCATCTCGACGACATAAGCGCGGATCGCGACTTCGGGGATGATCAGGCGCGCGACCGCTCCGGCGGCGACACGCGACGCAGTTTCTCGCGCCGAGCTGCGACCGCCGCCGCGCCAGTCGCGATGGCCGTATTTGCTGTCATAGGCATAATCGGCATGGCCCGGACGATAGGCGGTTGAGATGTTAGAATAATCCTTCGAACGCGCATCGACATTGTCGATCATCAGGCTGATCGGCGTGCCGGTGGTCCTGCCCTCGAAGACTCCCGACAGGATGCGAACCTGATCGGGTTCTTGGCGCTGGGTGGTGAACCGCGACGTGCCGGGCCGGCGCCGGTCGAGCCATGGCTGGATATCGGTGTCGGACAGGGCGAGCCCCGGCGGGCAGCCGTCGACGACCGCGCCGATCGCCGGGCCGTGGCTTTCGCCCCAGGTCGAGAAGCGCAACGCATGGCCGAAGCTGTTGATGCTCATGCCGCGTCCTCGCGCGCCAGCACCACGAAGCGGGTCGTGTTATCGGGCCGGTCGTGCATGTCGCGGCGCAGGATCTCGAGACCGTAGGTTTCGGCCGCAAATTCGGAGGCGAGCACGGCGCGAGTCACGTCGCGCGACTCCGCCAATTCTTTCGCGGCGCCGGCAGTGTTGAGCGATTCCTTGGTGGCAAGGCCGAGCGCCTTCACATTCGCCGCGCATTGCGCCAGCGCGATCGGATGGCTGACGATCGTGGTGATATCTTTCATGCGCGCGCCCGGAATCGCCATCAAATGCATGCGAACCGGTAGGACATGGCGCGCCCGAACAGTCAATTGACCGCGTGCCAGCAGGTCGCGGACCTCGGGCACAATGCCCGCGGCGACATTCTCCTCGGGAAGCACGCCAAGTTCCGTGTCGCCCGCGGTTACGGCGTCGAATACATCGGAAAAGCGCGTCTTGCGCACCGGCTCATAGTCCGGAAGGAACGTCCGGCAGGCCTCGTGGCTGAACGCGCCCGGCTCGCCCTGATAGGCGACTTTCATGATCCGCTTTCGATCCGCGCGCCGATGCGCTGCATCAGCGCGGCGAAGCCGGGGAAGCTGGTGCCGATCATTCCGGCTTCGTCGATCGTGACCGGTTGCTGGCTCGCAAGGCCAAGCACCAGGAAGCTCATGGCGATGCGGTGGTCGCCGTGGGTCGTGACGCTGCCGCCGCCCCGAACGGCGCCACTGCCACCGACGACCGAGAGGGTGTCGCCTTCCGCCGACGCGGGAACGCCGCATGCGTTCAGGCCGGCCACGATCGCAGCGAGGCGGTCGCTTTCCTTGACGCGAAGCTCGGCGAGGCCGTGGGCACGGGTTTCGCCGGTCGCGAAGGCAGCGGCAACGGCCAGGATCGGATATTCGTCGATCATGGCCGGAGCGCGGATGGCAGGCACTTCGACCGCACGGAGCCGCGAGCTTTGCGCCCTTATGTCGGCGACCTCCTCGCCGCCGAACGAGCGGCGATTTTCGTAGCGCAGGTCCGCGCCCATTTCGATCAAAGTCTGGAACAGCCCGGCGCGGAGCGGATTCATCATCACATTCTTCACGGTGACCTGCGAATCCGCAGCGATCAATGCCGCGACGATGGGGAAGGCGGCGGAAGAGGGGTCGCCGGGAATTTCGACGCTCGTGCCGCTGAGCGTACGCCGGGCGCCGAGCCTGATCCTTTTGCCCTCGGCAGTATCGGTAACTTCCACGTCGCAGCCGAAAGCGCGCAGCATATTTTCGGTATGATCGCGGCTCGGCGCGGGTTCCAGCACCTCGACCGCGGCGTCGGAATGCAGGCCGGCGAGGAGGATCGCAGATTTCACCTGCGCGGACGCCTTGTCGTTGCGGAAGGTGATCGCGCCTAGTTTGCCGCCGCGCAACGTCACGGGGAGGCGCCCGCCTTCGCTTGCCTCGGCGGTCGCGCCCATCGCGCGCAACGGGTCGAGCACGCGGTTCATCGGGCGGCTGCGCAGCGAGGCATCGCCGGTGAAGCTGACCTCGATCGGCAGGCCCGCGACCGCACCCATCAGCAGCCTGACGCCGGTGCCGCTGTTGCCGCAGTCGATGGTCGCGGCCGGTCTCCGCCACTCTCCACCGGTTATCGTCCAGGCGCCGTCGCCGGTGCGCTCGGCGTTCGCGCCTAACTGGCTGACGGCCGCGGCGGTGTGGAGGACGTCCTGTCCCTCGAGCAAGCCGGTGACTCGGGTTTCGCCCGCAGCGAGCCCGCCAAGGATCAGGGCGCGGTGCGACATGCTCTTGTCGCCCGGAACGCTGATCCGCCCTTCTAGGCCCGGCGATGCCGAGGCGCGGAGCAGGTCCGGCGCGGGAAGTGTGGCTGCGTCACTCATGCGGCAGCCCAGGACGATGACAGGACCAGACCGAGATTTCCCGACGACGCGAGCAGTTCATCGTCTTCGGCCGCCGCACCCGCATCGACGACGCTGATGTGCGGGCATGACCGCAAATCCTCGGCGGCGATCCGGCCGACGGCGATTCCGATCGCCGATCCTGTATCGTCGCGTAGACATTCGAACGGAGCGACGGCGCTCTCACCGGCGAGAGCGGCCCACCAGCTCGTGCCGGGGTCGAGTTCAATCACCGCCACGGCCTCTTGCTTACGCGCGGCGTCCAATGCCTCACCGGCCGAGTCGACAACTGTCATCTTCGCCGCACATCCAAATCTTTTCCGCATCGCGTCGACGAGGATGGCCGGGTTTCGTGACGCGTGCAGGACAAGCAGGGTATCGACCTGGAGGCCAAGACAGCCGGCCATGATCTCCTGCCAGATCTGGCGCACCAGCGGCTCGGGCGAATGGCGAGCCTGCCCGACCAGACGTTCGATCACCGCCGCCTCGCGCGCAGGGCGCAGGCGGAGGCGCGGGTCCTGCTCGCTGCGCTTCAGCTCGGCGACGCCCACCGCGGCCATCACCCTTTGTTCGACAAGCGCGAGCATGGCATCGTCGAGGCGGTCGATTTCGCGCCTCAGCGTCTCCAGCTGGTCCTGCACGGACCCGATATTGTCTTCCTGTGGCATGGTGCCTCGTAGCCACTCGCTGCAGCGGAAAATATTGGTGCCGCTGCGCGCGGTAGGTTCAGCTCAAAGTGAGGGAAAGGGGCAAAGAAGTCACTCCGGTACGTCCTAGCGGACGCACCGGCCCATAAACGAGCGGAACAGGCTGAGCGCTGGGGCAGGCAAAAGCTGGCACATGGTTTGCAGCTGACAAATGCACCCTGCGCTGTCAAGAGGCGCGGAACGGGCGGTTTTTCGGACTATGCAGCGGGTCAAAGCACAATCGGAAGCAACGCCGGGGGGCGGTGACGGTGCGCGACAAGACGTCGCTGCGCTGATCGCCGCCGCGCGCCGCGTCACGATCAAGGTCGGATCGTCACTGCTGATCGACCCGTCCGAGAAGCGCGTGCGAAAGATCTGGCTTGCCAGCCTGGGCGACGACATCGCTACGCTTCGGGCCGACGGCAAGCAGGTGATCGTGGTGTCGTCGGGCGCGGTTGCGCTTGGCAGGGTCCATCTCGGACTCAAGAAGTCGGCGCGGCTCGACCATAAGCAGGCGGCTGCCGCGGCGGGGCAGGCTTTACTGATGCAGGCCTGGGAAGAAGCGCTCGCCCCGCATCATATCCCGACCGCGCAGCTGCTGCTGACGATCGAGGATAGCGAGCGCCGCCGCCGCTGGCTGAACGCGCGCGCGACGATCGAGGTGCTGCTCGCGCACAAGGCGCTGCCGGTGATCAACGAGAACGACAGCGTCGCGACCGACGAGCTCAAATATGGCGATAACGACCGGCTTTCGGCACGCGCGGCGCAGATGGTCCGAAGCGACGTGCTGATCCTGCTGTCCGACGTCGATGGCATCTATACCGCCGATCCGTCGCGCGACCCGGACGCGCGGCACATTCCGTTTGTCGGCGAGTTGACCAGCGAGATCGAATCCTATGCGGCTGGCACTGCTGCAGCGGGGGTCGGAACCGGCGGCATGCAGACCAAGATTGCGGCCGCCCGCATCGCCGGTGAGTTCGGCTGTGCAACGATCATCGCGTCTGGCCACGAGCCGCATCCGGTGGCGCAGCTCGCAAAAGGCGGCAAGGCGACAATCGTTGCCGCGAAGGGTTCGCCGCGCAACGCCTACAAGCAATGGATCGCCGGATCGCTTGCGCGCGACGGGTCGGTCTCGATCGATGCGGGTGCGGCACGCGCGCTGGCCGCCGGCAAGAGCCTATTGCCCGCCGGCGTGCTATCTGTCACCGGTCGATTCGAGCGCGGTGCGTGCCTCAGCGTGGTCGACGAGCAGGGACGCGAGGTGGCGCGGGGACTGGCTGCTTATGGCTCGCGGGACGCGCAGGCGATTTTGGGCTGCACGAGCGAGCGGATAGCGGAACGGCTCGGCTATGAAGGGCCGCCCGAGCTCATTCATCGGGATGATTTGGTGATGGTGCAGTCATGAATATTCGGCAGGAAATAGCGGCCGACGTCCGCGAGACGATGGCTAGCCTTGGGCAAAAGGCCAGGGCGGCGGCGGGCGCATTGCGCAACGCGCCGGCGACGGTTCGCACCAAAGCGATCAAGGCGATGGCGCGTCAGCTTCGCGCGCGACGCGAAGAGATATTGCGCGCCAATGCGGTCGACATGGCCGCGGCGAACGGCATGGCGGACCGGCTGATGCTCGACGAGGCGCGCGTCGAGGCGATCGCCGACGCGCTCGACCAGATCGCCGATCTTCCCGACCCCGTCGGCGCCGAAACCGAGCGCTGGCAGCGGCCCAACGGCCTTGACATCGCGCGGGTGCGCACACCGATCGGGGTGATCGGGATGATCTACGAGAGCAGGCCGAACGTCACTGCCGATGCGGCGGCGATCTGCGTCCGGTCGGGCAATGTCGTGATCCTCCGCTCGGGCTCGGACGCGCTCAACAGCTCGCTAGCGATCCACGCAGCCATCGCCGCCGGGCTCGAAGAAGCGGGATTGCCGGCCGAATGTGTGCAGATCGTCCCGACTGCCGACCGCGATGCAGTGGGCATGATGCTGGAAGGGCTAGACGGGACCATCGACGTGATCATCCCGCGCGGCGGCAAGACTTTGGTCGCGCGCGTGCAGGAAGAGGCGCGGGTCGCGGTGCTCGCGCATCTCGAAGGCATATGCCACACCTATGTCCAGGCGAAGGCCGACCCGGACATGGCGGTCGACCTTGTGCTCAATGCGAAGATGCGGCGCGTGTCGATCTGCGGCGCCACCGAGACGGTCCTGATCGATCGCGCGATTGCACCCGGCCTGCTGCCGCGGATCGTGGGCGCGCTGACCGAGCGCGGCTGCGAGATTCGCGGCGACGACGAAAGCCGGACGCTTGCGGACGTCGTCAAGCCGGCCAGCGAGGACGATTGGTCGACCGAATATCTGGCGCCGATCGTGTCGCTGCGCGTCGTCGACGGGCTGGAGCAGGCGATCGATCACATCACCCGCTATGGATCGGGGCATACCGATGCGATCGTGACGACCGACGCCGCGGTTGCCGAGGCGTTCATGGACAGGCTCGACAGCGCGATCGTGATGTGGAACGCATCGACCCAGTTCGCCGACGGCGGCGAGTTCGGCTTCGGCGCCGAAATCGGGATCGCGACCGGTAAGCTGCATGCGAGGGGACCGGTCGGGCCCGAGCAACTGACGACGTTTAAATATAAGATTCGCGGGACCGGCCAGACGCGGCCGTGATTTGACCTAAAGCGAAAGTCGGCTATCCGCCCTGCGCATCGCGGGGATTGCGATCAAATATAGGGGAATGACGTGGATCGAGCATCGGCCAGTGCTCCGGCGAGCATCGGCAATGTCGGCGTGGGGTTCGATGTCTTCGGGCAGGCGTTCGATGCCGTGCGCGATACCGTCACTGCGGTCCGCGAAGATGCGCCGGGCGTTCGACTGGGCAACGTCTCCGGCCTTGTGGCGAGCCTCCCCGACACGCCGCAGACCAACACCGCACTTGCGGCAGCATTGGCGGTACTGGAGGCAGCGAACGCGCCGTTCGGCGCGCGGCTTTCGATCGACAAGCAGGTCCCGATGAGCGCGGGCATGGGCGGTTCGGCCGCTTCAGCCGTCGCGGCAGCAACGGCAGCCAACGCGTTGCTCGCGAATCCCTTTTCTGTCGAGGAGCTTTTCCCGTTCGCGCTCGAAGGCGAACGCGTGTCGTCCAATCCGCCGCCGTGGGACAATGTCGTGGCGAGCCTGCTTGGCGGGCTCGTCCTCGCGGCGCGGGTCGATCCGCCGTTCCTGCATCGCCTGCCGGCGCCGAAGGGTATCGTATCGATCCTGTTCCATCCGGCCGCGCAGATCGAGACTCGTACAGCGCGCGAGATATTGCGGCCGGAGGTGCGGATGCACGATGCCGTCGAGCATGCCCGCCGCATTGCCGCGTTCAGCGTCGGCTGTGCGACCGGCGACATCGATATGATCCGGATCGGGCTGGAGGACATATTGGTCGAGCCGCAACGTGCGCATTTGCTTCCCGCGCTGGCTGCGGTGAAGAAAGCGGCGCTGGGGGCCGGGGCGCTTGGCTGCTCCTTCTCGGGCTCGGGACCGTCGATCTTCGCCTGGGCGCTCGAGGCCGACGCGGTCGAGGTCGAGGCGCGGATGGCGGCGGCGTTCAAGGCGGAGGGGCTGCCGGCGCGGGCCTATCATGCTCCGGTCGAATCGGCGGGCGCACGGGTCGAGCCTGCGACGGAGAGCGTCGCGTGAGGCCGGCAATCAAACATGTCAGCACGCGCGCGAAAGCGCCGAGCGTGACGATCAGCGGGGCGATCCGCGACGGTGTCGCGCCCGATGGCGGCCTGTACCTTCCCGAGCATGTTCCGAGTATCGATCTGCCCGCGCTGCGCGGGATCGACAATCTGCCCGAATTTGCAACGCAGTTCCTGGCGCCATTCTTCGACGGCGATCCGCTGGGCGAGGAGCTGGCGGCGATCTGCAGCGAGGCGTTCGACTTTCCGGTCCCGACCGTCACGCCCGATCCGGACCGGCCGCAGCTCAGCGTGCTCGAGCTATTCCACGGTCCGACCGGCGCGTTCAAGGATTTCGGCGCGCGTTTCCTGATGGCCTGCTTCGACCGGCTCGGCGATCCGGCGCGGCCGCTTACGGTACTGGCGGCGACGTCGGGCGATACGGGAGGCGCGGTCGGCTGCGCAGCCGAGGGCCGCAAGGCCGTGCAGGCGGCGATCCTCTATCCCAAGGGACGTGTTTCGCCGTTTCAGGAACTGCAGCTGACCTGTTGGGACAAGCCAGTGCATGCGATCGAGGTCGAGGGCGATTTTGATGATTGCCAGCGGCTGGTGAAGGCGGCCTTTTCAGACCGTGATCTGTCTTTAAAGCTTCGGCTGACATCGGCCAATTCGATCAATATCGGCCGGCTGCTGCCGCAGGCCGCCTATATGGCATTCGCGGCAGCGCGGATGTTCGAGGCAACGGGAACGATGCCGGGCCTCGTCATTCCGACCGGAAACCTCGGCCACGCATTTGCAGCGACTTATGCGCGTTACGCCGGGGCACCGATCGGGCCGATCATGGCGGTGACGAACGCCAACCGGACCCTGCTCGAATGGCACGAGAGCGGCCGTTATGCTCCGGCGCCGGCGATCGCGACGATCGCCAATGCGATGGACGTCGGTGCGCCGAGCAATTTCGAGCGGCTGATCCATCTTCCCGAGGCAGCCCGCCAGATCAAAGTCGCGCAGGTCGACGATGACGCGATCCGTGCCCGCATCAAGCTCGAATATGATCGTAGCGGCTACATCTGGGATCCGCATTCGGCGACCGCGGCCGAAGCATTTGCCCGGATGAGCGATGCCGAGCGAAGCACGCGGCCATGGATCGCCGCCGCGACCGCGCACCCCTATAAATTCGCCGAGGTGGTTGAGCCGGTCATTGGGGCCAGGATCGCGCCGCCTCCGGCGCTTGAGGCGATCCTTGGACGTACAGCGCATAAGGTGACGATTGCGGCAGAGGATAAGGCGTTGGCTGGGACGTTGACGGCTGCCTTTGGGATGGGGACGGCGTAGGAGATACTTTTTCCGTCGCCCCCGCGAAGGCGGGGTCCAGCTTTTCTTTTCATATCAGCGGTTTAAAGGAAGCTGGATTCCCGCTTTCGCGGGAATGACGGTTTTAAAAGTGGCACTACTTTGGACAGCAGCCGTCCGAGCGCCTACATTGTACCGACATTAGAATTGGACTGACCGATGCCTGTTTATCGTTCCCGTACAACGACACATGGACGCAACATGGCCGGCGCGCGCGGTCTGTGGCGCGCGACGGGCATGAAGGACGGCGACTTCGGCAAGCCGATCATCGCCGTGGTCAACAGCTTCACCCAGTTCGTTCCGGGCCACGTCCACCTCAAGGATCTGGGCCAGTTGGTCGCGCGCGAGATCGAGGCAGCCGGCGGCGTTGCCAAGGAATTCAACACGATCGCGGTCGATGACGGGATTGCGATGGGCCATGACGGAATGCTTTATTCGCTGCCGTCGCGCGAGCTGATCGCCGACTGCGTCGAATATATGGTCAATGCGCATTGCGCCGACGCGATGGTGTGCATCTCCAACTGCGACAAGATCACGCCGGGGATGCTGATGGCGTCGCTGCGCCTGAACATTCCATCGGTTTTCGTCTCGGGTGGGCCGATGGAAGCGGGCAAGGTGGTGATCGCCGGCAAGACGCAGGCGCTTGATCTGGTCGATGCGATGGTCGCCGCCGCCGACGATCGCGTCAGCGATGAGGATGTGGCGGTCATCGAACGCTCGGCCTGCCCGACCTGCGGATCGTGCTCGGGCATGTTCACCGCCAATTCGATGAACTGCCTGACCGAGGCGCTTGGCCTCTCGCTGCCCGGCAATGGTTCGACGCTGGCGACGCATGCCGCGCGCAAGAATTTATTCGTCGAGGCGGGTCATCTGATCGTCGATCTCGCCAAACGTTATTATGAGAATGACGACGAGACCGCCTTGCCTCGGGTGATCGCGGGCAAAGGTGCGTTCGAGAATGCGATGACGCTCGATATCGCGATGGGCGGATCGACCAACACCGTGCTGCATATCCTTGCCGCGGCGCATGAGGCCGAGCTCGACTTCACGATGGACGATATCGACCGGCTGTCGCGCAATGTTCCCGTGCTGTGCAAGGTCGCGCCGGCCAAGTCCGACGTTCATATGGAAGACGTGCACCGCGCCGGCGGGATCATGGCGATCCTCGGTGAGCTCGATCGCGCCGGACTGCTCAACAGCGACATGCCGACCGTGCACAGCGCGACGATTGGCGACGCAATTGCCCATTGGGATATTGCCCAGACTTCGAGCCAGAAGGTGCGCGATCTGTTTCTGGCGGCGCCGGGTGGCGTTCCGACGCAGGTCGCGTTCAGCCAGGACCGGCGCTGGGAGGCGCTCGACCTCGACCGTGAGGGCGGGGTGATCCGCAGTGCCGATCACGCCTTCTCGACCGATGGGGGGCTGGCGGTGCTCAAGGGCAATCTTTCGCCCGACGGCTGCATCGTAAAGACAGCGGGCGTCGATGATTCGATTCTCAAATTTTCGGGGCCGGCAAAGGTGTTCGAAAGCCAGGACGATGCGGTGCAGGGCATATTGCTTGGCAAGGTCGTTGCGGGCGACGTTGTCGTGATCCGTTACGAAGGGCCGCGCGGCGGGCCGGGGATGCAGGAAATGCTCTATCCAACGAGCTACATCAAATCGAAGGGCCTGGGTAAGGACTGTGCATTGGTGACCGACGGCCGCTTTTCCGGCGGGACGTCGGGTCTTTCAATCGGCCATGTGTCGCCCGAGGCGGCCAGTGGCGGACTGATTGCGCTGGTGCACGAAGGCGACCAGATCGAGATCGATATTCCCAGCCGCTCGATCCGCCTGGCAGTGGACGACGCAGAGCTTGCCGCGCGACGCGCGGAGCAGGACAAGATCGGGTGGAAGCCGGCGGCGCCGCGCAAGCGCAGGGTCACGACCGCGCTGAAAGCCTATGCGGCTTTTGCGGCAAGTGCAGACAAAGGGGCGGTTCGAATTCTGCCCGAAGCCTAGTTCGGGCACATCGAGTTCAATTGGAGCGAAGCCAATAGTTCCGATGACGCGCTATTGGGATTGTCACCGAACCGGGACATTATTCAGTAGCGCAATATTTGGGGCTCGGAACAAGCGTCTCAAAATGTAAGACGTTGACTGCTAGCCAGAAATAAAACCTACCACTACAGCGAGCCATTGGGGGACTCGAGTCGGTTTACCTTCCGTCTATTACGGGGTCGTAACGTTTTCCGAGGCGATATAGATGTGTGATCGGGACGGAGATGCGCGTTACGGTTGAATATTGAACCGGATGGTTTCGAATTTTCGGTTCAAAGGGGGATGTGGTTCGGATGGGGACTTACGCGGGAACGAATGGCGCCGATCGATACACAGGCGGGGCCGGCGATGACACGATCGACGGCCGCGCCGGCAACGATATCCTGGCCGGCGGCGGCGGCAACGACCTGATTATCGGCGGCGCCGGAGCTGACGTTCTGACCGGCGGAATTGGCGCCGACACCTTTCGCGGTACCGCCGCAGCCCTGAACGGCGACACCATCACCGATTTCGAAGCCGCCGATACGATCATCATTACGGATGCAAACCTTGCGACGTTCAGTTTTTCGCTGAGCGGGAACAAGCTGACGTACACCGGCGGATCGATCACCTTCTCGCAAAGTCTCGCCGGTGCGTTCACCGCCAGTGCGGCAGCGAGCGGTGGAGTGCAGCTTAAGTTCGGTGCGGGTCCGCCGGGCGGTACGCCGGGCAATGATATTTTGACTGGCACGATCGGCAGTGACCAGCTCAACGGGCTTGGCGGCAATGACACGATCGACGGCCTGGCGGGAGCGGATGTGTTAACGGGTGGCGACGGGAAGGACTCACTCAAGGGAGGAGAGGGCGCGGATACCTTCCGCGACACCGCGTATGGACTCAGCGGCGATACGATTGTGGATTTCGAATTGGGCGACAGGATCGTCATCACCGATCGGACCTTCGACCAAAATTTCTACCTCCAGCTAACCGGTAACAAGCTGACCTATAGCGGAGGTGAGCTCACATTCGGCAGTACGGCGTCAGGCACTCTCGTCGCCTCGGCGGCCGAAGGTGGCGGGGTTCAATTGCAACTCGTGGCGAATCCGGTGGATCCGACCCAAGGCACGGCCGGCGACGATAGATTGATTGGCACAACAGGAAATGATCAGCTGAGCGGCCTTGGCGGCAACGACACGCTCATTGGTGGAGAAGGAGCTGACACGCTGGACGGCGGGGACCAAGGCGATTGGCTGTATAGCGGAGCTGAGTCGCCAACGTTCAAATTTCCCACGCAAAATAGCCCTGCCATACTTCCAGTGCTGGATACAGGTGCCGAGGTCGACTCGCTTTTGGGAGGCGCGGGGGATGACCGTCTTTTCGCAGGCTACGGTGACAATGTCGACGGCGGCACGGACGGGCCGTCCGGATACGGCGATAGGCTTTTCATCAGCTTTCTCGCGGCGCCGTCTGGGATAACGGCAGATTTTCGACTGCAAACCCAGGTGATCGGCGGCGGAACAATTACTGGAATTGAAACAATCAGTTGGATTCAAGGGAGCAACTACGACGACAACTTCAACGCGGCGACTTGGTATAATGTTGGCGGCTCCGATGAAGGTGCCGCAGTGTTTGGCATGGGTGGAAACGATACGATCGTTGCGGGTGCGTCCACGGTGCTAGTGGATGGGGGGGATGGAAATGACATCCTCACCGTTTCAGCGAGCAAACATCTTGTTTCGGTCTCGGGCGGCGCCGGCAATGACACCATCTACGCCTTTGGATCGCGAGGCGCGGCATATGGAGGCGATGGCAACGACAACATCTACTCGGCGCTAGGTAAAACCTATGGCGGTGCGGGCGACGATACGATTAGCATTCAGTCTCAAGGTCTATGGGCTTTCGGCGAGGATGGTAACGATCATATCATCGGCGCTACCTTTGCGGACGGAGGCGCCGGAGCCGATGTCATCGAGGGTGCGTTCGGGAACTCGACCTTTACCGGCGGCGCTGACGCCGACGTTCTGACGGCTTACGGCCAATGGGATTTGTTCATCGACACCATGAACGGGCTCAACGGCGACACTGTCACCGAATTTGGCACCGGCGATCGCATCGTGTTTACGGACGCGACGTTGGCCTTATTCACCTTTTCCATGGCTGCGAACACGCTTACTTATGGTGCTAGGTCGCTTACGTTTGGAGGCCCTATCGTAGGGGAGTTCGTCGCTAGCGCGGCTCCTGAGGGTGGCGTTGAGTTACATCTGGTGTCCGATCCCGTTCCCGGTACCAAGTACGGAAGTTCGGGCGATGATACGTTGAACGGGACGTCTTCAGCCGACCGGATCGATGGGCTTGAAGGCGATGACATCATCGCCGGGCTCTCAGGCGCCGACACGCTGTTGGGTGGTCGGGGTAATGACCTGCTGTCCAGCGGCCAAATCTCACCACATAATGACTATGAGTATTTTGAGAGCCCTTATCCTCTGCCGCTCCTGGACACGGTTGCCGAGGTTGACACGCTCATAGGTGGCGATGGCTCGGACACATTCTTTGCCGGATATGGCGATAACGTCGATGGAGGACCAGACGGCGGGGCCGGTTTGGGCGACACTCTATTCATCAGTTTTCTCGGTGCTTCGGCAGGCATCAACGCCGATTTCCGGCTAGACACGCAAATGATCGGTGGTGGGACCATCACGGGGATTGAAACCGTAAGGTGGGTCCAAGGCAGCAACTACGACGACCATATCATTCTTGAAGACTCGTCCGAGGACTATTTCTTCGGTGGTGCAGGCTATGGGATGGGGGGAAACGATACGTTGGTTGCTGGATATCGAACTGTTTTTCTCGACGGCGGTGACGGCAATGACATTGTTGATGGTCGCTATAGCTACAGCCTCGAGGAAGTTAAGGGCGGGGCGGGCAACGATATCGTCTACAGCGCACTTTGGTCCCCTTCAGTAGCCTATGGCGGTTCCGGCAACGATACTATTTTCGCACTTGGCGCCGCTTATGGAGAGGACGGCGACGACACGTTAATCGGCAGCGACTTCGATGATCAGCTGGACGGCGGAAGCGGCAGCGATACCCTCACCGGCGGTGAATTGAATGACTCGGAAGGGTTCGACACGCTTACCGGGGGTACCGGCGCCGACACTTTCCGCGACACCGCAACGGGGCTTAACGGCGACACGATCACCGACCTCGAAGCCATCGACAAGATCGTCATCACCGACGCGAATCTCGCCACCTTCACTTATTCGTTCAGCGGCAGCACGCTGACCTACAGCGGGGGATCGCTGACGCTTGGTGTTCCGGTATCCGGTACCTTCGTCGCCAGCGCCGCGTCGGGTGGCGGAGTCCAGCTCCAGCTAGCATCCAATCCCGGCATTATTGGCACGCCGAACAACGACACTTTGAACGGAAAAGCGGGTAACGATCGCATCGAAGGTCTGGCCGGAAACGACAAGATCAACGGAAATGCCGGGGCCGACGTACTTGTCGGGGGGCTTGGCGCCGACGTCCTCATCGGCGGGGCGGGGAGCGATAGCTTTGTTTATTCAGCGTCCGCCGAGTCCACGAAGACGTCGATGGACCAGATCAAGGGCTTCGAGAAAATCGATGTAATCGATCTATCACTGATCGATGCCATCAGCGCTACCGACGCAAACGATGCGTTCAGCTACATCGGCACACAGGCATTCCATCACATCGCCGGCGAGTTGCGCGTGTATCGGAGCCAGCTCGATTTCTTCGTCGAAGGCGACACGAACGGCGACGGGATCGCCGATCTGTCGATCCTGCTAACAAGCACCGCCGGTCTCGGAGTGGATCAGTTCTTGCTTTAGCAGTGGTCGTCAGAGCGGAACCGCTGATTTCGGCCCGTCTCCACGCAACGGGTGGCCACCGCGTGCAATCGCGCTGAAACACTTTTGACTTGCGCGTTCGAGCGCGGGCAGCTTATGCTTTATCGCACAGGAGCCTGCTACGCGGGCCAATGGGTTTTGGATAGGGCATGACGCTGAAGTTGGCATCGGCTGTGCGCAAGGAACGCGCCGCGCGTGGCGGTGCGAATGCTCTTGATATCAAAGACATTACCGGATGCCCAACGGGAGCGGCGACCGGTTCTGATTGAAGGCCCCAAGGGCCAGAGACAGGAACCCTCCGCTCCCGCCGAGCGGGGGGTTTTTCTTTGTGGTTTTGAACGAGGACGGAACGAGCAAGTGACCAGGATCGTGGTTCTTCCAGGCGACGGCATCGGCCCCGAGGTTGCGGCGGAAGCGCAGGCGTGCCTTGTGCTTATTTCCGATCACTTCGAGCTTGGCCTCGCCTTCGAGGAGCATGATTTCGGCGGCGTTGCGATCGACCGGCATGGTTCGCCGCTTCCTGACTCGACGCTCGAAGCGTGCCGAAGCGCCGATGCGATCCTGATGGGTGCGGTCGGGGGTCCCAAGTGGGACAACAGTCCGGAGCGTCCCGAGGCGGGCCTGCTCAAGCTGCGGAAGGCATTGCGGCTATTCGCCAATCTGCGGCCGACGCGGGTCATCCAGGGGCTCGAGCATTTTTCTCCGCTCAAGCTTGAGATTGCAGCCGGGGCCGACGTGCTGGTCGTCCGCGAGCTGACCGGCGGGCTCTATTTCGGTGAGAAGGTGCTGGAGGATGATCGCGCCTCGGACCTGTGCGCGTACAGCCGCGAGGAGATCGAGCGGATTGCGCATGTCGCCTTTCGTGCCGCCATGAAGCGCAGGAAGAAACTGACGTCGGTCGACAAGGCCAATGTCATGGCCACGTCCAAGCTTTGGCGGCGCGTGGTCGAAGAGGTTGCGCGCGAATATCCGGAGGTTGCGGTCAATCATATTTATGTCGATGCGGCGTCGATGTACCTGGTGACGCGTCCGCGCGATTTCGACGTGATCGTCACCGACAATCTGTTCGGCGACATATTGTCCGACGAGATGTCGGTGGTGGGCGGGTCGATCGGCCTGCTCGGCTCGGCAAGCGTCGGTGACAGCGGTCCGGGGCTGTTCGAGCCGATCCACGGTTCGGCACCCGACATCGCCGGCCTGGACAAGGCCAATCCGTCGGGCGCGATCGCAAGCGCGGCTATGCTGCTCGACCATCTCGGCAAGCACGACCAGGCGCGCCAGCTCGAGGCCGCGATCGAACTGACTTTGGCCGACGGCAAGCGAACCGGTGACCTTGGCGGCAAGATGGGCTGCAAGGAGTTCGGTCTGGCGGTTCGCAAGACCCTCGAGAAGGTGCTTGGCCTCGTGTCGATACGCGCTGAGGTGCGGGCATGAACAGCGCGCCGCAAACGCTCTACGAGAAGATCTGGGACGCGCATGTCGTCGAGCGCCGCAACGACGGCACCTGCCTGATCTATATCGACCGGCATCTCGTCCATGAAGTTACGTCGCCGCAGGCCTTCGAGGGGCTGCGGATGGCAGGGCGCAAGGTCCGCCGTCCGGACCTGACCCTGGCCGTGCCCGATCATAATCTGCCGACCACCGCGCGGGTTGGAGCCGACGGCGCGCGCCTGCCGATCAAGGATGCGGCAAGCGCCGGGCAGCTATCAGCGCTCGAGAAAAATGTCGCCGAGTTCGGCGTCCCGTATATCAACGATCTCGCTGCCGAGCAGGGTATCGTGCACGTGGTCGGGCCCGAGCAGGGCTTCACGCTCCCGGGAACTACAGTCGTTTGCGGCGACAGCCACACGGCGGCGCATGGTGCAATGGGCGCGCTCGCGTTCGGAATCGGCACCAGCGAGGTCGAGCATGTGCTCGCCACCCAGACGCTTTTGCTCGCGCCGTCCAAGACGCTCGAGATCAGGGTCGATGGGACGCTTGGTTTCGGCGTGTCGCCCAAGGATGTGATCCTCGCGATCATTGGCCGGATCGGGGCAGCGGGCGGCAATGGCCATGTCATTGAATATCGCGGAAGCACCTTCGACGCCATGAGCATCGAAGGGCGCCTGACGGTCGCCAACATGTCGATCGAGGGAGGTGCGCGTTCGGGCCTGTTCGCGCCGGACGAAACGACCGTCGCTTATCTGAAGGGTCGGCCGATGGCGCCAACCGGCGAAGCCTGGGACAGGAAACTGGCGTGGTGGAAGACGCTGGCGACCGACGAGGGCGCGCGCTTCGACAGCAGCGTCCGCCTCGACGCGCAGGACATCGCCCCGAATGTCACCTGGGGCACGAGCCCTGAGGATGTGGTGCCGATTACTGGCGACGTGCCGTATCCGGAAAGCTTTGCCGACGCCGGCAAGCAGGCGGCGGCGCGCCAGTCGCTCGACTATATGGGGCTTGAGGCGGGCATGCGGTTGCAGGACGTCACGGTCCAGCACATCTTCATTGGCAGCTGCACCAACAGCCGGATCGAGGATCTGCGCGCGGCGGCGGGCGTGGTTCGCGGACGCAAGGTCAGCGACACGATCAAGCAGGCGCTGGTCGTGCCGGGTTCCGGACTGGTCAAGCGCCAGGCCGAGAGCGAAGGGCTGGACCGCATCTTCGTAGAGGCCGGTTTCGAATGGCGTGAGCCGGGATGCTCGATGTGCCTGGCGATGAACCCGGACAAGGTTCCGCCGCAGGAACGTTGCGCATCGACGTCGAACCGCAATTTCGCGGGCCGCCAGGGTCCGGGCGCGCGCACCCATTTGCTCTCGCCGGCAATGGCCGCCGCGGCCGCCGTGACCGGCCGGCTCACCGACGTCCGGGAGCTGATGGCATGAAGGCGGTCAAGCATATCGAGGGGCGCGCCTATCCGCTCGGGCTCAAGAATGTCGACACCGATGCGATCATTCCGGCCGAGCATCTGAAGACAATCACGCGCGCCGGCCTTGGCCGCTACGCGTTCGAGGTGCTTCGCAAGGTTCCGGGCAATCTGTTCGAGGATCCGCGGTTCGAGGGTGCGCCGATCATCATCGCCGGCGACAATTTCGGCTGCGGGTCGAGCCGCGAACATGCCGCCTGGGCGCTCGATGATATGGGCGTGCAGGCAGTGATCGCGCCGAGTTTCTCCGATATTTTCGCGAGCAATGCGTTCAAGAACGGGATCGTCACGGTGGTGGTCGAGCAGGCGGCGATCGACCGCCTGATGATCGTCGCGCAGGACCACGCGATCGATGTGGACCTTGAGACCATGACCGTCACATCGCCGCTGCAGGACCGGTTCACGTTCGAACTTGACCCGTTCCGCCGGGATTGCCTGATGCAGGGGCTTGACGAAATCGGCCTGACACTCGCCAGTGAAGCGGCGATCAGCACCTACGAATCGAGCAGGAGCGTAGCCTAGAATGGTGGGACAACCGGAACGACAGGGACTTTACGATCCCCGCAACGAGCATGACAGCTGCGGCGTCGGCTTCGTCGCGGACGTGAAGGGCCGCAAGTCGAACGACATCATTCGCCAGGGCCTCCAGATCCTGGTCAATCTCGATCACCGCGGCGCGGTCGGGGCGGACCCTTTGGTCGGCGACGGTGCCGGCTGCCTGATCCAGATTCCCGACAAGCTGATCCGCAACTGGGCCGACGGGCAGGGGATCGGCCTGCCCGAACCCGGCGATTATGCGGTCGGCATGTGCTTCCTTCCTGCCGACGAGGAAGCGCGCGACGCGGCGGTCGCCTTGTTCGAGCGCTATGTTGCTGCCGAGGGCCAGCAATTGCTCGGCTGGCGCGACGTTCCGACGAACAGCGACGGCATGGGCCGGACTGTCCTCGAGACGATGCCGGTCATCCGCCAGGCGGTGATCGCCAAAGGCGCGCATATCCGCGACCAGGACAGTTTCGAGCGCAAACTGCTCGCGATCCGCAAGCAGATCCAGAATCCGCTCTTCGAGCTGTCCAAGAAGCGCGACCTGCCGGGCCTTGCGAGCTTCTACATTCCGTCGCTGTCGACGCGCACGATCGTCTACAAGGGGCTGCTGCTCGCGACCCAGGTCGGCGGCTTCTACGAGGATCTGTCGAATCCGCTGACCGAGAGCGCGCTGGCGATGGTGCACCAGCGTTTCTCGACCAACACCTTCCCGTCGTGGAAGCTGGCACATCCGTTCCGCTTCCTCTCGCACAATGGCGAGATCAATACGGTGCGCGGCAACGTCAACTGGATGAACGCGCGCCGGCGCACGCTCGAATCGCCCTTGCTTGGCGCCGACCTCGACAAGATGTGGCCGCTGATCCCGCATGGCCAGTCGGACACCGCATCGCTCGATAATGCGCTCGAGCTGCTGGTCGCCGGCGGCTATTCGCTCGCGCATGCGGTGATGCTGCTGATCCCCGAGGCATGGGCCGGCAACGCGCTGATGGATCCCGCTCGCCGCGCATTCTACGAATATCATGCGGCACTGATGGAGCCGTGGGACGGGCCGGCGGCGATCGCCTTCACCGATGGGCGGCAGATCGGCGCGACGCTCGACCGCAACGGGCTTCGTCCGGCGCGCTTCATCGTCACCGACGACGACATGGTCGTGATGGCATCGGAATCGGGCGTGCTGCCGATCCCCGAGGAGAAGATCGTCCGCAAGTGGCGGCTTCAGCCCGGCAAGATGCTGCTGATCGACCTCGAGGAGGGCCGCATCGTCGAGGATGAGGAGATCAAGGCCAAGCTTGCCGAAGCCGAGCCCTATGGCGACTGGCTGCGCGAGACGCAGTTCAACCTCAAGGACCTGCCGCTCAGCGACAATGCGCCGAGCGACGATCCGGCAACGCTGACCGACCGGCAACTGGCGTTCGGCTACACGCAGGAGGATCTCAAATTCTTCCTGACGCCGATGGCGCAGGCCGGCGACGACCCGCTCGGGTCGATGGGCACCGACACGCCGATCGCGGTGCTGTCGAAGCGGCCCAAGTTGCTGTACGAATATTTCAAACAGAATTTCGCGCAGGTCACCAACCCGCCGATCGACCCGATCCGCGAGGAACTGGTGATGTCGCTGGTGTCGATGATCGGCCCGCGTCCCAATCTGCTCGGCCATCATGCCGGCACGCACAAGAGGCTTGAGGTCTCACAGCCGATCCTGTCCAACGAGGATCTCGAGAAGATCCGTTCGATCCAGGACACGCTCGACGGCGCATTCCGGACCGCGACGCTCGACGCGACCTGGCCGGCCGGGGCGGGTGCGCAGGCGATGGAAGCGGCGCTGCAGCGGCTGTGCTGGGAAGCGACCGAGGCGGTGCTTGCCGATTCGAACGTGCTGATCCTGTCGGATCGCGCGGTATCGGCGGAACGGATTCCGATCCCGGCAGCGCTGGCGACCGGGGCGGTGCACCATCATTTGATCCGCCAGGGCCTGCGCATGCAGACCGGTCTGGTCATCGAGACCGGCGAAGCGCGCGAGGTCCATCATTTCTGCGTGCTCGCCGGCTATGGCGCCGAGGCGATCAATCCCTATCTCGCGTTCGAGACGATCGAGAAGCTGCGCACCGATGGCGAGCTGACGGTCGACGCCGAAAAGGCGCGCTACAATTACATCAAAGCGGTCGGCAAAGGCATGCTCAAGGTCATGTCCAAAATGGGCATCTCGACCTACCAGAGCTATTGCGGCGCGCAGATTTTCGATGCGGTCGGGCTGTCGTCGGCGTTCGTCGACAAATATTTCACCGGCACCGTGACCATGATCGAGGGCGTCGGCGTCGACGAGGTCGCCGAGGAAGCGGCGCGGCGCCATGGCGATGCCTATTCGCCGCATCCGCTTGACCATGAAGCGCTCAATATCGGCGGCGCTTATGCCTATCGGATCGGCGGCGAGGAGCATGCCTGGACGCCGACGTCCGTCGCCAATTTGCAGCATGCGGTGCGCGGCAATATTCCCGAGGAATATGCCGCCTTCGCGCGCAGTATCAATGAGCAGAACCGGCGGTTGCTGACGATCCGCGGGCTGATGAAATTCCGGTTCACAAGGACACCGGTACCGATCGAAGAAGTCGAACCAGCGAGCGAGATCGTCAAGCGGTTCGCGACCGGAGCGATGAGCTTCGGGTCAATCAGCCGCGAGGCGCATACCACGCTGGCGATCGCAATGAACCGGATCGGCGGCAAGTCGAACACGGGCGAGGGCGGCGAGGAGAGCGACCGCTACAAGGTCATGGCTAATGGCGATTCGATGCGCTCGGCGATCAAGCAGGTCGCATCGGGCCGGTTCGGCGTGACCGCCGAATATCTGGTCAATGCCGACGACCTCCAGATCAAGATCGCGCAGGGCGCCAAGCCGGGCGAGGGCGGCCAGCTGCCTGGGCACAAGGTCGACAAGCATATCGCTGCGGTGCGTCATTCGACGCCCGGTGTCGGGCTGATCTCGCCGCCGCCGCACCATGACATCTATTCGATCGAGGATCTGGCGCAGCTGATCCACGACCTGAAGAATGCCAATCCGCGTGCGCGCATCTCGGTCAAGCTGGTCTCGGAGGTCGGGGTCGGCACGGTTGCGGCCGGCGTGTCCAAGTCGAAGGCCGATCATGTCACCATATCGGGTTTCGAAGGTGGCACCGGTGCATCGCCGCTGACCTCGCTGACGCACGCTGGTCTGCCGTGGGAGATCGGCCTGGCCGAGACCCAGCAGACCCTGATCCTCAATGGGCTTCGCGGCCGCATCGCCGTGCAGACCGACGGCGGCCTGCGCACCGGCCGCGACGTCGCGATCGGCGCGATCCTCGGCGCCGACGAATTTGGCTTCGCGACCGCGCCGCTGATCGCGGCAGGTTGCATCATGATGCGCAAGTGCCACCTCAACACCTGTCCGGTCGGCGTCGCCACGCAAGACCCGGTGCTGCGCGCGCGCTTTACCGGCCAGCCCGAGCATGTGATCAACTATTTCTTCTTCGTCGCCGAGGAATTGCGCGAGATCATGGCCTCGCTCGGCGTGCGCAAGGTCGAAGAGCTGATCGGCCGACCCGAATTCCTCGATGCGAGCACGGCGATCGATCACTGGAAGGCGCAGGGCATCGACCTGTCGAAGATCCTGTTCCAGCCGGTGGTAGACGAGGCGATCGCCCGCTGGAATTGCGAGACCCAGCAGCATGGCCTCGACGCAGCGCTCGATCACAAGCTGATCGCTGCGTCGGAGGCGGCGCTCGAACGGCGCGAGCCGGTGCGCATCGAAGGCGAAGTCCGCAACGTCAATCGTGCGGTCGGGACGATGCTGTCGGGCGAAGTGGCGCTTCGTTACGGCCATGAAGGCCTGCCGACCGACACGATCGCCATCCAGCTGCGCGGCATCGCCGGGCAAAGCTTTGGCGCTTTTCTTGCGCATGGCGTGACGCTCGACCTCATCGGCGATGCCAATGATTATGTCGGCAAGGGCCTGTCGGGCGGCCGCGTGATCGTTCGCCAGCCCGACGTCGGCCGCGATGCCACCGCCAACATCATCGTCGGCAATACCGTGCTGTACGGCGCGATCGCGGGCGAGGCCTATTTCAACGGCGTTGCCGGCGAGCGCTTCGCGGTGCGGAATTCGGGCGCGGTCGCGGTCGTCGAGGGTGCGGGTGACCATTGCTGCGAATATATGACCGGCGGCGTCGTGCTGGTGCTCGGCGCGGTTGGCCGTAATTTCGCGGCCGGGATGTCGGGCGGGCTTGCCTATGTCTACGATCCCGACGGCACTCTCGAGGCGCAGTGCAACAAGGCGAGCGTCGAGGTCGAGCGCGTCGATGCGACGCCGGGCGACCGCGACGATCCGCGCGCGCCGCGGCAGCGCGCGGTCAATGTCCACGATGCAGGCATGGGCGACATGCTTCGCTTCGACGTCGAGCGCATACGCATCCTGATCGAGCGGCATCTGCTCGCGACGGGAAGCGCCCGGGCACGTGCGTTGCTCGACGATTGGGACAGCGCGATCCGGCACTTCGTCAAAGTCACGCCGCCCGAATATCGCCGCGCGCTGATCGACATCGAAGCCGAGGCGATGGCGCCCGTCACTGTCGCGGCAGAATGATGGGTGGCAATTTTATTGCCCCTCTCCCTTGAGGGAGAGGGGAGGGTGAGGGTGTACGGGCTCCGAGAATAGCCTCGGGCCCCCGACACCCCCACCTCAATCCTCCCCCTCGAGGGGGAGGAGGGACGACCGGAGACTTTCGAGAATGACCAACCCGACCGGATTCCTGAACATCGATCGTCACGATCGTAGCTATCTGCCGCCCGAGGAAAGGCTGCGCAGCTGGAAGGAGTTCATGCGTCCGCTCGGCGACCGCGAGGTGGAACGACAGGCCGAACGCTGCATGGATTGCGGCATACCCTTTTGCCACTCAGGCTGTCCGGTCAACAATCTGATCCCCGACTGGAACGACCTCGTCCAGCGCGACGATTGGCACGCGGCGATCGAGCGGCTGCACCGCACCAACAACTTCCCGGAATTCACCGGCCGTGTCTGCCCGGCGCCGTGCGAGGCGGCCTGCACGCTCAACATCACCGACGTGCCAGTGACGATCAAGACGATCGAATGCGAGATCGTCGATCGCGCCTGGCGGGAAGGGTGGATCAAGGCGCAAATGGCGTCGCGCGGCACCGGCCGCCGGGTCGCGGTGATCGGCTCTGGTCCCGCCGGGCTCGCCTGCGCGCAGCAGCTTGCCCGCGCCGGGCATGCGCCGACCGTGTTCGAGAAGAACGACCGGATCGGCGGCCTGCTTCGCTACGGCATTCCCGACTTCAAGATGGAGAAGCATCTGATCGACCGCCGGGTCGCGCAGATGGAGGCGGAAGGGGTTATTTTCCGCGCCAACATGCACATCGGCAAGGACGTCAGCGTGCAGCGCCTGCTCGACGATTATGACATCATCGTGCTGGCCGGCGGCGCCGAAAATCCGCGCGACCTCGAAGTCGAGGGCCGGGACCTCGACGGTACCTATTTCGCGATGGATTTCCTGACCCAGCAGAACAAGCGCAATGCCGGCGACGACGAGGAACGGGCCGCCCCCAATGGAACGCTCTCGGCCAAGGACAAGAATGTCATCGTCATCGGCGGCGGCGATACCGGGTCTGACTGCATCGGTACGTCGAACCGGCAGGGTGCAGCATCGATCATGCAGCTCGAAATCCTTCCCGAGCCGCCGGTCCGCGAGAACAAGGCGCTGACCTGGCCCAACTGGCCGCTAAAGCTGCGGACCTCCTCGTCACATGAGGAAGGCTGCGATCGCGACTTCTCGGTGCTGACGCGGCGCGTCATCGGCGAGGGCGGCAAGGTTACGGCAATAGAATGCGTGCGCGCGGAGATGGTGCGCGGCGCGGACGGCCGGACCACGATCGAGCCCGTTGCCGGCAGCGAATTTCAGATCAAGGCGGACATGGTGCTGCTCGCGATGGGCTTCGTCGGTCCAAAGACCGAGGGACTGGTCGAGCAATCGGGCGTCGACCTCGACCCGCGCGGCAACGTCAAAGCGGCGATGGGCGATTACCAGACATCGGTGCCGCGCGTCTTTTCGTGCGGCGACATGCGTCGTGGCCAATCGCTGGTCGTATGGGCGATCCGCGAAGGGCGTGAATGCGCCGAGGCGGTCGATCGCTATCTGACGGGGCACCCACGGCAGGCCGCGGGAATGGTCGCAGCCTAGGCGCGGTCCTTTGCCGCGCTCATGCAACCTGGCGGTTGCGACCGAGGCTGGCGTCGAGCAGTGCGAGCGCCTGGCGGGCATTGACCGGCCGGCTGAACAGGAATCCCTGCACCGAGGAGCAGCCATGAGTCCTGAGCTCGTCGAGCTGCCGTGAATCCTCGACGCCCTCGGCAGTGGTCTCCATTCCTAGCGCCGAGGCGAGGTCGATGATGGCCTGCACGATCGCCGACGCCCCGGGCCTGTTGAGCAGCTCCTGGATGAACGACCGGTCGATCTTGATCTTGTCGAATGGGAAGCTCTGGAGATAGCTGAGGCTCGAATAGCCAGTGCCGAAGTCGTCGAGCGCGATCCGTATCCCAAGCGAGCGCAGCGAGTGCAGGACGGCGAGGGTAGCCTCGGTGCTTTCGAGGAAGATCGATTCGGTGATCTCGACTTCGAGGCGCTTGGGCGGCAGGCCGCTGACTGCGAGCGCCTGCATGATCGCATTGGCGAGTCCCGCCTTGCGGAACTGGACCGACGAGACGTTGACCGCGACATGCACGTTCTCGGGCCAGTTCATCGCCTGGCGGCATGCCTCCTGAAGCACCCAGTTGCCGATCGGCACGATCAGGCCGGTCTCCTCCGCGACCGGGATGAATTCGACCGGCGAGACCAGCCCTCGTACCGGGTGGTTCCAGCGCAGCAGCGCCTCGAAGGCGCTGACCCGCTCGTTGCTGAGATCGAACAATGGCTGGAAATAGAGTTCGAGCTCGCCGCCGGCCAGAGCGTGGCGAAGGTCGTTTTCCAGGATGCGGCGTTCCTGGGCGCGCACGTTCATCTGCGATTCGAAGAACCGGTAGGTTCCGCGGCCTTCCTGCTTGGCCTGGTACAATGCCAAATCGGCGTTCTTGAGCAACGTGTCGGTATCGCGGCCGTCAGCAGGATGAAGCGCGATGCCGGCGCTCGCACCGATTGTCAGATCATGGCCATGGATGCGATAGGGTTCGACGATCGCGTTGATGAGCTGCTGCGCGATCTTGCCCGTACTGTCGCCGCCCGCGCCATGCGAGATCACGATGGCAAATTCGTCGCCGCCGAGCCGGGCAATCATCGCATCCTCCACATGCTGGCGGAGACGGTCGCTGACCGCACGAAGCAGCTCATCGCCCACTGGATGGCCGAGCGTATCGTTGATAGCCTTGAAATTGTCGAGGTCGATGCAGAGCAAGGCGAGTTCGCCGTCGCGGCGCGCCGACTGCTGTATCTCGAGATCGAGGTGCTGGCGGAAGAAGGCGCGGTTCGGAAGGCCGGTGAGGCTGTCGTTGAACGCCAGCTGGGTGATGCGCCGCTCGCGCTCGGCAATCCCGGAGGCCATTCGGTTGAAGCTTTGCGCAAGCCGCCCGATCTCGTCGCGCGTCTCGACCGGCACTTCAACGGTTTCACCTTCTTCCATCGACCGCGCCGCCCGGTCCAGCGCCGAGATCGGCTTGGTGATCGAGAGCGACAGCCGCCACGATCCGAGCAGAAGCAGCAGCAATCCGAGTACGCCGGTCACCGCCACCGCCAGCTGAAGCGAGCGATAGGCGGCCATGGCGCGCGCCATCGGATAACGGAGCAGCAGCACGGCCGGCGACCCTTCGCCCATAACGTGCAACGTCTTGACCATCGCGACCGACACGCCGCCGGTATCGTCGAGTTCGCCGGGATCGCGATTCTGTGCATTGGCTTCGATGAAATTCTGCACCGTGCGCGCTTCCTCGCTGGAGCTGCCGGACACCGAGGACCAGCTCCCGCCCGAGCCTTTCTGAAACACGTTGGCACGGATCGGAATCGCGGACAGCCGCTCGAGCGAACGCATTTCCTTCGGGCCAAGCTCGGTCGCGAACACCACCCAGCCGGTGAGCACCGGTGCCATGATCGGCGCAGCGACCAGCTGGTGCGGCGTGCCGCCGAGGTTGGCGATGCCGCCATGCTCGCCGGCATCCAGCGCGGTCCAGAGATGCGCTGCATCGCGCTGCATCACCGGGTTTCGAAGGCCGATCACGCTCCCGTCGTTGCCGACGATGAAGGCGACCCGGAGACCCATCCGCGCCTTGAGATTGTCCAGCGCCGAGGCCGCGGTGCTCCTGTCGCCGGTTGCGACCGCCGCGCGGAATCCGAAGTCCCGCGCCAGCACTCCCGCGGCGTTGCTCAGCTCGTGCGAGCGCATCTCCCACAAGCGGTCGAACACCGTGCCGCTGGCGACGAGCTGGTCCCGGACCTGGCGCTCAGCGGTCGCGGTCATGACAAGATAGAGCGCCGCTGCGACGAGGCTGAGCGCGAGCGCGAACAGGCCAGCATAGAGCACCGTCAGCCGGGTCTGTATCCGCGTGAACATGGGCTCAGTAAGACGCTGCTGCCTGCGGCGGCGCCCGCAGGCTGAGATTGACGGATTGGACCTGACGGCCGGGACCGGAGGCGATGCGCAACTCGATCTGATTGGCCGGAGCACGCAAATAGGGGTGCCAGACGCGCGCCAGCACCGGCCCATTGGGAACCGCGCCGAATGTTGCGCGGCCGGTTCGGTCGGTCTGCACGCTGAGGGCGGTGTCGACGACCTTGATGAAGGCGGTCATCTGGTCGTGGATGTTGCATCCGAGCGGAACGACGCCGGGCTTGTCGAAGCGGACGGCGCGGTTCTGTTCCTTCGCATACAGCTTCAATTCGAACTTCTTGACCGGCGAGAAGGAATAGACGTGGTGGCGGACCGGGTCGAAATTGGGGAAGGTCACCTGCGCGCCGACCGGTACGATCAGCACGAACGGATTGAAGCGGATGTCGCGCTGGGCGATCTGATAGGCGCGGGCAGGCGCGGTGATCGGTACCGGCCTGCTCTGCGGGTAGAGCGTGACGACGGCATCGCGCACGGGAGAGCCCTTCGCGTCGGTCAGCTGGAATATGAGCTCGCCGGCGCTTGCGGGTGATGCAAACGTGAGGAGAAGCAGGAAAGGCCAGATGCGCATTGTCCGCACCTTCCCAGAAAAGGGTGAAGAAGCGGTAATTATTGAAGTTTCTGGCAGTTAAAGCATCAGTCGGAGCGCTGCCTGGACGATCGTCTGATGCTGATTTCGGGGCAGGCCGAGCTGTTCCTGGCGCACGCCACCGCGCTCACTCCGGATATGAAGAACCTCTCCTACGACATTTATGTGACTGCTTATATGTAGGCTCGCAGCGACCGTGCCGGCCCAGCCTTTCTCGCTTTCCGCACGATCCAGGAAAGCGCCGCGTTCGCGCGTTTCGAACCAGTCGCCGCGCGCGCTCACTGTGACCGTCTTTATCTGATGCGAAACGCGCAGATATGCGGAGCGAAACTCCGTATCGACCCAGTAACGATTCGGTTCGTGAAACCCCATCTCGGTGCGGCCGACCAACGCCTGCGCGAGGATTTTGGTCCTTGCGCTGGGGTCGATGCGCACTCCCGCATTCCAGAATCGCGTTTTCCAGCCCCATTGAAACCTGGTCGTAACGGCTTCGGGAACGCCGCGATTGTAGTAATGGAATATGCTCAACGTGACCGGCGCTGCCATCCGCCATTCGATCTTGCCGTAATAGCCCGGCTTGTCGTCCACTTCGATCAAGGGTCGCGTTTTTTCGGCCTGAATATATTCGAGACGTTCGTCGAGCGGTGGCAGCGACTGTTTGCCGAACGCGGTCGCCTTATAGTCGTGCAACGCCCAGCCGCGAAAGGCGAGCATGGTGCCGGCGGTGTCGTTGAAGCCGAAGATACCTGCGGTGGCGGAGATCCTGCCGCCGCCGACGTTCCGGGCGATGGTCGCCTCCGCACCAATCACCTTGACCTCCTCGCCGATCCAGCTGTTGATCGCCGACGGCGTGATCATATCATCGACCTGCCAGCCGGCGCCGTGATGTTCGAGCGATATTGAAGGCCAATATAATCCAGCTTTCGCAGATATTTGTGTCGGTCCTTTTGGAGCCGGCTTGAATTTGAGATAGGCCTCGACCAAGTCAACGGGATGGTCCTGCTCGTCCTGCGCGGCAACGGTCACGGCGCCGCTGAGCGACCAAGTGAATCTCGGCTGCCAGATCAGGTCGGCTTCGGCCGCGACCGGGCGCAGGCGCCAGTTTTCGGAATGGTCGCCGCCGAAGCGGGCCTTGCCGTAACCGCCATCGGTCCAGCTCTTCTCGCCATTGGCGGCGACGATGCGGACGTCGGCGATCGTAGAGAGAGTGTCGGCGGAAAAGAGATCGGCCGCCGCGCGGGCCGGGCTGAGGGACAAAAACAGCAGGCACATCAATCCGATCATCCGCGTGAACGGATGTCGCAGATATGGCGCGAGCCCACGACCTCTCATGGAGCCCTCTTGCACCCGCTATGGTTAATTTGGCGTTTTGCTGCCGTTAGTTAGAAACGCACACCTGTCTTCAGGCCATAGCGGCGTGGATCGTTGACCGTTACGGTCCCTCCGAAATCCGCGGTTGCGGTCGACAGGACGATCTCATTCTCCAGATTGTCCACGAACGCCTGGACGTAGAAACGATCCCGCGGCGCGTTGTAGGTAAGTGACAGGTCGCTGCTGTGATAATGCGGCTGCCGGAACTGCACGCGCGGCGTTAGGTCGGTCAGCACGAAATGGTCGCTGAACCTGATCCGGCCGCTTGCTACGATAGTGCCGCCGTTGGGCAGCGGCTGGGTGAATCTGTAGGCCGCGCTGGCGGTAAAATCGGGTGTACGATCAAGCGGTTTACCGCTGAAGCTGACATTTTCTGCGGGAAAGAAACCGTGATAGCGGGCGTCCAGATAGGTGACGCCCAGATCGAACCGATGCTGTGCCGATGGCATGATCGTCGTTTCCACTTCGATCCCGTCGATCCTTGTCTTGGCGGCGTTGGTGGTCACCTGGCAGGGTCCGCCACAGACGCTGCTGATCTGGCTGAGTTGCAGGTTCGAATAATTGTAATGGAAGGCCGCCGCGTTGAGACGCAGCCAGTCACCGGCAACGCGCAACTTCAACCCGGCTTCAAAGGCGGTCAAAGTCTCAGGGTTGTAGTAGAGGGCGTTGGCGGGAAGCGCGCAGCTCGCACTGGTGCCGATCTCGCAGCCGTCGTTGAAGCCGCCGGCCTTGTAACCGGTCGACGCCGTGGCGTAGACGATACCCGCCTCGGGCAGGTCGTAATGCAGGCCGAGGCGCCAGGTGGTCTTCCCGAACGAGATGCGGGCGTCATTGGGCACCAGGATGATGCGTGTTCCATCGTCCAGATCGAACGCCGAGGCACCGCGCCGTGACTTGCGATCATGAGAATAGCGAATGCCTGCAGTGGCATGGAGCCGTGATGTGAGATCGAATATCGCTTCGCCGAACGCGGCATAGGATGTTGCGATCGTCGGATTCTGGGTGAAGCCAGCTTGCGTAGCGCTTGGGGGGAGGCCGAGGAAATCCGGATTTTGAATGAAGAAGTCGATCCGCGACCTTTCCTTGAAATAATAAGCGCCGACCTGGCCGTGCAGCCGGCCCTGCTGGTTGAGTGCCAGCCGCAGCTCCTGCGAATTCTGCCAATATCGTCCGTCATAGGTCGAGCCGTGCGTGCCGAACAGGAAGCTGCCGCGTTCGTCGCGCTTGAACCGCCGGTACGATCCCAGATAGGTCAAATCGACCAGCCCAAGATCCCATTTGAATTCGGCGGTCACACCCCAGCTGTTCGAATCGCGCGCTGTCGCGCGTTCCGGCCACAGCATTGTTCTTTCTTCTTTATGGCTTAACGTTACTATCTCAGGATCGATATCAGCAGCGATCGGCAGTATGAAGAAATTGCCGAGCCCGACCGCGCCCGCAGTCGTGCCCTTGATCGACGCATAATCAGCACGAAAGAGGAGGCTGGCCCGCGGCGAAAGCGTGAAGGCGACTGAAACGCGCCCTGAGACGTTGTCGCGCGCGGGGTCGAGCGAGGCACCGCCTGCGCCCCGGCGAATGAAGCTGTCGCGGCGGTCATAGTTGACGGCTGCGCGCAGGCCGACCGCGTCGCTTACCGGAAGGTTCAAGACGGCGGTCGCATTGCGCGAATCGTAATTGCCGTAGGACATGTCCAGGCTGGCGCCGAAGTCGGGACCGGGCCGGGCCGAGATCAGGTTGATGACGCCGGCGGTGGCATTGCGTCCGTAGAGCGTGCCCTGCGGCCCGCGCAGGATCTCGATTCGCTCGAGGTCGAACAGCGAAACATCCTGCGCCTGCGGCCGCGCGATATAGATGCCGTCGAGCAGGAAGGCTGCGGAAGGATCCCCCTTCTCGGTACCGTCGCTGCTTGTCACGCCGCGGATGGTGATCTGGATTCCATTGCTGCGGTCGATCGAGAGGCTTGGCACCAGAGTGTCGAGCGTCGAGATATCGGTGACGTCATGGCGGCGCAATTGCGCCGCGTCGATGATGCTGAGCGCGACTGGAGTCTGCGACGCACGCGATTCCATGCGCAGGGCAGTGACGATGATGTCGTCACCGGTTGCCGCTTTCTCAGCCCCTTCCGCCAGCGCCGCCGCGCCTGTGCTGAAGCTGATCGTGGCAAGCATCAACCTGAAGCTGGCTGCCGGCGCTCCAGACCATCTGGTGTCAGACGCTGTTTGCCTAGCCTTCGAAGTCGACGTGCGCGGCCAGTTTGCGCGAATAAAAAGGTCCATTCATAGCCCCGTCCTGACGCCCGATCTTGGGTTGACCGGGTCGCGGACTGCCTCTCGTCACGCGCCTGTAATGTCAACGACGGATACTAGGGGGCCCGGGACAGGCGTGCGCCCCCGTTCCAGTTATTTCGGAGGACCCTGCGGAGCTTGCCAGCTGTTCGCCCAATAGGTTACGGCGTTGCTGGTCGGGAAATATCGGCGCGCTTCCTCGACCGATAGCCAGCTTTCCTCGCGATTCATCCTGGTGAGAAACTGGCGGTGGAGCTTGTCCTTCCAGTTGATCGGATACAATATGTGCCCCGGAAGCAGCGCAAGCTCGCCGAAGGCGATCCTGTCCGGATCGATATCGAACGCGTGCTTGCGGACGAAAGCGAGCGTTTCCGCCCTGAAGGCGTCGCGATTGCGCTGATAGGCCCTGGCGACCCGCCGCAGCACGACGGGGCCGGCCACATATTCGGGGCGCTTGTCGATATGGGCGTGACCGCGTGTCAGCTCACGGACGTTCTCGATCGCGCAAATATATCCGAGCCAGAAGCCTTGTCCCGCGGCCGAGGCCATGAACGCATTGGGAATCGAATGCAGGAAGGCGGGATCGGTGCCCATCCTGCCCAATATCACCTGACTCGAGTTGGCAGGCAGCTCGCTCAGCGGTTTCAGGCACTGGAAATCGAGATCCGCATAGATCCCGCCCTCGGTGAAGAGATAGACCGCACGAATGAAATCGACGCGAAATATCTCCTGCGGAAAGCCGTCGTAGAGTGGCAGCAGCTGCGGAAAGGTGTGCGCCAGCAACGCGCGGTTGTCGGCATCGTCATAGAGCCTGATATCAAAGTCCGGGTTCAGCGCCGGGAAAGACTCGCGCCAATGCCGGAACTTCGCAGGAAGCGTGTTCTTAGCCTTCCAGGTCTGATGGAGGATTTGCGGGAACATCGGCCTGGCGGCTGATTAGGAGAGGATGGGCGGCGCAGTCCAGTACAACGTGGCATGCTTCGAACATTGTCGCGGCCCGGCCGATCGAGAGGGGTAAGGGCACCTTTTCCATTTGACGCGGGGCGGGCCAGCAGGGATCATGGTTGCCAGCTTGGAGAGGGTCTATTCGTCAGGTCGCGGCACTTCCTTATCGCGCGGGAACCGACGGCATCGTTCGCCTGCTGATGATCACGTCGCGCGATACGCGGCGCTGGATCATTCCCAAGGGAAATCCGATCCGGGGCCTGCCGCCGCACCTCGCGGCTGCGCAGGAGGCATTTGAAGAGGCGGGCGTATCTGGCATTCCCTGTCCAAGTCCGCTCGGTTCCTATCAATATTGGAAACGCCGCAAGGACGGTCGCTTCAAGGAGGCTTTGGTCGAGGTCTTCCCGCTGGCCGTGCTTTTGGAAGCGGACGAATGGCCGGAGAGACCGGAACGCGACCGACGCTGGTTCTCGTTCGCCGAAGCGGCGACGGTCGTCGAAGAAGCCGAACTGGCCTCCCTCATCACCGCTTTCAAAGCCGAGGCGCCAGTCGCTGGTCCGGCGACGCGGGCGCTGTTATGGACACGCCACAATGTGAGTGAAAGGGTTCCCGGCTTGCGATGGTTCCATGCGCTGATGCCCAAGCAGGGTCGCTTTTTCGAGCTGTTCGAGGCGCACGCCGCGACGCTGGTGGCAGGGGCGGACGCGCTCGCCCAACTGCTCCAGGGCGGGGATATGATCGAGGCGCATTGCCGCGAGATCGTCGCGCGCGAGCAGGATGCCGACGAGATCACGCGGCAGGTGCTGCAGGACGTGCGCAGGACGTTCGTGACTCCGTTCGACCGAAGCGCGATCACCGATCTGATCGGATCGATGGACGACGCGATCGATCAGATGCACCAAACCGCAAAGGCGATCACGCTGTTCGAAGTCACCGACTTCGACTCGCAGATGCGCGACATGAGCGCGATCATCGTCGAGGCCGCCCGGATCACCGCCGATGCGATGCCGCTGCTTCGCTCTGTCGGCCGCAACGGACCGCAGCTGCACGCGCTGACCGAACGGATCGTCCAGATCGAGGGTCACGCCGACGAGATCCACGATTCCGGGCGCAAGGCATTGTTCAAGGCCGCCAAGGCCGACACCATGAACTTCTTCGTCGGCAATGAAATCTACAGCCACCTCGAGAAGATCGTCGACCGGTTCGAGGACGTGGCGAACGAGATCCAGGGTCTCGTGATCGACCACGCCTGATCGCCGGCATCGATGGCAGGCCATATTTCCTTCGCCGTGCTGGTGGCGCTGATCGCGCTGGCGCTGCTGTTCGATCTGCTCAATGGACTTCACGACGCGGCCAATTCGATCGCGACGGTCGTCTCGACGCGCGTCCTGCCGCCGCAGGTCGCGGTTGCCTGGGCCGCATTCTTCAACTTCATCGCCTTCCTGTTCTTCGGCCTGCATGTCGCGCAGACGGTGGGAACGGGAATCATTGATGCGCATGTCGTCGATTCGCAGGTCATCTTCGGTGCGCTGATGGGCGCGATCGTCTGGAACCTGTTGACCTGGTGGCTGGGCATCCCATCGAGCAGCAGCCATGCGCTGATCGGCGGGCTGATCGGGGCCGGAACGCTGAAGGCCGGATTTTCTGCGATCATCTGGGGCGGCGTGCTGAAGACGGCGAGCGCAATCATCCTCTCTCCGGCCTTCGGCCTGTTGCTGGCGATGCTGCTGGTCCTGCTTATCTCCTGGTTGCTGATCCGCACCTCGCCGAGCATCGCCGACCGGCGCTTTCGAAAGCTCCAGCTCGTCTCCGCGTCGCTCTATTCGCTTGGGCATGGCGGCAACGATGCGCAGAAGACGATGGGGATAATCGCGGTGCTGCTCTATTCGCAGGGCAGGCTCGGCGCCGAATTCAGCGTGCCGTTTTGGGTGGTGCTGGCCTGCCAGGCGGCAATGGGTCTGGGGACCTTGTTCGGCGGCTGGCGGATCGTCCACACGATGGGCTCGCGGATCACCCGCCTGACACCCGCGCAGGGCTTTTGCGCCGAGACGGGCGGAGCCATCACTCTGTTCGCTGCCACCTGGCTCGGGGTGCCGGTGTCGACCACGCATACGATCACCGGCGCGATCGTCGGCGTCGGCGCGTCGCGGCGTCTGTCGGCCGTGCGCTGGAACATCGCCAGCAGCATCGTCGTAGCGTGGGGGGTTACGCTGCCCGCATCGGCCCTGATCGCCGCCGCGGCCTATTGGGTGGCGGGCCTGTTCTAGCGCAGGATCGCGATGCCGGCGTCGCGGCGCCTGGTCCAGCCATTTGGGGAACGCGACCGGACCGCGGTGGCGCCACGCTATCAGCATGCGACGCCCCGTGATTCGGAATGAAATGGGGCGTCGAAGGCCGACCAAAATGGCGTGCGAAGTTGATGAAATTGATGGTTGCCATGGGCTCGGCTCGGAGCCGGCAGAAATGCGGGAAAACGGGCTTCAAATCGGGCAATGTTCCTGCTATGTTCCACTGCTTTCGAATAGCGGTTGATTTCCTACATTGCAACCTTCCCTTCCTGCAGCGGGCCGATGTCGAGCTTTATCCGATGCGGGCGCTGCTTGAGCCGGCAGCACGACTTGACTGCGGGTGCTACTCCCTGACAAGGCAGTGCGGAATCGGCAGCTATTGGTGGGCCGTGCTGGACGAACATGAGCACGGTGTCTACGCTGTCGTCCTGTGACGCTGGACGGCTTCTCCAATCAGATCATCGACGTGGGCGAAACTACGGTCTTCGTGCGCGCGGCAGGATCGGGACCTCCCGTCCTCATGCTGCATGGCTTCCCCGAGACACATCTGATGTGGCGCGACATCGCGCCTCGCCTTGCACGTGAGTTCACCGTCGTATGCGCAGACTTGCGCGGCTACGGCTGGAGCGGCTGTCCCGCTTCTGATGCCGATCACGCTCCCTACTCCAAACGGGCAATGGGGAGCGACATGATCGTGGCCATGGACAGGCTCGGGCACCAGCGCTTTCGCCTGGCCGGACATGACCGAGGCGGTCGGGTCGCCTATCGAATGGCGCTCGATCATCCCCGCGCAATAGAAAAGATCGCGGTACTCGATGTCTTGCCAACCTCGACATCGTGGGACCGTGCCGATGCGCGGCTTGCGCTGGCGTTCTGGCCTTGGTCACTCCTCGCGCAGCCGGAGCCACTCCCCGAACGTATGCTGGCCGCTGATCCAGAGGCCGTCGTAGACAACGCGCTCAAGGAGTGGGGCTCGCCAGCGAAAGCGTTTCCTCCAGAGGTGCGCGCCGCCTACATTGATGCGCTACGAGATCCGGAGCAT
>Ga0070668_100000054_pt1 | contig 71694 bp, 84 predicted proteins | sample KBSS43metaG_FD_64661 | JGI IMG/M metagenome (GOLD analysis project Ga0070668, IMG submission 64661) | Switchgrass rhizosphere microbial communities from Kellogg Biological Station, Michigan, USA - KBS S4-3 metaG | ecosystem: Host-associated > Plants > Roots > Rhizosphere > Soil ...
GCGCGACGCCGCTCGGTCAGATCGACTACCGCGCCGACCGCCCGGACCGCCTTGCCGTCGTCGCCGCGGATGATGAATCCCCGGTCGTAGACATAGGCATAGTCGCCGTCGGCCTTGCGCATTCGGTAGGCGGAAGACCAGCGCGGCTTGTCGCTCTTGATTGCACCATGAATGCTGCGCACGACCCGCTGGCGATCGTCGGGATGAATCGCTTCCTCCCACCATTGGATGGTCGAACTCTCCTGCGACTGCTTGCCGAAATAGGTCGCCGCTGCATCGCTCCAGGCAACCCGGTCGGTGGCAAGGTCCCAATCCCAGATCGCATCGTTCGTAGCGCGTGCAGCGAACCGATAGCGCTCCTCGGCCTGCGCCAACGCGGCTGTCGCAAGCTTTTCGTCGGTTATATCCGTCGTAATGCCGTACCAGCGGACGATTGCGCCTTCCCCATTGCGCAAAGGTGCCGACCGGTCGGCGAAGTTACGGTAGGAGCCGTCGGCAACCCGCATCCTATATTCGCAGAAATGAAGGTCGCCGGTTCGCCGAGAATGCGCCCATTTCGCCATTAGCCTGTCATAATCCTCGGGATGGACAAGGTCAGCAGCCACCTCCTCGATCGCGGTATCTCGCGGGAGACCCGTGACCTCGAAAAAGCGGTCTCCGATCGCGTCGACCCTGCCGTCCGGCTCAACCGTCCACACCAGTTGCTGGCTAAGCTCTATCGTATGGCGGTACAGCGCCTCACTCTGACGCAAAAGCTGTTCGGTCGCCTTATATTCATTAAGGAACGCCTCACCCCGGCGCTGGATTGATCGCGACCGGCAGGCCGAGCGTACGGCGCTGGTCAGGATCGTGCGGTCGAGCGGAAGCTCAACGATCCGGACTTGGCCGAGTTCATGGAGATCGGACGGCGCGCTCAACGTCTCGCGATCCGCGATGATCAGAATTGGAATGTCCGACCATTGCGCCTGATCCGACAGGCTCTCGCGGATCCCGGTGATTATCTTTCCGGTTAGCATTTCGGCCGAGATCAGTACGATATCGACGCTTCCGTCGACGATCCCCGAATAGAGTTCTGCCGCGGCGCATCTGCTTAGCTTTACATTCTCGTCGGTCAGGAGGCGTGCGATTTCCGTCGCCTGCTCGTCGCTTCCCAAAAACGCTGCCTCCGGTGCAAGGGCTTGGAGATTATCGCATTGATGGGACAACGAACGCTCCGCCTATTTTACGGGATCGAGCGGATCGACGCCTGCCTGCACGGCCAGCGTCAGCGCCTCGGCAAGGCTCTTGACGCCCAGCCGATCCATCATGTTTGCGCGATGCATCTCGACCGTGCGCAGGCTGATGTCGAGGCGCCGGGCAAGCAGTTTGTTGGCCATGCCGCCCATCAGTCCCCGCAGGACCTCTTTCTCGCGTCCCGTCAGCCCGCTCACGCGTTCCTGCGCATTCTGTTTGCGTTCAGCGGTTTCGCCGCGATCCTTGAGCAGCACGAACGCTCGATCCAGGCTGCTCAGCAGCACGCCCTCGTCAAAGGGCTTTTCAATGAAATCGATAGCGCCCAGCTTCATCGCGCGAACCGCAACCGAAACCTCGCCATGACCGGTCATGACGATCACCGGCCATTCGATCTGCCTCTTGCCCAATTCCCCCATGACGTGAAACCCGTCGACTTCCGGCATTCGGATATCGAGCAGGATGCAGCCCGGTTTGAGGTCGTCCAATGCCTCGAGAAAATCGGTGCCGCTGCCGAACGGACGTGAGCTCAGCTCCGCTGTGCCGAGCATGAAGCTCAGCGAACGCCGCACTTCACGATCATCATCGACGATGTAGACGTTTTTCTGAAGCAGCGGAGTTCCCCTCGTCGCCTTTGAGACGGCCCTGCGGCCATGCCCGAATACGTCAACAATTCAAAGCGAACACTGTCGAATTCGCAACTGAAAAATTAAGGGGTTCCATGTCGAAGTTCGACTTGAATGAAGTCGGCGGCAGGAGTGGGGGTCCCGCCGCCGAAGTCCCGGCGGAATTGGCAAGAGCACAATTCAACCGGAAACAATGTAACGACCTTATAGGTCTGGACGGTGGTGAAAATAGACAATCAGCCGATACCGTAATGACCGCATGGCAACGTCGGCAGCCTGTTACGGTGGCGCCGGCGGGTGACGGTCATACCGCCAGTTTTAGGATACGCGCCAATTCGGCTGGCGGGACCTCCGGCTGCAATTGCTCCATCGTGCATTGCTGCGGTGCCTTGTCCGGCCGCCAGCGCAGGAATTTGGTTCCATGCCGGAACCTGTCGCCGGTGACTTGGTCGTAGCGTACCTCCGCAATCAATTCCGGTCGGAGCGGTCGCCATTCGGCCGACCGGTCGGTGCTCCAGCGGCTCGGGCCACCCGGCGCATTGCCCGTAAACCCCGGCGGCTGGACCAGGCCCTCGAGCCGAGCGGTCAGCGCCGGACGTTCGGCGGCCGGAATCGCCGACGAAAATCCGACATGGTTCAACTTTCCGTCACCATCGTATAACCCGAGCAGGAGCGAGCCCACCTCGCGGCGCTTGCTCGCATAACGAAAGCCGCCAACCACGCAGTCGGCCGTACGCAACAATTTAATCTTCAGCATCGCCCGCTCGCCCGGGCGATAGACGTCGCTCCTCTTCTTCGCGACCACTCCGTCAAGGGCACTCCCCGCCGTGTGGAGCCAGTGCTGGGCGATGGCAGGATCGTTCGTATAGGGCGACAGCTGAAAAATCGCCGACCCGAAGCTGGCGTGCAATCGCTCCAACATTTCTCGCCGCTCTACCAGCGGACGGTCGATCAGAGAGCCGCTTTCGTCTTGAAGGCAATCGAAAAGGATCATCTGCGCCGGCGTTTCCCGTGCGAGACGCTTGATCCTGCTCTCGGCGGGATGGAGCCGCATCTGCAGCGCGTCGAAAGACATCCTGCCGCCAAGCGCGATGATCAGCTCGCCATCGAGAACGAACTTCCTGATATCCAGCGCCAGCGCCGCAGCAACGATTTCCGGGAAATAGCGGGATAGCGGCTTGCCCGATTTGGATTGCAGCGCCACCGCATCGCCGTCGCGAAAAAGAAGGCAGCGAAAGCCGTCCCACTTTGGTTCAAACTGCCAGTCGGCTCCGGCCGGAAGCGCGTCGACGAGCTTCGCTTCCATCGGCGCCAGACCCGGGCTGACCGTAACGTCGCTAACTTGGGTCACCACCGCTCCGAACCGTTGATTTTCCAGCAAAATACGCATCCGTGCTGCCAGCGGTTCCGCCGTCTCCAGGTGCTAGACTTAATTAAGAATAGTTCCGCACTATGCGACGAGATGAGTCGAGGCTGCGATGAGATCCTCGGTTTTGGAGATCAGACCATTGAGACTTGGACGGAAAATGTTATTTTCATAGGTTTCGGGGAGAGCGGGACTGTTCGTTAGTCGTCGACATTTGCTTCAGGGAGGAGCCGCTGCGGGTCTTGTTGCCGCCGCGTCCGCTCCAGCTATGGCCGCGACGTCGCTGTTCCCGCCGCTGGTCAAAGCTCCGCCGCTCAATCCTGCGCTGCTTGCGCGGGCCAAAGCGGCGCTCGACGCGAAGAGCGCCCTTGTCCCTCACCGCGACGTCATCGGTATCGCCGACTTCTCGATCGCATCGCACGATCCGCGCTTCTATCTCGTCAACCTGCTAAACGGCATGGTGACCGATTATCATGTCGCGCACGGCAAAGGTTCGGATCCGATGCACTCCGGATGGCTCGAACGTTTTTCGAACGACGTGGGCTCGGAGGCTTCGTCGAACGGCGCCTATGTCACCGGCGACATCTATTACGGCAAATATGGCCGCTCGCTGCGCCTGACCGGCCTCGATTACAGCAACAGCAACGCGCTCGACCGCGCAATCGTCGTCCACGGCGCATGGTACGCCGAGCCCAAGGTCGCCGAACAATATGGCAAGCTCGGCCGCAGCGAAGGCTGCTTCGCTCTATCCGAGACCAACCTGCAATATGTGCTGTACCAGCTCGGCCCGGGCCGCCTGCTCTACGCCGACAAGATCTGACTTCTCACGGCAGGGTCGTCACCCGGCGGCGAGCCGCTGGAACCAGCCTTATTTCTGGCCGACGGTTCCCGGTGACGCCGTTATCGCGGAGGGTGGCCCCACCACCGCCGTACCTTCCTTGTCGTTCAGCGCTGCCAGGACCGGCGTGTCCCGGCTGTAGATATCCGCATAGGTCTTGATACCCTTACTGTCGGCGAGCGCGGCAGCCGTGAAATAAGCGATATAGACCGGTGTCGGTGCAATTGTGTTGGCACGAACCGACTTGCCCGATGCAAGCGCCTTGTCGATCGCCGCTTTGTCCCATTGCGGATTCCCAAGCAACAGCCGCGCGAAATCGACGGCATGCTGGGTCCGGATGCAGCCGTGGCTGAAGGCGCGGACCGGGCGATCGAACAACGTCTTCGACGGTGTATCGTGCAGATAGATGGCATAGTTGTTCGGCATCACTACCTTCATCTGGCCGAGCGCATTCTTGGGCCCTGGCGGCTGGCGGTAATGGACCTTGTCGCCGTTCTTCACCGAGACATAGCCCTTCTTGCCCTGCACCTCGTCGGCGATGCTGTCGGGCACTTCCCACCACGGATTGAAGATCACACCGGTCGCGACCGCATTCAGCTGCGGAGTCGCGGTCGCTGGCTTGCCGACCACCACCTTGTGACGCGCCACGACCTGGCCGTCTTCGACCAGCGCAACGGTGAAGGCCGGTACGTTGACGATGACATAGCGCCGCCCGAGGTCGCGCGGCAGCCAGCGCCAGCGGTCGAGGTTGGCGCGGACCTTGTCGCGCGTCACTTCATCGGTGGCATTTGCCAGCACCGCCTTCAATTCCGCATATTGCGGATGGGTCGGCAGCAGCGAATTGAGCGTGTTCCAGACGGCATTGTTGGCGATCGCGCTTTGCATCAGCGCATATTGGCCCTGCATGTCGAGATCACTGTCGACCGTATGCCATTCCAGCCGACCGTCGCCGCGGACGTGGCCAAGCGCCAGATCCGACGACAGGCGCAGGAAGGTGTCGGTCGCTGCCCGCGACAGCGCGACATCGTCCTTGGCCGCCAAAGCTGCACTCAGCGCCTCGCGGCCATAATCGGCGGGATCGAGACCTTCTTCGTCGACGCGTACGACATAAGCGAACAGATCCTGCGCCGCCTGCCGCGTCCACTGCACCGCAGCCACCTGCGCCTGCAGCTCGCGCATCACGCGTTCCTGCTCGGGGATGATCTGGGCCGGAGCCTCGCCGGCCTGCACCTGCTCGGGGGTCGGCGCCTCGCCAGCCTGGAGCTGCGCCATCGTCGGAGCGGAGGTCGCGGCCAGCAGCGCGGCAATCAGGACATATGTTCTTTGCTTCATGATCCCCCCATAAATCATAAGATCGATTTCGACCAGCATCCACCATGCTGATCTGGTGCGCAATTCCACGATTTCCAGTGGACCGAATCCGCAGCCCACCAGGTCAGGCCGATGGCGGTTCGGGTGCGGGCGCCGGCTCGCGATGCGCCCATCCGTAATATGCGGCGACCAGGGCGATCAGTGCATCGAGCCAGACGTCGTTGCCGAACAGCGGCATCATGCCGAACATCGTATCGAGCCCCGGCACGAAACCCGCGGTGGTCAGCGCACCATATATCAACGCTGTTCCACGCGCATACAGCCGCGCGCCGCGTTGGTTGCGGAAGACGAGAAGCCCCCAGATTCCGAACGCGATATGGACCGCATTGTGCAGCATATTCACCGGGAACAGCCCAAACAGCTGGCCGTAGTTCATGTCGAGCAGCAGCCTGGGATGTTCCGGATGCGGCGCGGTCGCGAGGCCCGGGACGAAGCCGGCGATACCGATCAGCAGGAAGAGGATTCCGAAGAGCAGCGCGAAGCTTCGAAGACTCATGCGAATGCCTTGCGTGCAGCAGCGAGTCTTTCGATGCCGGTTTCGAGCGTCGCGCGCTTCTTGGCGAAACAGAGCCGTATGAAACCCCGCTCCGGATCGGCCTCGTAAAATGGCGAAAGCGGGATGGCGGCGACACCATGTTCGCGCACCGCCTGCTCGCAGAAGCTGCGGTCGTCGATCGCGATACCCGACGCCGCCAGATCGACGCAGACGAAATAGGTTGCCTCGACCGCCGTCGTGACAAAACCCGCCTGCTGCACGCCGTCGAGCAGGAAGTCGCGCGCTTTCGACAATTCCGACCGCACCGCGTCGAAATGCGCGATCGGCTTGCCGAGACCGAAGGCCACCGCCGTCTGGAGATTTGGCGCCGTCGTGAAGGTCAGGAATTGATGCGCGTTCGCGACAGCGCGCGATAGTTCCGGGCTGGCGACGGCCCAGCCGACCTTCCAGCCGGTTAGCGAGAATATCTTGCCGGCCGACCCGACCTTGATCGTGCGCTCGGCCATTCCGGGCATCGACGCGAGCGTTATGTGGCGGCGCCCGTCGAACACCACCTGCTCCCAAACCTCGTCGCTGATCGCGAGCGCGTCGTGCCGGACGCAGGCTTCGGCGAGCAGCCGCAATTCGGCCTCGTCGAACGCCCGCCCGGTCGGATTGTGCGGAGTGTTCAGCACGACCAGCCGCACGCGGTCGGTGAATAATCCGTCGAGGATATCGCTGGTCAGCCGCCAGTGAGGCGCGGCCAGTCTAGCGATACGCGGGATGCCGCCGCAGCGCAGGACGATCGGCACATAGGCGTCGTAGAGCGGTTCGAACAGCAGCACTTCGTCGCCCGGCGTCACGATCGCCATGATCGCCGCGGCAAGCGCTTCGGTCGCACCCGACGTGATGATGACCTGCTCGGGCGCAATCGCCAGTCCCTGGTGCGCTGCATAATGATCGCACACCGCCTCACGCAGCGCCGGAAGGCCGCGCATCGGCGGATATTGGTTGGAGCCGTTCAGCAGCGCATCGGCCGCCGCCGCGACGACATCCTCCGGCCAGCCGAAATCGGGGAAGCCCTGCCCAAGATTGACCGCGCCAAGATCGCGCGCGAGCCCCGACATATGCTCGAAGATGGTGAGCGGCATCGCCGCGAATTGCTCGTTCATAGCCGGCCGATCAGCGCCAGCGCCGCGGCGGGTGCGCGCACCTTCGCGCCGGCGATGAAGAAGACGAAGGCATCGCGCGGAGTCTTAGCGGCATTGCGGTCGCCGACATAGGCGAGGCCGGAGGGCTGATGGCCCGTCGCCCAGTCCCGCGCCAATTCGGCCCAGCGGTCCAGCGCCGCATCGTCGTAGCCGGTCGCAATCTCCTCGCGGCACCGCTGCAGCCGGGCATAAGTGAAATCGGCGGTGACGTCCGCGATCGCCGGATATTTGTCGCTGTCCGCAAAGACGATCGCGGCACCTGCGTCGCGGGCCATTTCGACGAAGGCCGGAGTCTGGAAGCTTTCGTGGCGTGGCTCGAGCGCATGACGGAGCCTCACGCCGTCCTGGCTCTTGGGAAGCAGCTTCAGGAATCCGCCGAAATCCTCAGGGTCGAAATGCTTGTGCGGCATGAACTGCCACAGAATTGGACCCAGCTTATCGCCAAGTTCGGTGATCCCCTGCGCGCAGAATTTCGCGATCCCCTCCCCGCCCTCGGCCAGTTTTGTGCGGTTGGTGCAGAAGCGCGACGCCTTGATCGCGAAGGTGAAGCCGTCGGGCACGCTCGCCGCCCAGCGCTGGAACAGCTCGGGCCGCTGCAGCTTGTAGTGGGTCGCGTTGATCTCGATCGCGGTGAGGTGCGTGCCGGCGAACTCGAGCTGCTTGGTCTTGGCGAGACCCGGCGGATAGAAGGTGCCGCGCCACGGATCGAAATCCCAGCCGCCGATTCCGACGTGGATGGAAGGCGCGGCCATGAGGTGAAACTCCCGATCACTGAATTGTTTGATCGGCCCTTGTTATTTGCCCGCGACTGCTTTTGGTAGGGGCCTAACGAACGGGGAGCGGAATGGCGGGGCAGGACAGGAATACAACGCGCCGCGTGCTGACCGCGAGCCTGGTCGGGACCGGCGTCGAATTCTACGATTTCTACATCTATGCGACCGCCGCCTCTTTGGTGTTCGGGCCTTTGTTCTTTCCGTCCGAATCCGCGTCCGCGCAGCTGCTGCTTTCCTATGCCAGCTTCGGCCTCGCTTTCTTCGCGCGCCCGATCGGCGCCAGCCTGTTCGGCCATTTCGGCGACCGGATCGGGCGCAAGTCGACCCTGGTCGCGTCGCTGCTGCTGATGGGCGGGTCGACCACCGCGATCGCTTTCCTGCCGACCTATCAGAGCGTCGGCTGGATCGCGCCCTTGCTGCTGTGCCTGCTGCGCGTCGGCCAGGGGCTCGGCCTTGGCGGCGAGTGGGGCGGCGCGGCGTTACTCGCGGTGGAGAATGCGCCGCCGGGCTGGCGAGCGCGGTATGGCATGTTTCCGCAGCTCGGCGCGCCGGTCGGCTTCATCGCCGCCAACGGATTGTTCCTGATCCTGGGGCTGATGCTCACGCCCGACCAGTTCCGCGACTGGGGCTGGCGCATCCCGTTCCTGCTGTCGGCGGTGCTGGTCGGGCTCGGGCTGTGGGTGCGGCTCAAGCTGACCGAGACGCCCGCGTTCCGCGCAGCCATCGCTAAGCAGGCGCCGCCGCGGGTGCCGTTGATCGCCCTGTTTCGCCACCACTGGCGCGAGACGCTGGCGGGGGTGTTCGCGGTGATCGCCTGCTTCGCGATCTTCTACATCGCGACCGCGTTCGCGCTTGGCTATGGGACGATGAACCTTGGTTATCCGCGGGAGACGTTCCTCGCGGTCCAGCTCGGCGCGATTCTGTTCCTCGCCGCGGGGATCCTGCTGTCGGGATGGCTTTCCGACAAATATGAGGCGCGGCTGGTGCTGATGGCGGGGTGCATCGGCACGATCCCCGCGGGCCTCTTGCTGTCGGCCTTCCTCGGCAGCGGATCGCTGCTGCTGGTCTGGTTCTACCTCAGCCTGATGCTGCTGCTGATGGGGTTCGTCTACGGACCGCTGGGCGACTGGCTGACCGGGCTGTTCCCGGCGCAGGTGCGCTACACCGGCGCGTCGGTCGCGTTCAACGTCGGCGGGATATTGGGTGGCGGGCTGGCACCGGTCGCGGCGCAGTGGCTGGCGGGCAATGGCGGGCTGTTCCTCGTCGGCGCCTACCTCAGCCTCGCCGCAGCGGTCAGCCTGGTCGCGCTGTGGCTGGCGGGCAATACGAAGAGTCATGAACAATTCCCGATAGCGGTGTAAAGACGCGGCCGATGGACCTTTTAGCCTCGCCACGCGCTAGCCCCACCATGCGTCTCATTTTCCTTGCGGCAGCGTGGCTCGCCACGGTCTCCGCCTTCACCCCGCCGCACAAGGAGCTCGCGGCCGCCGCGCCTGTGTTCCACGCCGAGGAATTCTTCATCGGCCGGACCGAAGGCCAGGGCACGATCAAGGTCGCGTTCCGGGCCAAGATGCCGATGCACGTGCAGAGCGCCGGCCATGTCGACCGCGACGGCACCTTGGTGCTCGACCAGGTCGTCAAGCACGGCGACGATCCGCCCGACCGCCGGCAGTGGCGGCTAAAGCGCACCGCCGGCGGCGGCTACACCGGCACGATTTCGGACGGCAAGGGCCCGGTGTTCGCCGAAGTCCGCGGCAACTGCCTGCACCTGCGCTACACGATGACCAAGGGCAGCATGCGCGCCGAACAATATATCTATTTGCGCCCCGACGGCCGCACCGCGATCAACCGGATGACGGTCAAGAAGGTCGGAATCACCTTCGCGACGGTCGAAGAGGTGATCCGCAAGGTCGGCTAGGTACTTTCAAAGAGCCAAAAGAGTGTCGGGACCGGTGTCTTTCCGCGAGCCCCGAACACCCCCACCCAACCCTCCCCCTGAGGGAGAGGGCTAACGGGACGTCTGTCAGGGTCTGATCTTCTCCTCGACCGCGTTCCAGACGTGGATGGTGAAGAAGCCCTGCGGGTCGGTCCAGGCGGCGAGGGGTTCCCAGCCGGCGGCGCGCGCGAGCAATTGCGCTTCCTCGAGCCGATATTTGTAGCTGTTCTCGGTATGGATGGTCTCGCCCGCGGCCATTGCGAAGCCGCGCCCGGCGACGGTGAACTCGACGTCCTGCCTGGCGACCAGGTGCATTTCGATCCGCCCGCGCGCGGCGTCCCATTCGGCGCGGTGCGCGAAGGCGTCGACCGGGATCGTGCCGTCGAGCTCGCGGTTGATGCGGTGGAGCAGGTTGAGGTTGAACGCCGCCATCAGCCCGGCGCTGTCGTCGTGCGCGGCCTTGATGATCGTCGGATCCTTGCGAGGATCGACGCCGATCACGAGCAAGGCGCCGGGGCCGAGCGTCGCATAGAAACTGCGCAACAGGTCGACCGCGCCGGCGGGCCCGAAATTGCTGATCGTCGAGCCGGGGAAGAAACCGAGCCGCGGCGCATCGCCGGCGACCTTGCCGAGATAGACGGGCAAGGTGAAATCGCCCGCGACCGGCGCGACCTTTATGTCGGGATGCGCGGCGGCGGTGGCGCGCGCAGCCTCGGCAAGATAATCGGCGCTGATGTCGACCGGGATGTAGACCGGCGGCCGCACCGCATCGAGCAGCAAAGGCGTCTTGGCCGACGAGCCCGAGCCGAATTCGACCATCACCCGCCCCTCGCCCGCGAGCGCGGCGATGTCGGCGGCATGTTCGCGCAGCAGCTTGGTTTCGGTGCGCGTCAGATAATATTCGGGAAGCACGGTGATCGCCTCGAACAGCTCCGAGCCGCGCTTGTCATAGAAGAAGCGCGCCGGAATCACCTTCTGGCGCTGGGCGAGCCCGGCGATTACCGCCTGCGCGAAATCGGTCTGTGCCTGTGTGAGCAGATCGCTCAATGCCGGCCCTTCCTGCGGATGAGGCGCCCGCATGCGGCATAGTCGCGGTCAGGGCAAGAGCTGCCCTCACCGCCAATCAGTGCATCAGCGCGGCGAGGATGATGCCGATCAGCAGGTTCGCGGTCAGGATCAGGCCGATGATGACGGCCGAGAGGCTGATGTGCGGCACGATGCCGTGACCTTCCTGAGGCATGTTCATATCTCCAAGAACCAGGGCCCGACTGCGCTGCCCCGGACGGAGTGCGGGCGTCGGTCGTGGGTCTGGGCGAGCGGGCCGCGTGGGTCAGCGGGCGTGCGGCGAAGGTGGCGCCTGGTGCGGCGGAGGTGCTGGTCATGCGACGGAAGTGGCTCGTGGAGGGATGAAAAGGGCGATGGGATGAGGGCGAAGTCAGGGCGAAGAGGCCCCGCCGCCCCTTTCCAAGGCTCCATCCGGCGGGGGTGAAGTTGATGAAATTGAAGGTTGCCATGCCCTCGGCTTTTTTGGGCTTTGTTGTCGCGTCGCCGGTTTGCGCGACGCCTGGGAATTTTCCAGATTCCGGTCGATGATCGCGACCTCTTCGAAATCGCGATAGTGGAGCTTCATGCGCGATTCGATGAAGTCGGTGGCGGCTTCGGGACCGGCGCAGACGCTGTCGACCAGGGCATCATATTCCTCGGCGACGCGGCGCGGCACGTCGTCCTGTTGCCGGTTCGAAAGCGCTAGGCCATCGAGCCGGGTGAGCACGGCCATGGTGAGGCGGTTGTCATAATGGTGGCGTTCGCCCCACACCTCGCCGTCGCGGACGATGACGTCGACGACGCCGTTGATCGCGCGCGACACGACTTCGTCGGCGATGCGGCGGCGCGCGAGCAGCAAGGCGGCGCGCCAGGCGACATCGAAGGCGCGGCCGCGGGCGCTGTTGCGGAAGGCATAAGCGCCCTGCACGCTCATCCCCGCCGCGCGCGCGGCATCGGCGACCACGCCGGTCTGGGCGAGGACATGGAGGAAGATGTGGATGCGATCGGGGGTCCAGCCGTCGAAGCGCGGGGTGCGGGGCGGCGGGTCCGAGGCTTCGGCGGGGCTGAGGGTGGTGGGGAGGATGGCGGTGTCCGGCGCGATGGGAGCGGACGGGATGTTCTTTGTATGTTCCATCGCTCGCGCGTAGCGGATTATTTCCTACAATGCAAGAATGTGACGGATGTGTCCGTCTAACTTCGAAGCGGCTAAATAGAAAACTCGAATGGTGTTAGCGGAAAAGCCTTTCCACTTTTCGGAAGAGCCAATTCAATCTCGCCATGCCGTTCCGACAGGTGGATGTGCCAATAAGTGCCGCTTTCCCGCGTGGTCGTGTTTAGGAGTGGAAGTAGTCTCGCGATCTCTTCGTGGGGGATCGCATACGCCTTCTCCAGATCCATGCAGCCAAGAACGAAGAATGACCTGCCCCCGGCATCGAGAAAATCGTCCCACGGCGGGTGGTAGGCGTACCAATATGGCTTTTGATTTTTCCCTTCATATCGTTTCGACATGGCGCACGCGACCCGCACATCGTGCGATGAATTCCAATAGAGTGCCCGCGTCCTTCGGACCAAATGCGTTGCCTCACGCGCGGACAAGGCCGCAATGATTTTCTCCCGCTTAGCTTGAAGAAGCCCGCTGTCGGTGAACTCCCAAGCGTATTTCGTATTGGATAGGCTTCGAAGGTCAGTTTTGCTTGGGTCATCCCCTTCTGCGCCCTCGTCTTCTGGTGGCGCGTCCACATCAGTGACGGTGGTGAACATCACGTCCACCATGCGATCCAGGCGCGTGTATTCAACCGGGGTGAGTAAGCTTCGAATTTTAAGACCGGTTTCCGGCCCTTCCGAGTTCTCCTTGATAAGAACGAGCTTTATAAGTGCCTCAACGCTGATGACGCGTATTTCCCACGCATGTCGGGAGCCCCGGATTTGTGCCTCCAGCTCTCCGGTATCCTGTCGCCCGACGAGAACTAAAATCGACGATTGAGGCGAAATCTCATTCGCTGACAAAAGTTTGTTCCTATAGCCCGCCAGCGTATCGAGCGAGATGCGATAGGCATCCGTCGTCTTTACCTCGGCCACAATCGCATGCCCTTCAGGCGATCGCCAAAGACCGTCAAATCCAACGGCATTTGACACGCCTTGATAGCGTCCGTTCAAAACTGTGTAATCTAGCCTCCGGCCAAGCTCATTGACCAAGTCTTGAAGCACCAATCCACTGTGAGAAAAGGCCGCGCTCAGGCAATGATCGATGTAGCTAGCAATCCTAGAAGTTTCCACCTGGCTGAGATAGGCTCGTAGCTCCATCGAACATTCTGATTCGTCTTTGAGCGCACCTGAGCCAGCGCTAGAAACGATCTGTTCGATACTTAATTGACCGACGGCCTCCGGGTTCGAAGACCAAAAAGAAAGCAATGGCATCCGGATACATTAGCTGTTCCGCAAATGACGATGCAACAACCATCGGAGCTGTGACGATTCTTCCCGATCTCGGCTTTTCCGACAGCGGCGGAAAGATCCATGAAGTGAAGCAACTTCGGCCACTTTCATCTTGGCAAGTAATAGCCGCCCGTTCCTTCATCGCGACGGACGGCCCCGGTTGAGACGAGTATGTCCAGCACCTGCTCGACACGCTGTCGTCGTTTGGGCGTGTTGCGCCCACCGAAGGCGGCCGACAGTGCAGGCACGGAGACCGGCGAGCCCGTCCGTGCCAGCAGGTCACGCACCGAACGAATCTGGTCGAGTCCGTCCGCCGGCCACTTTGCATCTTCGACGACGGCAGCTTCGCCGAGGTCGGCCTCGACCTGCATCTCGCCCTTTACTTTGGCATAGAGGCGTGGCCGTTGAAACTCTGGGCGAAGCCAATGGACTACCCCCATTTTTTCCTCGGTCGCTCGCTGCTGGTTCAGCGCGACCAAACGAACGAGCAGCTCCTCTTCCGCGGCTTCCTGATCCTCGCTTTTGTGCTGGCTAGGCGTCGTGCCGCCGGGCTTACCCACCAGCCGCTCGCCCAGGTCGCTCCAGCCATAAGCAGCGAAAGTCTCACGATCGATCTCGTCGTGTAGCTCCTTAAGGATCGCGATCTGGCCCGCCTCGTACACGTCGCGCTCGGCCGCACTCAGTGGCGACCCGATCCCCGCGTCCAACTCCCGCACCCGCTCCAACGCGTTGTACAGCCCAGTCATCGTCAGAAAGTCGTGGGCGGTCTGCCGCTCCTTGCGGAACGCGTCGAGCTGATCGCCAAGTTCGGCGAGGCGACTGTCGATTTCTAGCGAAAATGGGAAAGGATCAAAGGTGCGCGTTTTGACGTAAACGGGATCGTTGCCAGCACCGAGCCAGCCGCCGAGACTAATCGCCCAATGGACATGGACCCGTGACGACAGGATCGACAGCTTAGCCGAGGAATCGGTTCCGATCGCGATCAGTTTGTTGTCGGGCCTGACACTCGCGTTGAGAAACTGGAAGAAGCGGTGTTTCGCTGTCTCGATCGTCGCAACGTAGCGCCGAAGGCCGTCAAGGGCGGGTCTGAGATCCGCCCTTGGCTCGCCAAACAACCACCAATTGTCGCGATAGGTCGCCCGATTGTTTAGATCGCGCTCCGGCTTTACCCTGTCGACCACACGCTGATACACCGCTGGAAACCGGTCGCGCACCTGATCGGAGGTTAACCCGTAGAGGTCGATCACCATCACGCCGCGAGGGCGTTGCGCCAGATCGCGCCCATGCCGATAATGAAGAATATGCTCCTCCAAACCGGCTACGCTGCCCAGCCCGAGCCCAGCCGCTTCTCTCGGCGTCACGATGAAGCCCGCGCCGTGCAGCGACACGCCGCGACTAGATAACCCCTCGTTTGCCAGAAGCGGCTGTACCTTTGAGAGATCCGCGCCAATCGTGAGCCTGGATGTGAGCTTGCCCTCGCGCCGCTCCAATTCCACCTTTGGAGTGTCGCTGTTTAGTTCAGTTTCGCTCACGACTTCGGCCAGTACGCCTTCGTGATTTCCCGCCTCCGCTACGGTCATTGCAATCCGAACTGCTGCCTTGTCGGTCGACTTCATCCAAGGGTGATCGGGCACCGCATAAACCAAGCTCAAAGGCTCCTTTGCGTTCATCCATTTCTCGACGACCCGCCGGCTGAAGGTCTGGGTGATCGAGTTGGTCGTAATGAAGCCGAAACGACGCGCCGGATTCGCGGGAGCTTTGACCGGCTTCGCTGTTAGTCGCCGCGCCGCCTCGTCCCAGAAATGCATCACGAAATCGGCTCCGCCCGGTACGTCCGCCCGAACCTTCCAGCAGGCCTCTACATAGCCGTCGCCAAGCTCAGCCCGCATGTCCTTGCCGCCGATGAAGGGCGGATTACCCACGATGAATTCGGCCGACGGCCAGTCCGCGCGACGCGGCTCGACGTATGCGTAAGTCTCCCGCCGCGCATTTTCGTCAGGCACTTCCTCGCCAGTGATGGGGTGCAACTTCTTCGTAACACCGTCCCAGATCGTGATCAGATTACCCTGCTTGTCCTTAGCCAGCTCCTTGGCATCATAAGCGAGCAGCGCGTCTTGGTGGCGGACGGTGCCATAGGCGTTCAGGATCGGCTCCGGGATGTCATTGGTGTCGACGGTCTTAAGTTGCCATTTTAGGAAGCCAATCCAGAGTACGAGGTCGGCGATTGGGACAGCTCGGGGATTGAGTTCCAGTCCGAAGAACTGGCGCGGGCTCACGGTCTCGCCATCCAGCAGCAGCTTGGATTCATTCTCGCCCAGCGAGTCGAGAGCGTCGAGCACTTCGCCCTCAAGTCGCTTCATCAGTTCCAAGCTGACGTATAGAAAATTGCCTGTACCGCATGCTGGGTCTAGTACGCGCACGGTGCAGAGCTTGTGGTGGAAGTCGCGCACGGCCTGCAGCGCTTTTCCATATTCGCCCGGCCGCCGGAGGTCTTCGACGCGCGCCTTTACTTCCTCCCAATCAGCGCGAAGCGGCTCCATGATCGTTGGGATCACCAGGCGCTCGACGTAGGGCCGGGGTGTATAATGTGCGCCGAGCTGCGACCTTTCAGCCGGGTCCAATGCGCTTTCCAGCAGCGTCCCGAAGATCGCCGGTTCCACTTCACCCCACCCGCGCTTTGCCGCGTTGTGCAACTCGATGATGTCGTCCTGGTCGAGCTTCAGCGCTTTCGAGTTCTTGAACAGGGAACCGTTGAAGCGCTTGATCGAGGCGTTGAGGTGCGGCGCATAGCCACCCGTATCCATAACGCGCCACAGGCTTTCGAGCGCTGGGGCGAAATGTTCGGGTGTGTCGATCATTTGGTGGAGCAGTTTCTCGAAGCCCCTGTTAGGTATCAGCCGCTCCGACTCGTTGTCGGATCCGACATCCTCGGCAAACATCGTGAACAGGCAGCGCATCAGGAACCCAGCGATTTCGACCGGTGCGTATTTCTTCTCAAGCCGTTTGGCGATTTTCGCGAGCCGCTCGGCGATGTCGCGCGTGACCTCGGCGGATTTTCGCGTCGGGTTCAGGGACTGTGGATCAGTCCAGATAGCCGCCAGCCGGCTCTGCACGTCTGGTTCGCGCAGATCCTCCATAGACAGGCGGTAGCTGTGCCGGTCCGGGAAATGATCGTAATTCTTCCCGAGCCCCGAGAAGTCAGCATAAATCTCGATAACGTGGCCGACGTCGACGATCAGTAGGAATGGCGGATAACCGTGATCTGCGGGCAAGGCGCGAGCATAGTCTTCGGCCTGCCGCCGCGCCGCGATCATTACCTTGTCCCAGCTCTTGGTGCCGCGTTTAGCGTGGCCCAGCTTCTGCGCCGTCTCGAGTCCCGCGAGCGCTAACTGCTCGCTCTCCACCGCCTGTTGGCGCTTCGCCGACTGCTTGGCTTCGAGGATAAAGCAGCCCTTCTTATAGCAGTCGATCCGCCCCGTTGAGCTCGTGCCGATTGGATGCCGGAAGGTTACATTCCGCTCGAACACATAGTCGTTGAAGCGCGTCTCCTCGCGGGCAAATTCGGGCTGCGGCAAGCCGAGCGCCCCGGTCAAACGCTCGATGAACAGCTGGTGGTTGGACATTTCCGATCCGCCGGACGACGTCACGTCAGCAATCAGCTTTTCCAACCTGTCCGTATTTACCCCGTCTGCTCCCATGGCTTGACGCTAATCAGTGGCGACGAACCTGACCAGCCCCAGCCATCACTCGTCACTCTCCTCCGCCGCCGCCAGATCCATGAAATTCCGCGCAGCCTCCCGGTCCTGTTCGTCCTTGAAGGCGACGTCGAGGTCGGGAGCGGCGCCGAGCATGTACATCAGCGCCCACAGCGCGAAGCGGTTGCCGCGGTCCTTTTCGAGCGCGAAATCGACGCGCATGTGTTCGGTGCCGGCTTCGAGCGCGGCGGGGGTGATGGCGGCGAGATCGGTGGTGCCGAAATAGCGCTGGAGTTGGTCGGCGAAGTTCATGGGCGGGTTGTAGTGGCGGGAGATACCCTTCGACAAGCTCAGGGTGAGCGCGAGGGGTGGGATTAGTTCCGTTCGGGCTGAGCCCGTCGAAGCCCTTTCCTTTCCAAAAATAAGGAGGGTCCTTCGACAGGCTCAGGACGAACGGTGTGGGTGAGAGCTCAGCGGGAGCGTGGTTGGGTAGGGCGTTTGAGATTGCCCACCCCTGCCCATCATGACGGCCTCTTGGCTCGCCTGGAGGGCGAACCTGCTGTCATGATCGCAAGCGGTAGGGGAAATCCGAACGGTGTGGGTGAGAGTTCAGCGTCAGCGCGGCGGGGCGGGATCGTCGACGTCCTGGCCGCGCTCGGGCGGTTGCCATTCGGGTGGGTCGGGGTCGCGGGCGGCGAGGCGCAAAGCGAGGCCGATGCCGGTGCCGATCCCGATCGCGATCGTCAAATCGGCGAGCACGGTCAGCGCGACGGTGAGCAACATGAGGAACAGGTCGGCGCGGGGCACCGCCAGCCGCTCGCGCCAGCGGTGCGGCTCGGTCATCGACCAGGCGGTGACGATAAGCAGCCCGGCCAGTGCCGGCAGCGCCAGCGCCTCGGCGAGGAAGGAAGCGCACACCATGACCGCGAGGATCACCAAGGCATGGACGATGCCGGCAACCGGCGTGCGGCCGCCGGCGCGGACATTGGTCGCGGTGCGCGCGATCGCGCCGGTCGCGGGCAGGCCGCCGAACAAGGGCGACGCAAGGTTGGCGGCGCCCTGGGCCAGCAGCTCGGCATTGGAGCGATGCGCGCCGCCGAACATGCGATCGGCGACGATCGCGGACAGCAAGGATTCGATCCCGGCCAGCAGCGCGATGGTCACGGCGGAGGGGAGCAGAGCAAGCAGATCGGCAGCGGCGAATTGGGGAAGCGCGGGCCATGGCAGGCCTTGCGGCAGGCTTCCGTAGCGGGCGCCGACGGTTTCAATAGAGGGCAAAGCAAGGACGGCTGCGGCGCTGGCAAGCGCGACGACCAGAACCATGCCGGGGAAGCGGGGTGCGAGCCGGCGGAGCAGCAATATGCCGGCGATCGTCGACGCGCCGAGCCATAGCGCCGGCCATGTTATCGTCGCGCGTGCCGCCCATAAGGCCTCGAGCTTGGCGAGGAAATCGGCGGGCAGCGGCGCGGTGTGCAGGCCGGCCAGGTCCTTGAGCTGGCTGGTGGCGATGACGATGGCGATGCCGATCGTGAAGCCTTCGATCACCGGTTCGGGAATATGCCGGATCAGGCGCCCGGCGCGCAGCAGGCCGGCGGCGACCAGGATCGCCCCGGCCATCAAGGTGCAAACCAGAAGCCCGTTGTAGCCGTGCGCGGCGATCACGCCGTAGACGATGACGATGAACGCGCCGGTCGGCCCGCCGATCTGCACGCGGCTGCCGCCCAAAGCCGATATCAAAAGGCCGCCGACGACTGCGGTGACGAGCCCGGCCGCGGGCGGCGCGCCCGACGCGATGGCGATCGCGATGCTGAGCGGCAAGGCGACCAAGGCGACGGTGACGCCCGCGAACGCGTCGCCCGCGAACTGGCGCGGGGTGTAGCCGACGAGGGTGGTGAGCAATTTGGGCTTCATGGCGCCTCAGTCACGGGTGTCGATGCTCTTCCTCCTGGCAGGGTTCGGCCTCGGTCTGGATCGTGCAATGGCCGATGGCGAAGCGGTCGGCGAGCATCGCCTGGACGGCGGCGCGGACATCGTCGCTGTGCGAGGGATCGGCGATTTCGATATGCGCGGTGCAGCTGACGTCCTCGGTGGTCAGCGACCAGACGTGCAGGTCGTGGACGCCGGCGACACCGGGCACCGCGCCGATCGCGCCGCGGATCTCGGGCAAATGGAGCCCGCCCGGAACGCCCTGAAGCAGGACGTTGATCGTGTCGCGCAGCAGAACCCAGGTGCGCGGCAGCACCCACAGGCCGATGCCGACGGCGACGATCGGGTCCATCAGGGTCCAGCCGGTGAAGCGGATCACCAAAGCGCCGGCGATCACGCCGACCGAGCCGAGCATGTCGGCCCATACCTCGAGATAGGCACCCTTGACGTTGAGGCTGGCGTCCTTGCCCGCCATCAGGATGCGCATCGAGGCGAGGTTCACGAACAGGCCGATGATCGCGACGACCAGCATGCCGGTCGAGTGCACGGGCTCGGGCGTGCGGAAGCGCTGCACCGCCTCGACCAGCACATAAAGCGCGACCGCGAACAGCATCAGCGCGTTGAACGCGGCGGCGAGGATCTCGAAGCGGCGATAGCCGAAGGTGCGCCGATCGTCGGGCGCGCGCTGGCCGATGCGGATCGCCATCAGGGCGATGACCAGAGCGGCGACGTCGGTGAGCATGTGGCCGGCGTCGGACAGCAAGGCGAGGCTGTTGAACATATACGCGCCGACCACCTCGGCGACCAGATAGGTGGCGCTGAGGGCCAGAGCGATGGTCAGCATCTTCGCATTGGCGCCGGCGGCATGGTTGTGGGCGTGGCCGGGGCCGTGATCGTGGCCGTGATGATGTTCGTGCGGGGGCATAAGGGTGCTTATCGCGGTGGGACGACGCTTCGACAACCCTTCGACGGACTCAGGGTGAGCGCGGTGGGTGGGAGCGGTGGACTAGCGCCGGGCGACGATGATGCGCGAGGATTGCAGCATGGCGATCCGTGCCCTGAGCCTTTCGGTTTCGGGGTCCCTCGGCATCATTTCGAGGACGGCTTCGGTTTCGGCGCGGGCCTCTCGCGCCCTGCCCATCGCGAGCAGGGTCGCGGCGATGTCGCGGCGGACCGGGTACCAGAAGGCAGGCGGATCGGTGAGCGCCTGATATTCCTCGCCCTCCTGGAGCCTGGCGGCGTGGCGGAAGGCGGCGAGCGCGGCGGGATAGTCGCCGTCGAGCGTCGCGGCGCGGCCGTGGAGGACGAGGCGGGCGATGTCGATCGTGCGCGCGGCGGGGAGCGAGTTGTCGTCCCAGCTGAGCTTGCCCTGCGGGGTGAGCATGGCGGCGGCCTCGGCGCGGACGGCGGGGGCGTCGCCGCCGCGGGCCAGCGCTTCGCCGCGGGCATAATGCCAGTAAGCTGCGGCGTAGCTCAGGTCTTTGGCGGGTGGCGGCGCGGCGAGCACGCTGGCCGGATCGGCGAAATGGCCGAGCGCGAAATAAGCGGTACCGGCGACCATCTGGATGTAAGGCGAGCGGTCGCCGCCCTTGGCGGTTGCGGCGCGGGCGACGAGCGGCGCGCTGAGCGCAAGCGCGCTCTTCGCATCGCCCGAGATCAGGGCGGCGCCGACTCCGTAGCGCACGTTATGGGCGTGATAGGGCAGGTCCCAGACGCCGTCGGGCTGCGGCAGGCCGAGGCGTTTGGCGTTGGCGATGCCGATCGCGACCGCGCGCATGTTTGCGTCGACCGCGTCCTGATAGCGGCCGATGTGGTAATAAGTGTGCGAGGGCATGTGGATCAGGTGGCTCGCGGCCGGGGCCAGCGCGGGCAGGCGATCGGCATAAGGCTCGGCGCGTTCGGCGAGGCCGGCCAGCTCGGTCGCGTGGATGTAGAAATGGATCGCCGGCGTGTAGTCTGGATATCGCGCGAGCACCGGCTCGAGCAGCGCCACCGAGCGGAGGGAATAATCCTCCTTCTCCGACGCGATCAGCCAGGCGTCGGCGGCCAAGACCTGGATCGCATCGTCGTCCGGATAGTCGCGGGCGACGCGGTCCATCGCCTTGGCGAAGGCGAGGTTGCCGTTGGCCTTTTCGTTCGCGGGATAGCGCAGCAGGAGGGCAGCGGTGAGCGCGACCTCCTTGGCCGGGCCGCCGGCGGCGAGGCGCGCGGCGGCGTCGGCGCGGCGGGCGAGACGGCGCGCCTCGACCGAGTCGATCGGATAGTTGATCGTCGGGCCGGCCGACCATGCCTCGCCCCAGGCGCACATCGCGCAGGCGGGATCGAGCCGGGCGCTTTCGGCGAAGGCAGCGATCGCGGCGCGGTGCGCGAATGCGGAGGCGAGCTGCATGCCATTGTCGAAAAAGGCCTGCGCGGCGGGGACATCGGTGCGGACCGGGAAGCCGCCGCTGCCGTAGCCGGGAAGGATGGCGGGATGGGTGGGCGCGGTGGTGTCGCCGGAGCAGAGCGCGTGGGCTGGAGGGCGTGGGGGTTCGGACGAATCGGCCGGCGCGAAGGATGCGGCGAGCGGTGCGGAGAGAGCGAGGAGGATCAGGGGCCAGCGCATCGGCCCATGGTACACGAAGCGAGGAGGTGCGCTAGACCGACAGTTCCAGATGGAGGTGCAGCGAGGGGGCGCGGATGCTGAGGGCGAAGCCGAACCATTTGTCGCGGCCGGCGGACTCGGCCGGCGTGCGCGTGCCGAACAATGCGACGAGCAGCAAGGCGATCAGGGTCAGTACGAGCGTGTCGCGCGCGACAAGGGCGCGATCATCGCGCGCCGGCCTGCGCCGCCCTCCCCGCTCTGGACCCTGCTGTGCCATCGGACCCGCTCCTTATCCGTGCCGCCATATTAACCGGAGATGACGCTTTCGCAAAGGCGCGTTTGCGCGCGGGGCGTGCCGGGATCAGCCCGATTGCCCCGCAGCGAAGGAGGCGGTGTCGAAATAATCGCGCCAGCCAAGGATTTTCCCATCCTCGATCTCGAATATACCCATCAGCTGGATGGCGATCTTCTCGGTACCGTCCTTGCCGATGATGCGGTCGATGCGCTCCGTCAGTACGCGATCGCCATCGACCGCGATGCTCAGCAGGTCGACCTTGATCGTGCCCATGTCGAGGCTTTCCGCAAACTGGTCCAGCAGCGCGAGCGCCGCGTCGGGACCAACCGTCCTGGACATGCCGACATTCTCCCAGACCGTCGCGTCGGTGAAATAGTCCCGATAGGACTGGAGCATCGCCGCATTGCTCTTGCTCCAGGCACCCAGAAAAGCCTCGACCGTCTCCCGTGCCGTCATAGCCATCTCCTCTCGAATCGATTGCTTGCCGGTTTGACCATATTTCAGGCCGATGGGATACAGCGCCCTCATGGGCCAGTCCGGGCGGTAATGGGGGATCTTGCGCAATGCTGGCGGGACTGGCGCGGCGACTGGCCGACGTCCGCAATATATTCGATCGCAGCGTCGTCATCGGATTATGCGGGCCGCAAGGTTCGGGCAAATCGACGATGGCGGAGCGGCTTGTCCCGTTGCTCGCCGAGCACAAGCTCTCGATGGCCATATTGTCGATCGACGACCTCTATCTGACCCGCGCCGAGCGCGAGCGCCTGGCCGCGCAGGTCCACCCGCTGCTGGCGACGCGAGGCCCCCCCGGCACGCATGATGTCGGGCTGGGCATGGCGGTGCTGGATCGCCTGCTGGCCGGCGAAAGCCTCGCGCTGCCGCGCTTCGACAAGGCGATGGACGATCGCGCGCCGGAAAGCGAATGGCCCCGGTTCGCGGGCCCGGCCGACATCATCCTGTTCGAAGGCTGGTGCGTCGGGGCGCGGGCGGAGCCGGATGCGGCGTTGCTCGTGCCGGTGAACGAACTGGAGGAACGCGAGGACGAAGATGGAATATGGCGCCGCCATGTCAACGCAGCCCTCGCCGATTACCAGCCGCTCTTCTCGCGGATCGATTTCCTGATCCAGCTTCGCCCGCCGGGCTTCGAGACCGTGCTTGGCTGGCGCGAGGAGCAGGAGGCAAAGCTTCGCGCCTGCTCGGACCCTTCGGCGGCACGCGGGATCATGAGCGCGCGTGAAGTGGTACGCTTCATCCAGCATTATGAGCGACTGACGCGCCATATCATCAAGGAGATGCCCGCCCGCGCCGACCTGGTTATCGACCTGGATGCGCAGCGCAGGCAGACAGGATGAGGCCGGAGTGATGGCCGCGCGATCGTCGAACGGGTGGACGAAGGTCAGCTTCCCGCTTGCCGCCATCGCCTATGGTGCGCGGCTTATTGGGGCGCTTTGCGCGCAATACCGAGTTCCATCAGTTTCCCCAATTGAATAGAGCATAGGACGGGTCCGAACGATCCCGCGACGATCCGCCGGGGATCGATGTGGCCTCGATGCGCCGAATATCGTCGAAATCATGGACATAGCCGCGTTTGTCGATGGCCCAGCGATCGTCCCGGAACGACCAGCGGTCGAGATAGCGGCCGCGCGTCGTAAGCTCGTTCAGATCATCGTCGTTTTTCATTCGCAAGGCTGCGGTGACATAGCTTTCGCTCACGGCACGATCGCCGCGAAGATCCACGATGATGCTCGTAACCTGGTGTGAATGGCTGATGCACGCCGCATGGGATTTCGTCACCCAGTCGACAAAAGCCCTGCCGCTTCCCTTGAAGATGGATGCACCATAATCCGCCTCGCCATCCTCGTGCCAGATGGAATAACCCAATTCGACGTCCATCCTGTCCATCGCACGGCAGTAGCGGTAGATTTGCAACTGAATGGCCTGAATGTCGTCGGCTCTCGATCTGCCCGCCATCGACCCCTCCGTCTTTTCTCCGACGAACCATATGCTGGTGGCGGCACTGTCCGTCAACGGCGGGAAGAAATTGCATCACAAGGTGCTGTCAAAGCAAATGCACCAGGCTGGCGAGAGCGAGTGCTGCAGGGCAGGGAGTTGCATGCCTCGTCCCAGAAAATCAACCAATCCGTTCCGGTATTTCCACTCGTCACCCGAGGTGATCCGCCTGGTAGGTGCTGATGTATGTTCAACGCGCATACCCGGGAGACAGCGCGCGTCGAGATCAGGCGAAGCGCGCACGCCGACCCCAGCCGACTATTCGGCGAGCGCGAGGACTATGGACATACGCAGCAAAGTGGTAGACCTGTTCAGGGGCGCGTCAGGCTCCACCGATCCCCAACCTCCGGCTTCACTTCTGCCTTTGCAGGAACACAGATAACCGAACTTCTTCATCCCCGTTTGTCGTTGAGCGCCGTGGCGACTTTCGATTGGACATTCGAGCAAGATCTCGAATTCTGGTCGCGGGCAGGCCTGCGTTGCGTTGGACTGTCCGACCGAAAGTTTGAAGCAATGGGCTTGGAACACGTGGTGACCGAACTCAAGCGCCGGAATTTTGCTATTTCATGCATCGCGTCCGGCCCATTCACGCTGCTGGATCCGTCGGCCTGGGAAGCTGAGCGGGAGACCATCTTCCGCTGCATCGATGTTGTTCATGCGCTGGGGGGCGGAGCGGTCTATGGCCCGCCCGGCAAAGGGAAATTTGACAGCTGGGACGACAACGCAGCGCGCTATGCCGAAGCGGTTGCGCCATGTATCGTCTATGGCGCGAGCCGAGGGGTTAGAGTGGCCTTCGAACCTACCCTCCGTCCCCAAATCTCCTTTGTTCACAATATTCGCGATTCGCTGGATCTCGTGGAGCGAAGTGGTGCCGACGTGGTCATCGATGTCGGAAATTGCTATACGGAACGGGATGTCAGGGACTGGATCCGGCGAGCCGGCGAGCACATCGGACTTGTGCAGATCAGTGACGTGGCGATCGGGACGATGGAGAGTCCGCGCGCCGGAACGCGTGGTCTGCCTGGCAGCGGCGAGCTGCCGATCGAAGAGTTCCTCCGCGCCGCGATGGATGCCGGTTATGCAGGGCCGTTCGAGATCGAATATCTGGGTCTTGGCGAGGTGGATCAGCCTGCCGTTCTGGCGAGCCTCGCCCGAATGAACGCTTTGCTCCATAGCCTTGGTGCCTAGACACGGGGCATCGCCGTGTTTGGGGGCAGCACCCAGATATGGTGTCCAGAAACCTAGGCGCGGGTCTTTCCGCCGAGTTTCGAATTCCGTCGCACCGATTGGCTCCTGCAACGTATTGGCTGGGGCGGCAGGATTCGAACCTGCGAATGCCGGTACCAAAAACCGGTGCCTTACCACTTGGCGACGCCCCAGCAGCGCGAAGCGCCGGACTTATAGCCCGAAGCGGCCGCAGGGAAAGGGCGGGCTGCGCAAAAATGCGGCATCGTCCGCAGGGTTCGAATTTCCCGCACCCCGGCTGGTCACGCACTCTTAACCCGTTGGCCATAGTTCCACCCAAGCTTTGAGAAGAGAGTCCCGGACATGGCGATGAGTTTGAAGAGGAGGCCGAAATTCCCTCCCCGTCCGCCACGATTCGCCACGGCGATCGCGTCATCCCTGCTGCTGCCGGACGATCGCGAAGTTCCGGCGCGGATCAAGAATCTCTCCGAAAATGGTGTGATGGTCAATGTCGACACGGAGCTGCCCGACGATGTCGACTTCGGAATTTCGATACCGGGCCACGGCATCTTCCGCGCGCAGGTGCGCTGGAAACACGACGGCTGGATCGGCGCGCGCTTTCACCACCCGCTGGACCTCGGCCAGTTCGATACGTGACTAGACGATCCTGTCGGTTGCGCGCACCCTAGTCATAAACGTGGCGGCCTGACGCGAGGCGGCTCGCCTTGCGGGCCTTCCTGCCTCCAGCCGTAGTTGATGTGCTGCCCGAACAGCCGCGCCAGCCACGGATCGTTCCGGTCGATTCATCGCCGCGACGGGGACTGGAGGGCCGACAGCTTCCGCGCGCGCTCGACATGTTCGTCGGCGATCCTCGACAGCCGTTCCTTTGTCTCGTTATCCGAGCATTGTAACGCAAGCTGCCGGCAGCGGTTTGCGTGCGCCATCAGATATTCGATCTGATCGTCAATCAAGTCCGATCTGCCCCCGCGGATGAACATGCTCAGGCTAAGCAGTCAGCCTGCCGAAATGCAACTGCGAAGGTGTAACTGGTAAAATGGGTTAGGAGGGAATGCCCGCAACAAGGGGCCGGACCGCAGCCACAGTGCTTTCCCGTGCTGTGCTGCCGGGACGTGGACCATCCGCACCGCCAATTCGTCGCGCGCGGGTTAGCTGGAGAATGCATCGACGAAAGTGGAGCACACCACCGCTCGGACAACAACCGCCACCACAAGTGGAACAGGAATTACGTTGCCATATGACGTGGCGGCATCATCACCATGCGCGGGTCTGCACATGGCACCATCGCCGCTGGACGGCCTGCAGCCTTGGCTGAACGAAAAGGGGCAGCCCCGATAATGCGGCGCTGCCCCTGCTTTCGTGCCTGTTGGGCCTAGGGCGCACCGGTCGTAACGGTCGTGGTGGTGCTTTCGGTCGTGGTTGGGCGTACCGTCGTGGTCGTCTTGCGCCGCGCGACCTTCTTCTTCGGCGCCGCCTTGGTGTGAACGGTAGCAGCACTGGACTTGGTCGTTTCGGTGGTCACTGTCGTGGTTGCCGGTGCGACGATCACCGGCGGCGTATTACGCGCGGCCTGGGCATCGGCAGCCGCGGCCGCAGCCGCCTGTTCGGCAGAATCAGCGCGCGCATCGGCGGCGTCTGCGCGTGCATTCGCCGCACTGGCGTCCTGCGCGGCATTGGCGGCGTCGGCGGCATTGGCATCCGCGGCGGCATCGCTCTGCGCCTTGGACTGGCCGATCGCTACGTCGGCGGCCTGCTGGGCGGCGATCGCGGCCTTGAGCGCCTTCTGCTCCTTGCCATCCTTGAACTGCACTTCGGCATAGCTGAGCGCGGCCTCGGCGCGCGCGAGCGCTTCGGGCGAAATCTTTCCTGCCTCGACCGTCTTGGCCGCGTCGATCTTGGCACGGGCCTCGGCGATCAAGGTGCGCGCCTGATCGCGATCGCCGGCGAGCGCCGGTGTTACGGCGAGCATGAGCGCCGAAGCGGCGACCATGCCACGCATCATATGTGCGAGCGTACGCATGTGTTTACTCCTAATTGTGACTGTGGCCACTCAACGGGGCGCACTGGCACGGGTTCCGGCGAGCATCGTGCCAGCCCGGCCTGTGGCCACCATCCGTCGCGAAGAAGGCACGGTTCCTCTCGCCGCAACGGCCGGGCGACTTCACATGTTGGAAGAACAGGATGTGCTTATCCTTCCCACGAGCATTTCAGCCCGACAGCAACGTCGGCAAAAAATAGGCGCTAACCATCTAAATTCACGACTTTTTAAGCCATTCGATGCAGTGTCGGATCACTGTCAAAAGGTGCGGGAATTGGAATCGTGAGCGCGACTTTGGGACGAGACCTGGACGCAATGAACATGGCTGGCGCGGCACCGATCGGCGGGGAGAAACCAGGCGACGTTCCGCGCCATGCGCAGCGCATGTCCCTCACAGCCGACATTTACCTGCGCAAATCGGGCTATCAGAAGTCGGGCGTCGTCCTGCTCGACGTGTCGCCGGTGGGCTGCAAGGTCGAGCTTCCCGAGCGCGTCGCGCAGGGCCAGGCGGTCTGGGTGACCCTGCCCGGGCTGCAGCCGATCGAGGCACGCGTCGCCTGGGTGCACAATTGGGAATCCGGCCTACGTTTCATCGATCCGATCCATTCCGCCGTTTTCGACGCGCTCGTGCTGCGGATGAAGCAATAAAGGCATGTCTCGCTGAGGACGGACGATTGAGCAGCGTGGAGGTAATGTCTGTTCCTCCCCCGTAAGGGGGAAGCTAGGAGGGGGTGTCGGGGGTTGGAGAGAATTCTCTCAGCTCCGAAACCCTCACCCCACCCTCTCCCTCCAGGGAGAGGGAGTCGCAATCTCCAACCTCAGCCGCCGATCACATCCCATATCCAGCGTTACCGTCAGAATCCGTATCGCTTTGCATCGGCTGCGAGCTCTGCTCGTGCCGTGGATGGCGGCTGGCGTTGGCATTCGCCTGGGCGATGATCTCCAGTTCGGCGAAGGTCAATTTGCCGTCGTGATTGGTGTCGAGAAGCTGGAAGCGCTGGCGCGATGCATGCTCGAACTCGTCGCGCGAGACGCCGCGGTTGAAGTCGGCATCGGCGGATGCAACCGGCTCCGGATCGTCGAGAAGGCTGTAGCGCCGGCCGCCATGTGAACCGCCGTGCTTCGCGCCGGCGCGATGGAGATTGTGTCCATCCTGACCACCGCCCGACATGAACCGGCCCTGCGGCGCGATCTCGTCCTCATAATGACTGATATCATCGGGATCGATCTCGCCATCGCGCTTGATATCGAGCGTCTGGAAGAAGCGGTCGCAATCGCTTTGCAATTCGCGAACCGACAATGCGCCGTCCCTGTTAGCATCGGCCTGATCGAACCAGCGCCGCAGACCGTCCGGGTCGCCCGCCTCGGGAAGGAACGGTTCGCCCATCGGGCTGACGAACGCGCGCGTCTGGCCCGACTGAACGGGCGGAGCGGCGGGCGCCTGAGCGGCCTCCGCGAGTGTGATGAATATGAGCGGCAGGATCATAGGACGACTCTGGGCGGAAGGGCGTTCCGCCCTTCGGCCGAACGATGTGAATGCAGCCTGAAAATGGATGACACATCGATCGGCTTGCGCAAAAGTCTGCAACATTCCCCCGTTCGGGCTGAGCTGGTCGAAGCCCTTCCCTTCCTCTTGGAAGGCAAGAAGGAGGGCCCTTCGACCAGCTCCGAGCGAACGGGTGAGTTTTAACGTTCCATGCTCTACCGGCAGCGGAGCTGCTGCAGGTGGATTTTACGGGCCGATTCGACGACGAGGAGCGCCGGGATGGCACGCGCGCGATCGACCAGGTTGAACCCGATCGTCCGCTCGGCCGGTTTGGCGCCGGATCGGCGAAGCAGCTCGAGCACGAACACCTCGCGGCCCTCATAGCGGCTGACCCCGCGATAGACGTAGCGGGCCCACGCCTGGCCGTTCTCGTCGGTGACGACCGAGACGGTGTCGCCCGGCTTCATCGGACCACCCGCGTAATGCGGCAGGATCAGCGCCAGATCGTTGACGACATGAGCCTCGGCTCCATATTTCGGCCTGAGCGCCGCCGCGCTTTGCCGTGCGAGCGCGCCGTAGGTGTCGGGCGTCGCTGGCGCAGCGAACCCGGCAAGATTGAAGTCGAACAAAGTGCCGTCGCTTCCGATCAAAGCGGTGGACAAGGTGCGGTCGCCGGCGATGCGCACGAGCAGCCGGTCCTTCGCGCGAATGACCGAGATCTCGCCCTGCGTGCCGCGGCCCGGCGCAGCGCCCAGTGAACGGTAGCTGCAGCCGGCGACGACGCCATAGGAGGGGCGCGCGGCCGGCACCGGCGCGATCACCAGCCGCTTGAAGAAAATAATGTCTTCCTTGCCGAGCGCATAAGGCCTGACCGTCGGCGACGCGGTCTGGCAGGCCGCAAGCAGGACCGCGGCAAACAGGACGGCGACGGCGGCTCGGACCCTTAGTAAAGCGGCCCCGCGCTTGTTCATCGGTAGACGACGCCCGACCTGGCCCGGCATGCCGCCTGCGACATGCCGACATCCTGGCCGCTTGGAAGGATGCACGTGACCGTATCGGCCCGGACCGGTGCAACGGCCTGAGTCGCGGCAGTGTTGCGCGGCGGCTGACGCCGCCGGTTCTGCCGTGGCCGCTCGGCCTGGACATTATGGGCAGCGCCGGCCGATGGCCGGGCGCGCGGCCGCACTATCTCGGCAGCCGGGATTGCGCGCGGCGCCGACGCTGCCCGCGGCTTGGGTGTGGTGGCGACGCGTTCCTGAACAATGGGTGGCTGGACAGGAGCCGGTACGACAGGCGCCTGCACAGCCGGCAAAGTCGCAGGATCGGCCGCAATTTCCGAAAGCGGGGCGAGCTCGGCGGGCGAGGACTGCTGCCTGCTCCCGACAAAGAAGGCGATCGCGGCAATGATCCACACCGCCGCCACGGCCGCTGCGATCAGGATGCGAATCGACCTCGACTTCGCAGTGCGGGCCTTGCGCGGCGCTGTTGGGGTGGAGGGATTGGACCGCGGTTCGACCGTTGGATCCGCGCCGGCATTGTCGCCGAACGGGAAAGCGGCATCGGATCGCTGGCCGTGCGCCGCCACGGCCGCGGCCCGTTCGGAATCCCAGTCGAGGAAATCGCCATCCTGATCGTCCATGAAGTCACGGACTTTGGGACGCGGATCGTCGGGCAATGGTCTGGCTGAGTTCTTCACCGATGCTTCCAGTGATGTGTTTGCCGGAAACTATCACAGCGCGCGGCCAAGCGAAGCCGCTAATTTTGCACCGAATTTCCGAGTCCCGAACATGAACACTGCTCGACCGGAACATTAAGAGCCCCATTGGTCGCACCGAGAGCGGTGCTGGCTTAGCGCAGCAATACCCGCGATCGGTGGATAAACAGAAACGGCTGCTACCCTCGTCAGGATAGCAGCCGTGAACCTGTTCCGCCCGACAGCGCGATCAGCGCATGTTTCGTTCGACGTTGTTGAACGTGTTGCCGACGGTCTTGCCCAGCGTGCGCAGCGCAGACACCGCGGCAATCGAGATGAGCGCGGCGATCAGGCCATATTCGATCGCGGTCGCGGCCTTGTTGTCACCAATTAATTTACGAATGAACATTGGAAATCCCTCACAATCCGGCGAGAGCCTCTTAGGCAAAACAGCGTTTAAATCCGGTAAATTAACTGGCTTATTTATTCGATCAGAACAGCTTCGGCGCGACGAACATCGCGATGCCGATGCCCGCCGCGATGAGCGTGACGAAACCGATCAACCACATCATCGGCGACGAGCGCAGGTCCGCGCCGCAGCCCATGCACATGGCAAGCGCCTGATTGATCGGCTTTGAACAACGCGGGCATTTCGAGATCGACATAGGTCCTCCATAGTCGATACAGGTTGTAAGACCATGAACGCATATCGAAGGCCGACCGCGCGCAGCTGCCGGCCGTCGCCGCAGCGGAAATGCACCAACGGGCAGGCCTGGAGTTTTGCAATGCTTCGTATCCTCAACCTGATTGCCGCTGCCCTCCTTTTCGCAGGGGCGCCGGCGGCCGCCGAAGTTCCGCCCTTTCCGGCATCGTTCAAGGTCCGGGAAATAATGGGCGGCGACGCCACCATTCACGTCCGCGTCGGCGGCACTGGGCCGGCGGTCGTGCTGCTGCACGGCTATGGCGAGACCGGCGACATGTGGGCGCCGATGGCAGCCGACCTGATGCGCGACCACAAGGTGATCGTGCCCGACCTGCGCGGACTCGGCCTGTCGTCCAAGCCCAGCGCCGGCTTCGACAAGAAGACCCAGGCCGGCGACGTTGCCGCGGTGATGGACGCGCTGGGCGTTACCCGGGCGGACGTCGTCACGCATGACATCGGCAATATGGTCGGCTTCGCGTTCGCAATGCTGCATCCCGAGCGCGTCCGCCGTTTTGTCCTGATCGACGCGCCGGTGCCCGGCGTCGGGCCGTGGGAGGAAATCCTCAAGAACCCTTTGCTCTGGCACTTCCGCTTCGGCGGCCCGGACATGGAGCGGCTGGTGGCGGGGCGTGAGCGCATCTACCTCGACCGCTTCTGGAACGAATTTTCCGCCGACCCGAAGAAGTTCGATGAACAGTCGCGCCGGCATTATGCCCAGCTCTATGCGCTGCCCGGCGCGATGCATTCGGGATTCGAGCAATTCCATGCCTTCGACCAGGACGCGATCGACAATCGCGCCATGCTTGCGGCGAAGGGCAAGCTCAAGATGCCGGTTCTCGCGCTGGGCGGCGAGAAAAGCTTCGGCCTCACGATGGCCGAGGTGATGCGCGCCTCCGCCGATGATGTGACGGCCGACGTGGTTCCCGACTCCGGCCACTGGATCATGGAAGAGAATCCGGACGCTACCGTGAAACTGGTGCGCGCTTTCCTCGACGCGCCGCAGACCCGTTGAGGTACTCCATTTAACCGATTGATTTGAATCGGGATTCCATGCCACCTTCGAAGTCCAACAGGAGGAAGCGGGCTCATGGGTAAGCTGGACTGGAAACGGTTGTTCGGATTTTCGCTGCTGGGCCGCAGCGGCGACGACGCCGCACATACCGACAGCAAGATTGGCAGCAAGGTCGGAACCAAGGGATCGCCGCCGGCGCCCCCCGCGCCCCCTCCGCCAGCGCCGTTCCGCCCCTAGTCAATCGGGATCGCGGCCGCCTTTACCATCCACAAGCGATTGCAGCCGGGCTATTTCACGCCGCGACTTGACGAGCTCCTTCATCATCCGCGTCCGTTCCTCGGCGACCGCGCTCCACAGCTCGGCGACCATCGGCAGCAGCGTCCCGGCGTCGAGGACCGGCACCGCGCTATGTTCGGGATAGTCGTCGAAGCTCTCGTCGAACAGAGTCGCGCGATCCGGAAACCATCTTTGCCTGATCGCCTCGTTCGACGCGCGATATCGGTCGTAAAGGGCTTCCGCCGCCGCCCGGTCCGGTAGCCGACCTGGACCGGCGCCGAATTTCTTCAGCAGCCGCGCGATCTCGCCGATCCCGGTCTTCGATCCACCGCCTTCCGCGTCCCGCCAATGCAGGTTCAACTGGCGCAGCAATTCTTGATGGGGCGGCTTCAGCGACACGTTGACCCGGGGTTGATCGCCGAGCTGAGCCGTGAAACCCAGCTGATTGCAGAAGTCGCCTATGACCGATCCGCATTCGCGCATCGCATCGTCGTACAGCCGGATCGAGAGATTCGCATCGCCGAATACCCGAGCCCAGCGGTCGAGCGTGGTGAAATAGTCGAGCTGCGTACTGCCGCCCGACGGCGCGCTCGGGATGATTGCCGCGTCGATGCCGCCGGTCGCGAGCAAGGTCGTATAGCCACTGACGGCAACCCGGTCCTGGCGCCGGAGGTAGACAATGACCTTGATCGCATCGAACCAGCGGCCCAGCAGCGCGTGCAGTGCCTGAATTTCCGCCAAGGTCTGCAGCCGGGCATGACAGAATTCGCTGGAAAACAGGAATGTCAGCGCGCCGGCCCGTTCCACTTCGGCATCCAGTTCCGCGACCAGCCGATTCCGGAACCTGGCCAGATCGTCCGGCGTGCCGATCGCGAACCGGGCGCGAACATCATCCCTCGCGCCGTCGGCCTGCGCAAAAGCCACCAGTCCGGCATGGTTCGTGTGTCCGGCCGAACGCGAAACATGATAGCCGTGCCCGCGCAGGATCTCCGGATTTGCGGAAAGCCACATCTGAAGCGCCGTGCTTCCGGTCTTGACCGTGCCGATATGCAGGACGGCAGCCGTCACCGGCGTTCCCCACGCGATCGCGCGAAAATGTTCATTTCGCCTGGCGGCCCGGTTCACCCATGCCGCATGGTTAGCGCAACGGCGCCGGGCTGCAATGGCTGCCAAACGCAATCTCGAAAGTGCTGCTAAACGTCGGTAATTTCACAGGTCATAAAGGAAATCACGCTATTCGCGTTTGCAACAAAGCGAGAAACGAGCAGCGTGCCAGTCAGCATATCGACGCAAATTGCGCCGACCTCCGATAATATGCGCTCGTGGCGCAGCTCGGTCGTGGCAGGCACGTCGGCACGCCGGCAATTCTTCGCCGATTATGCCGAGCGGCTGCTGTTCGGAGTTATGTTCGTCAACTTCCTGCTGACGATGGGCCCGCATCTGCCGACCGGGATCGATCACCAGATGCTGATGGCGTCCGAATGCCTGGCCGGCGTGCTGATCCTCGTCCGCCGCCACGGCACGATGGAGACCAGACCCTATCCCCTGTTCATCGCCGTCATCGGCAGCATGTTTCCATGGGTCATCACGCCCGAAGGCACGCAGGTCTCGCATCCGTTCTTCGCCGGACTGCTGATGTTCCTGGGGCTGTGCCTGACGATCTCGTCGAAGATCTGCATTGCGCGCAGCTTCGGAGTCGTGCCGGCCAATCGCGGTGTGAAGAGCGACGGGCCGTACCGGTTCGTGCGCCACCCGATGTATCTTGGCTATATCCTCAACCAGCTCGGTTTCCTGCTCGCCTGCTTCTCGATCTGGAACCTGATCGTCTATCTGATCGCCTGGACCCTGCTCGTGCTGCGCATCCTCGAGGAAGAAAGGGTGCTGCGTATCGACCCGGCCTATATTGCGTACAGCCGCCACACGCGCTGGCGGCTCTTTCCAAGGCTGTTCTGACCGGACATCCCGATCAACCGGCCGCGATGTTTTTCATCGCCGCGAGCAGAAGCACGCCCGCGACCACGAGCGCCGAATAGAACAGACGGCGCCGTGTCCGCCTGTTCTGCTGTTCCCTCGCCTCGCGCTGAGCCTGGGCGTCCTTGGTGTAGGCGCGCCATTCGGAGGGCAGCGCCGGCCGCCGCCGGCGCTGCTCCTCGGGCTTGCTGTGAGATCGGCTTTCCTGCTCCATTCGCGCTAGCTGTAACGTGCGAGCCGGGTGGTGGTTTCGGCGCTCCCGACCAATAGGGTGATGGCCCTCGGCATAGCCGCTGGGCTATGCCGTGACCATGATCGGCTTTCCGCTGGACTTCGAAACATTCTATTATGCGACCGAGTGGATCATCCGGATCGGTGCGCTCGCGGTGGTGCCGTTGCGGCGCCCGCCAGCAGCGACGCGGACCTGGCTGCTGCTCATCTTCGTGCTGCCGATCCCCGGCCTGCTGCTGTTCTTTGCGATCGGCAGCCCCAATTTCCCGGCCTGGCGCCGCGAGCGATTCGGCCGGATGCTTCCGTTCTTCGCCGACGTCGCCGAACGGCTCGGCGCTTATGCGCCCGACCTCGGCGACCGCGCGCCGATCGCCGCGCTCGCCTCGAAGCTCGGCTATCTGCCGGCGACCGGCGGCAATCATGTCGAGCTGATTGACGATTATCAGGCGGTGATCGACCGGCTCGTCGCCGATATCGACGCGGCGCGGCACAGCGTCCGGTTGCTGGTCTACATTTTCGCCGACGATAGGATCGGGCGGCAAGTCGCCGCCGCACTGGGACGCGCGGTCGCGCGCGGGGTCGCGTGCAAAGTCATGCTCGATCCATTGGGCTCGCGGCCGTGGAAACGCGGAACGAAACGCATGCTGAACGATGCCAATGTCGAGGTGCGCGAGGCGCTGCCGTTCCGCCTGCTGTGGGGCCGCACGCGGCGCGACATGCGCAACCACCGCAAGCTGTTCGTGATCGACGGATGCATCGGCTATGCCGGTTCGCAGAATATCGTCGCGCACGATTTTCGTCCCGGCATCGTCAACCGCGAGCTGGTCGCGCGCGTCACCGGCCCGGTGGTGGCAAGCATCGAGGCGACGGTGCTGAGCGACTGGAGCATCGAGACCGGCGCCGACCCCGAGGCGCTGGTGGCGATCCCCGCCCCGACCGGCACCGCGCAGGCACAGCTGCTTCCCAGCGGATCCAACTACCCGCTCGAAGGCTTTGAATCGCTGCTCGTCTGGCAGCTGCACCAGGCGTGCGAACGGGTGATCATCGTCACGCCCTATTTCATCCCCGACGAACATGTGATCGAGGCGATGCGGACCGCGGTGACGCGCGGCGTCGCGGTCGATCTGATCGTCTCGGCGGTGGTCGACCAGCACCTCGTCAATCTCGCGCAATCATCCTGCTACGACACGCTGCTCGTCGCCGGCGTGCGCGTGAACCTGTTCCGCGACCATCTGCTCCACGCCAAGAATATCAGCATCGACGGGCGGCTGGCGGTGGTCGGTTCGAGCAACGTCGACCTGCGCTCGTTCCAGCTCAACGAGGAGGCAAGCCTGCTGCTCTACGATCCCGCGTCGATCGCCGCGCTCGAAGCGATCCAGCAAGGATATCTGGAGACGAGCGACCTGCTCGATCTGGAAGCATGGCGGCGGCGCCCGTTGTGGCGGAGATTGCTGGAGAATATCGCGCGGCTTTTCAATTCGCTGCTTTGAGGCTGGATAGAGGTCAGCCCATCTTCCCCGCAATGTACCGGCCGACATTCTGCGCAAGCACGTCGAGCGGCACGTTGCCGCCTTCGACCACCGCCTGGTCGAAATCGCGCAAATCGTAGCGCGGGCCGAGCGCTGCCTTCGCGCGGTCGCGCTGGGCGTTGATCTCGATCTGGCCGAGCTTGTAGCCGCAGGCCTGACCGGGCCAGGCGCAATAGCGGTCGACCTCGCTGGCGGCGTTGCTGATCGGCAGGCCGGTGGCGGCGCTGAACGTGGCGAGCGCCTTGTCGCGGCTCCAGCCCATCGCGTGCAGGCCGGTGTCGACGACCAGCCGCACGGCGCGCCATGAGAGCCCCATCAGATAACCGAGCTGGCCAGCCGGATCGCCCTCGTACATGCCAAGCTCGTCGGCGAGCTGCTCGGCGTACAGCGCCCAACCTTCCGAATAAGCATTGAACGCGAGCAACGAGCGGATCAGCGGCAGCTCCTGCGCATATTCGCCCTGCCAGACGTGGCCGGGGATTCCCTCGTGATAGACGAGGTCGGGGATCGTCACCTTGTTGTGGATCGCCGGATCGCCGAGATTGACCCAGATCTTGCCCGGTATCTTGCCGTCGATCGAGCCGGGGCCGCCATAAGCCGCGGGCGCGCCGGGCTCCTGCGCGAGCGGCATACGGCGGATCTCGAGATTGCCTTTGACGAGCCGGCGGAATGCGTCGGGCAGGCGCGGCCGGATCGCATCGACCTTGGCCTGCATGTAAGCGACGATCGCCTTGCGGCCTTCGTCGTCGTTCGCGAACTGGAATTCAGGGCGCTTCTGGAGCGCCGCGGCGCGCTCGCCGACCGAACCCAAAGTGAGGCCGAAGCCCTTGAGGATCACGTCCATCCGCGCCTGCAGCTCGGCGAGCTGGGCGACGCCCAATGCATGGATCTCGGCCGGCGTACGGCGCGTCGTCGTGCTGGCGCGCAGCCCCCAGACATACCATTCCTCGCCATGCGGGCGGGCTGCCATTCCGGGCGCGCTGACTGCGACGGCGCGTTCGGCACGAAGCTCGACAAGCTGGCGTTCGAGCGCGGGCGCGATGCTGCCGGCGACGATGCGGGCCGCGCGGTCCTGCCAGGCGCCCGGAATGTCCTTTGCCTTGCGGACCAGCGGACCGGTTAGCGGCCCGTCCGCCTTGGCCGCATCAGCGATGCTCCCGGTCAGCGCCGCGATCGTTTTGTCGAGCAGGAAGTCGGGCGGCACCAGGCCAATCGCGCGCGCCGCGCGGATGCGCTCGGTCTCGCCATCGACCTGCGCCGCCATCGCGCTAAGCCGGGTCAGATAGGCTTCGGCGTCGGCGGCGTCGCGCACCGGCTGGTCGCCTTCGAGCAATTGCGGCACGTCGAGCCAGGCGCCGACATTCTGGATCACGCTGTAAGGCGTGTTGCGCCAGCCGCCGATCGAGACCGCGCCATAAGGCAGTGCCAGTCCGTCGCGGGCGGTCGCGAATGCGCTCTCGGCGACAGCGAGGCTGGTCAGCGTGGTCGGATCGAGGCCATCGCGCGGCATGTGCGCCAGTTGATCGAGCGCGGTCTGGAGAAATGCGCGCTGCGCCGCGATCCCGGCGGGCGAGCGATCCTCGAGCTTGCCCCGCAGCGCGGCATGCGCGCCGGTATCGATGCCGAGCGAGGTGGCGGATTCGGGGCTGAGCTCGATCAGCCCCCAGGCAAGACGGTCGAGCAAAGCGGCGGCGCGCGGCGCCTCCGCGGCAAATAGGCGGGCGCCCGTCCCCAGCGTCGTCATGGCGAAAGGCGTTGCAGCAATGCCTGCAACCGCCTCGCGGCGAGTCATTTTCGATATTTTCATGATGCGAACATGGGCCAGCCCGCGTCGCCCGGTCAAACCCGGCGTGTTTCCCGTGCCTTGAAAATTGTCTATTCGGCGAGTCAGTGATCTGTTCCTCCCCGAAGGACGCAAGCATGACCGACCTTTACCGGCCCAAGGGCCTTTCCAGCGCAGTCTGCTATCAGGATGCAAAAGCCGCCTATCGCTGGCTCGAAGGGGCGTTCGGATTCGAGCCGCTGTTCGTGATCCTCGATCCCGACGGCAATCTCGCGCATTCGGAAATGACCTATGGCGACAGCGTCGTGATGGTCGGCAACGAATGGAGCGACGACCACAAGAGCCCCAAATCGCTCGGCGGCAAGAATACGCAAACCGTCCATGTCCAGCTCGCCGAGGGCGACGATCTGGATGCGCATTGCAAGCGCGCCAGACAGGCAGGCGCGGAGATACTCGCGGAACCCGAAGAGCAGTTCTACGGCGACCGCACCTATCGCGCGCGCGACCCCGAAGGCCATATCTGGACGTTCGGAGTGACCGTCGAAAAGATGACGCCGGCGGACTGGGACAAGGCCAGCGGGCTCACCACGAAGACGCGGCTCGATTAGGCCAATCCAGAGCCCGCACTTTGTCCCAAGCGGCGCCGCCGGTGGCGCGCTTGGACGCGGTCAGGACCGCCATTGCCTTCGACGTCGGCGTCCTCGCCTGGGCGCCGCCGACGATGGTGGGGAAAAGAAGCAAAGCGACGATGATCCAGGCCGAGTTCAACACTGCATTCTCCTGGCAGGCTGAACTACTTCAGTGCGCTGCCGATCTCACGGCATTTCGCATCTATCGCACTTTTCTCGAGATCGGTTGGCGGCTTGCCGAGGCGCTTGGCCTCGTCGGCGTAGCAGCGCTCGGCAAATGTCGCGCCTTTTTGCCTCAGGCGTTCGGCCTCGGCAATCGCACGGAGATTGGCGCGTTGCTGCTCGGTGAGCCTGTCCCATTGGAGGTTGCTGTCGAAGCTGGGCGGCGGTGGAGGACTAACGGGCACGACGGTTGCGCTGGAGTTGCCAAGGAGCATGAAGGCAAGTGCGGCGGCCTGAACGGACATGAAATGCCTCTCTGCTGTTAGCATTTTCCCTATCCACTGGGGGTTATTTATAAGCCGTGAACAGTGGCGGAAGCCACAACCTAACCCCCAGGCAGGCCCACTAGGGCTTCTCCACATTTGCTGTTACGATGTCGTCGGCTGGGGGGCTGCACGATGAACGAAGCACTCGCGAAATCGGCAATGGCCAGGGTTTCCTGGCGAATCCTGCCACTGCTCGCGCTCGGCTATCTCGTCGCCTTCATGGACCGCGTGAACATCAGCTTCGCGGCACTGCAGATGAACGTCGACCTCGGCTTCAGCGCGACCGTCTATGGGCTGGGCGGCGGCCTGTTCTTCCTCAGCTACGCATTGTTCGAAATCCCGAGCAACATCTTCCTCGCCCGCTTCGGCGCGCGGCGCTGGCTGGCGCGGATCATGGTGACCTGGGGGCTGCTCGCAGCCGCGATGATGTTCGTACAGACGCCGCTGCAATTCTACATCATGCGCTTCCTGCTCGGCATGGCCGAGGCGGGATTCTTTCCCGGTGTCATTTATTATATGGCGCACTGGTTTCCGAAGGGCCATCGCGGGCGGGCGATCAGCCGCTTCTACATGTCGGGATCGATCGCGACGATCGTGATGGGCGCCTTTTCCGGGTGGTTGCTCGGCCTCGACGGCCTGTTCGGGCTGCAGGGCTGGCAATGGCTTTTCCTGGTGCAGGGCCTGCCGGCGGTATTCGTCGGCCTGCTGATTTTCTGGTTTCTGCCGGACTCGCCCGATGCCGCCCGGTGGCTGGCAGATGAGGAGCGGATGTGGATCACGCAGGAGCTGGCACGCGACGCCGCGCGCATCGGCGACGACAGCAGCCACAATCCGCTAGTGGCCTTGCGCGATCCGATGGTTCTCCAGCTCGGGCTGTTCGGAGCGCTAACGATCGGCGCCTACATCACCTTCACGCTCTCGACCCCGCTGCTGCTTCGCGACGCGACCGGTCTCAGCCCGACCCAGATCGGCTGGATCGTCAGTATCGGCGGCGTGCTCGGCGCGATCGGGATCCTCACCGGCGGCGCGGTCTCGGATCGGCGCGGCGAGCGCTTCTCGACGATGCTGGTCAGCACCTCGGTCATCACTTTGGCCTATCTGGCCATCGCACTCACCAGTTCACCGATCGTAACGATCGTCGCCTTCCTTATCTTCATGCTGGCATGGACGTCGGTGACGCTCTCGGGAGTCATGCTGTGGCCGGACCTGCTGCCGGTGCGCAAGCTTGCCGTCGGCTGCGCTGCGATCAACACCATGTCACAGATCGGCGCGTTCGTGATGCCTTATGCGTGGGGCGCGGCTAAGGACGCCACCGGCAACTATCATGCCGGTCTGTTCGGCCTTGCCGCTGCATCATTCGCAGCACTGCTCGTCGCCATCGCCATGCAGGCGCAGGTTCGCAACGCCGACCGGCGCCGGGCCGCAAAGCTGCAGCCCGCCTAGCCGTCCCGCGTGATCACGCCGGCCGACAGGCATATTGGGCCACCAGTTCGGAAGGCTGGCCCGGGGCATCCAGATACAGTTCGATCCGCCAGTTCCGGCGCAGCATCTCCGGGCCGCTCGCGGTATCGCGGATCATCGCGCAGAATTCCGGCTCCTTGGTCGCGAATTCCTTCCTGAACCTGTCCGCCGCGGCGAGTTCCGTCGGCGACACGTCCATTCGGAACTGCACCGTCCTGCCGGGGCAATCGACGACATATCTTGCACCCTTATCCGACAGGTCGGCGGCGATATCCTTTTCGATGAATGCACAGATCTCGGCGGGTGAGCCGTTCATCGGAAACCGAGGCGGCGGCGGCGCGGTGGGGTCGGCCGCGAGCATCAGAAGAAAGGTCAGCACGATCGATCACTCCGGGCGCAGGAAGGGTGTCACAGCGACCGAGCCTGCGGCCGCGCCACTGTCATCAGGAAAATGGCTGGCCGGGCGCAGATCATCCGTCACGCGCGAGCCAATCGGCAAGCGTGTAGTCGCCGGTCGGCCGGACCTCGGCCTGCATGGCGTCGGCCATGATCTCAAGAGCCCAGTCGGTGCGTTGCGGGTCGGCGCTCGCGACGCAGTCGCGCGGCACCCACAGATCATAGTCGCGCATATGCGCGTCGGCGGCCGTGAACAGCACGCAGATGTCGGTGGCCGCGCCGGTCAGGATCAGGCGGCTTGCCCCCAGCTTGGGCAGCAGCACCGGCAGGTTGGTGGAATAGAAGCCAGAGAACTGCGGCTTGATGACGAAATAATCGTCCCTGTCCGGCTGCAGCATTCGAACCAGCTCGCGCCCGCGCGCCCCTTCTCGCGCAGCATGTTCGACGATGCGCGACCGCTCCGAATGCCACTGGCCGTAATTGTCGTTGACGTACACCACCGGCACTTTGTTCGCGCGCGCCCGGCCGCTGAGATCCAGGATTGCCTCGGCCGCACGTTTCGCCGCGGGCAGCAGGTCCGATCCGCCATCGAACTCAAGATCGTTGATCATGTCGATGATGATCAGCGCCGTCCTGCCGCCTGCGCTCGGGTCTGTTTCCGCCTTTGCTACCATGACATACCGAGACTAACGGCGATCCAGCAGCCGCGAAACCGAATCATGCGGGCGCGCTTTCGGATCGTCGGTTGCGCCGGCTTCCGCTTCGAGCTCGTCACGGATCTTGCAAATCTCGTCGTCGGGAAGATGCTCGATGCCGATGAACTGTTCGCGCGCCTGCTCGATCGATCGGATCAGCTCGTCGAGCTTGCACTGCAGCGCGGCGGAGTCGCGATTCTGGCTGTTCTGGATCAGGAACACCATCAGGAAGGTCACGATCGTCGTGCCGGTGTTGATGACCAGCTGCCAGGTGTCCGAATAAGCGAAAAGCGGCCCGCTCACCGCCCAAACCGCGACGATCGTGAGCGCGACGATGAAGGTGGCCGGGCGTCCCGCGGCCGAGGCGATGAACGTCGCGATGCGCGTAAAGAACCGGCTCACGCTTGGACCGTCCGATCGCGGCGGCCAGCCGATGCGCCCGGCCCGGACTTCACGTCCATAAACCGCTCGGGATGGGAGGAAGTCCGGGTACGGCCTCGTTGATGCTCCACGCCTGGTCGGCAAATCGTTCGGCCAGCATGTAATGGGAGTCCCTGGCCTCAACACTCGCAGCGCGGGATGCAGCGCGGCGTTCCTGCCGTTCGCGCGCCAAGAGTTCGCCTATGTCATTATCAGACATCGCTCGTCTCCTTCCGACTGGAAAAACGTTCGGCTGCGGCCGCCCGTTCCCCGGAAGCATCTGCTCGCGATGTCTTGAGGGTGCCTTCAGTCCTCCGCAGTCCCCGGTTCGGCCATATTGCGATGCTGTTCGGCGAGCATTGCGGCGGGCGCCACATGCGCGGCCGCCGCCTGCAGCTTGTTCTTCCAGCCCGACACGATATGCGCCTTGCCGGCCATCAAAGCGTCCCAGCCGTCCTTCGCGACCTTGGCAGGATCGTCCTTTTCGGCGGTGCCGACCTTGGTATCGAGCATGTCGGCGCGGTCGAAGAATTCGGTTTCGGTGGCGCCGGGCATTAGCGTCGTGATCGTCACGCCCTTAAAGTCCTTGAGTTCGTTGCGGATCGCATCGGCGAAGCTGTCGACGAACGCCTTGGTGCCGTTGTAGACCGCCTGGAAGCTGCCGGGCATGAAGCCCGCGATCGAGCCGGTGATCAGCACCTTGCCGTCGTCGCGCGCGACCATGTCCCTGAGCACGCGCTGGAGCAGATAGACGGTGCCTGTGATGTTGGTGTCGACCACGCGGCGCCATTCGGCGACATCCTGTTCGAGGAAGCCGCGTCCGAGGCCGCGACCCGCGTTCGCGCAGAGCAGGTCGATGCGGCGTCCATTCGTGGCTTCGAGCAATTCGTCCACGCCGTTGGTTGTCGAAAGATCCGCCTCGATCGAACGCACGTCAATGCCAGGCCGCTCGAAGTCGCGTGCCGACGCGCTGATCAAGGGTTCGTCGGCGACGACGAGGAGGTCGTAGCCATTGTCCGCCGCAAGCTCCGCGAGCTCGAAGCCGATGCCGGTCGACGCGCCTGTGATGACTGCAAATTTGTCCGCCATGTCCTGTCCTCCTTACGCGGCCAGCGCCATGCCCGGCTTGAGCACGATCTTGGTCGCTTCATCCTGCTTGTCGTGGAAAAGCTTGTAGCCGTCGGGCGCCTGATCGAGCGGCATGCGGTGGCTGATCAGGAAGGTGGTATCGAGCTTGCCCTCGGCAATCGCGGCGTAGAGCGCGGGCATGTAGCGCTGGACGTGGGTCTGGCCGGTCTTGAGCGTCAGCCCCTTTTCCATCAGCGCGCCGAGCGGGAATTTGTCGACGAAGCCGCCATAGACCGCCGGCATCGACACCCGCCCGCCCTTGCGGCAAGCGACGATCACCTGCCTGATCGAATGCGCACGATCGGTGCCGAGGAAGGTCGAGACCTTGACCTGATCGAGGATGTTGTCGGCGAATGCGCCATGCGCCTCGAGCCCGACGCAATCGATGCAGGCATCGGGACCGATGCCGCCGGTCATTTCCAGCAGTGCTTCATAGGTCTTCGATTCCTCGAAGTTGATCGTCTCGGCGCCGAACCTTGCAGCGAGCTCAAGCCGGTGCGGAAAATGATCGATCGCGATCACGCGCTCGGCGCCCATCACGAACGCGCACTGGATCGCGAACAGCCCGACCGGGCCGCATCCCCAGACCGCGACCGTGTCGCCTGGCTCTATCTCCGCATTCTCGGCCGCCATCCAGCCGGTCGGCAGGATGTCGGACAGGAACAGCACCTTCTCATCCTCGATGCTGTCGTCGGGGATGACGAAGGGGCCGACGTCGGAGAAGGGCACGCGGACATATTCGGCCTGGCCGCCGGCATAGCCGCCAGTCAGATGGCTGTAGCCGAACAGGCCCGACATCGGGTGTCCGTAAAGCTCGCGGCCGAGGTCCTGATTGTCGGCCGGGTTACCGTTGTCGCAGGCCGAATATTGCTGCTTGCCGCAATGGTAGCAGGAACCGCAGGCGATCGTGAACGGGACGACGACGCGCTGGCCCTTCCTTAGCGTGCTGCGCGGTCCGACATCGACCACCTCACCCATGAATTCGTGGCCGAGGATGTCGCCCTTCTGCATCGTCGGTATGTAGCCGTCGTAGAGGTGCAGGTCCGATCCGCAAATCGCGGTCGACGTGATGCGGATGATCGCGTCGCGCGGGTTGACGATCTCGGGATCGTCGACGGTTTCGCAGCGGACGTCGTGCTTGCCGTGCCAGGTTATCGCGCGCATCTTCTATTCCTTCTCTTCGGCCAGCATGGCGTTGTTGCGCGCCGCGGTCGCGACCTCGCCGGTTTCCATCAATTGCTTGAAACGGCGCAGGTCGCGGCGCGCCTGGATGCGCGGCTCGCGCTGGAACATCTTGGCGATCAACCGGCCGATCGTTCCGGCGGGCGCTTCATAGGATATGACGGCGCGCACCACCGTGCCACGTTCGCCGGCGTCGCGGAATTCGACCTTGCCGCTGTTGGGAATTTCGGAATCGGCGACCGACTGCCAGGTGATCGATTCGCCGGGGCGGTCGTCGGTCACGACGGCCTCCCATTGATAGACGCGACCGGCTGGACCCTTCGCCCGCCACTGCGAGCGCGTGTCGCTGATCACCTCGACCGACTCGATATTGTCCATGAAGGAGGCGAGATTCCGAAAATCGCGCCAGAAGGCATAGAGTTCCTGCCGATCCCGGTTGATCGTTACCGCTTCGGCGAACAATGGCCGGCTGCCCTCCGCGTGCTTGGACGTGGTGACGGGCGCGTCGTCGCGGGGATGCTTTACTTCGACGGTGTCGGACATGTGCAGGCTCCTGAGGGACGCCCACAAAACCTGCCAGCACCCACACTGTTCCGTCGAAACACAGTAAAATGAACAGGTTAACCTAGGTTAGACGGATTGCGGGCCGGCGGGAACGCCTCGCGCAACCCGCGAAATCCGCGCACGTTGTCCCCGTCGCAACAATGGAGGAAAGCATGCGACGCTATGCCTACGCCTGGATAACGGCGATATTCTTCCTGGTCTCCATCGGACTGCATTGGCTGTTTGCTTGGTATGCGTTCGTCGCCGAAAGTACGCAGCACGGACAGGCGGCGGTGATGTCCGATTATCTGATGCAGATGGGACGGGATACATTCGAAAACTGGCAGTCCGAATTTCTTCAGCTGCTCTGGCAGGTCGTCGGCCTCGCCTATTTCCTGTACGTCGGTTCGCCGTCATCAAAGGAGAATGACGACCGCATGGAAGCGAAGATAGATGCGCTGCTTCGCATGACGGGCGGAAAGGAAGCCGAGCCGTTGATAGCGCAACTGGACGAGCATTATCTTCGCACGCACGGACATGCCCAGCCGCACGGCCGTGACTCGGTGATCGCTCGGACGGCAGCGGTTCAGGATCCGGGGCAATAGTGCCGCAACATTCTGCATAACCTGGAACAGCATCGCTTATGGCCATCACCATCACTGCCTTCGAAGCCTCCCCCGACCAGGGCCAGGGACTGGCACGCGACATGCGGGTTCGATGGGCGCTCGAAGAGGTGGGGCAGCCCTACGAGGTGCGTCTCGTCTCGTTCAAGTCGATGAAGGAGCCAGCACACATCAGGCTTCATCCGTTCGGGCAGATCCCGACCTATGAGGAAGGCGACCTCGCCTTGTTCGAATCGGGCGCGATCATCCTGCATATCGCCGAGCAGCATGCCGGACTGCTGCCGCAGGAGGCCAATGCACGGGCGCGCGCGATCACCTGGATGTTCGCCGCGCTCAACACGGTCGAGCCGCCGATCGTCGAGCTGGAGGCCGCGAGCCTGCTGGAGCAGGACAAAAGCTGGTATGCCGAGCGGCTGCCGATAATGGAGGAACGCATCCGCGACCGGTTGACCGCGCTCGCCGCCCGGCTCGGCGATGCCGAGTGGCTCGACGGCCTATTCAGCGCGGGCGACCTGATGATGGTGATGGTGCTCCGGCGCGCCGAGGGGACTGGGCTGCTCGAGGAACATCCCAACCTCATGGCCTATCTCGCGCGCGGCGAGGCGCGGCCCGCCTATAAGCGAGCCTTCGCCGATCAGCTGGCGGTGTTCACCAACCGCCAAAGCGGCTGACGCGCGGTCAGCGCTTGCCGCGCAACGTGTTGAGAATGGCGAGGCCGACGACCCCGGCAAGCGCCGCTGCTGCGAACGGTCGGTCGCGCATGAAGGTCCGCGCCTTGCCGATGATCGCCGGCTGCTCGCCGTCGACCGCATTGCGCGCGGCGCCGACGACCTTCTGCAGCTTGCCGCTGATCTGATCGACAAGGCCCTCACTTTGCAGTGCGGGATCGCCGGTGACGTCGCCGACGGTTTCCTTGACCTTGCCGGTAATATCGCGGCCTTCGCCGCGCAGCTGATCTTCGTTCATGGATTTTCCTTCAAACGCATGGTTCGGAAAGGACAACGAGCGACCCGCTCAACGGTGCCGCAGCGAGGAGGACTTTGGTGAGCACGAAAACGCACGATCATGTTTCTCTCCCGCCCGATAGGCTATAGCTGCGCCGATCTGTCGCCACGGCAGGTGGACCAGTCAAAAAAAAGCGCCGCAATCGAAAGGCGCATCTTCCGATCAACCAACGGAGACGCATCGACCGATGAAGCTATTCGCAATCTATATCGGTGGGCAGGCCGCAGGGGCGAATATCGAAATCCACGATATGCGCTTTGTCGCCGCGCCGTCGATTCTCGAAACCTACGATGAGCTGCGCCGGCAATGGTGGGGTATTCCAGACTCGCTGCACATCGACTGCTGGGCGGAGATCGATCATGCGGACGGCCATGATGTCGTGCTTGCGACCCAGCCCTTCGCCGGACCCGAGAAGCTCTTCTACGTCAATCTGGGCGGCTATGACGTCGCCGAATTTTCGGAGCTGCACAGGAATATGTTCGTCGTCGCCGCCAGCGCGCGACAGGCGAAGGCGCGCGCCTTGCAGTCGGTAAAACAGTGGAAGCAGGCGCACGAGGACGACACGTACGAGGCCGAGCAGGTGATCGCACTGGAGAAAGCACCGGGCACGCCCGATCTCTACGTGCACCTGCAACCGGCCGCGCTTGCCAGGCCCCTCGCCTTCACCTGCGGTTACACGCCAATCGCTTAGTTCGGCTGTCAGCTGCAGGGCCTTCCTCCGCCGTTGCGCACGGTCTAGCCTGCATCGGTGAGCCCAGCTGCCGAACTCCTCGTCGACATAACCTTCGAAGCCGAGCTGGTTCAGTGGCGCGGCCCGGCGCCGTTTTTCTTCCTCGTCGTGCCCGACGAACATGTCGGCGAGCTGAAATATGCGGCGCGGCTGGCGAGCTATGGCTGGGGCGCGGTGCCGGTGACGGCGAGCATCGGCGGCACCGAGTTCAAGACTTCACTTTTTCCAAGGGACGGCGGCTACCTTCTTCCGATCAAAGCGGCGGTCCGCCGCGAAAACGGAATCGTTCCCGGCGCCGTGGTGCGCACGCGCCTGCTGGTGTTCGCGAGAGGAGGCGGGAGCGGCGATCCTGCCGATCGATAGCCAGTGCAAACTTCGATAAGCGCACGCTTGCTTCGTTTGGCTTAATGGATGGGTCGAACGTTTCTCCGGAACACACGCAGAAGCTGAAGGAAGAAGGCATGGCAACAGTCGCCCAGATCATCGTCGAGACGCTCGAGGCAGCGGGCGTGCGCCGCTGCTATGGAATACCGGGCGACACGCTCAACCATGTCACCGACGCGATCCGGACCAGCGGGATACGCTGGGTCCATGTGCGGCACGAGGAGGCGGCCGGGTTCGCGGCGGGTGCCGATGCGATGCTGACCGGCGAGCTTGCGGCCTGTGCGGGATCGTGCGGGCCAGGCAGCCTGCACTTCATCAACGGCCTCTACGAATCGCACCGCAACCGCGCGCCGGTGGTGCTGATCGCCAGCCAGATCGTGCGCGACGAACTGGGTTTCGACTTCCCACAAGAGGTCGACTTCAAGGCGATCTATGCGTCGTGCTCGGTGTTCTGCGAAGAGATACGTACGCCCGCGCAGGCGGGGCGGATGACCACGATGGCCGCGCAGGCCGCGCTGACACGCCGCGGGGTCGCGGTGCTGATCGTCCCCGCAGACGTGTCCAGCGCCAAGGCGCCTGAGGAGCCCGCTTTCGCCGTCCACCGCGCAACGCCGGTGGTGCGGCCGTCGGATGCGGAACTCGACCGGCTCGCGGCGGCGATCAACGGCGGCAGGAAGGTGGCGATCTATGGAGGATCGGGCTGCGAGAAGGCGCATGACGCGGTCGTCGCGCTCGCCGCGCGGCTCAAGGCGCCGGTCGCGCGCACGTCGCGCGCGAAGGACTTCCTCGAGCATGACAATCCCTATGACGTCGGCATGACCGGGATCTTCGGCAGCGAGTCCGGCTATCACGCCCTGATGACATGCGACGTGCTGCTGCTGCTCGGCTGCGATTTTGCCTGGCGCCAATTCTACCCCGAGAAAGCAACCATATTGCAGGTCGATCTCGACGGCACGCATCTCGGCCGGCGCCATCCGGTCGACATCGGCCTGGTCGGCGATATCGGGCCGACGCTCGAGGCTTTGCTGCCGCGGATTGCGTTGCGCGACGATGACGCGTTCCTGGACGAATGCCTCGACCATCATCGCAAGGCGGTCGCGGCGCAGGCCAAGCACGACAAGGTCGGCAAAGGCGGCGCGATCCATCCGCAATATCTGACCGAAACGATTTCGCGCCATGCCGACGCCGACGCGATCTTCAGCGCCGACGGCGGCTCGCCGATGGTCTGGTGCCTGCGCCACATCGCATCGACCGGGCGCAACCGCACCGTCGTCAGCCTCAGCCACGGCACGATGGCCAATGCGATGCCGCAGGCGCTCGGCGCCAAAGCGGCGTTCCCTGACCGCCAGGCGATCGCACTGTCGGGCGACGGCGGGCTGGCGATGATGCTCGGAGACCTGCTCACCGCGGTGCAGGAGAAACTGCCGATCAAGGTGGCGGTGTTCAACAATGGCGCGCTCGATTTCGTCGAGATCGAGCAGAAGGTCGAAGGGCTGCTCGATGCCTATACCGATCTCGTCAATCCCGATTTCGCGCGCGTCGCCGAGGCGATCGGCTTCCGCAGCTGGCGCGTCGAGAAAGGCGACGACCTCGACGCGGCAGTGCAGGCGTGGCTTGCCGAGCCGGGACCGGCGTTGCTCGATGTCGTGACCGACCGCTTCGAGCTGGTGATGCCGCCCAAGGTCGAGCCCGGCCAGGTCGCCGGCATGGCGCTTTACTCGGCGAAGGCGGTGCTCGGCGGGCGCGGGCGCGATGTCGCCGGCATGGTCCGGAACCTGCTCTCGTGAGCAAGAGCCCCGGTATCGCCGACGCTTTGTTCGGCGACCAGCCGCTGGCGCGCAACGTCCTTCTGATTGCCGGCGTGGCCGGTACCGCCCTCGTTGCCTTCGTCGGCGCCGCGCATCCGCGCACATTGTGGCTGCTGTTGCTGTTCGCGCCTTTGCTGTTCTTCGCGGTCATCGACCTCGTCCAGCCGCACCACTCGCTGCGCCGCAACTATCCCGTCCTGGCGCGGGCGCGCTGGTTCTTCGAATGGCTGCGGCCGTTCGCGCGCGCCTATCTCGTCGAAAGCGATCTCGATGGCCGCCCGTTCAGCCGCGAGGAACGGTCTTTGGTCTATGCCCGCGCCAAGGGCGACGTGGACACGCATCCGTTCGGCACCGAACTCGACGTCTATTCGGACGAATATGAATGGCTGGCACATTCGATGGCGCCGTCGAAACATGCGGAGAAATATACCCGCGTGCACGTCGGCACCGATCAGTGCAGCCGGCCGTATCAGGCCGCGCGGCTCAACATCTCGGCGATGAGCTTCGGAGCGCTCGGCGCCAATGCGATCGAGGCGCTGAACCTGGGCGCGAAGATCGGCGGCTTTTACCACGATACCGGCGAAGGCGGGCTATCCCCTTACCATCTGAAGCACGGCGGCGACGTCGTCTGGGAAGTCGGCTCGGGCTATTTCGGCTGCCGCGACAAGCTGGGCCAATTCGACCCCGGCCATTTCAGGGAGCGCGCCGCGCACGACAGCGTGGTGATGACCGAGATCAAGCTGAGCCAGGGCGCCAAGCCCGGCCACGGCGGCCTGCTTCCCGGCGCCAAGGTAACCGCCGAGATCGCCCAGACCCGCGACGTTGCCGAAGGCGAGGATTGCCTATCGCCCGCTTATCACTCGGCCTTCTCGACGCCGCGTCAGCTGGTGGAATTCGCGGCGAAGATGCGCGAGCTGTCAGGCGGCAAGCCGGTCGGAATCAAGCTGTGCGTCGGCTATCCGCACGAATTGTTCGCGGTCATCAAGGCAATGCTCGAGACCGGCATCCTGGTCGACTTCATCGTCATCGACGGCGCCGAGGGCGGCACCGGCGCGGCACCGACCGAGCTGTCCGACCGGGTCGGAATGCCGCTGCGCGAGGGGCTGATCATGGCGCGCAACGCACTGGTCGGCGCGAACCTCAAGGACAAGGTCAGGCTGGTCGCGTCGGGCAAGGTCAATTCGGGCGCATCGATCGCGATGAACGCCGCGCTCGGCGCCGACTGGTGCAATGCCGCGCGCGCGTTCATGTTCTCGCTCGGCTGCGTGCAGTCGATGCGCTGCCACACCGACACCTGCCCGACCGGCGTCGCCACCCAGTCGCCGGCACGCCAGCGCGGGCTGGTGATCCCCGAGAAGGCCGAGCGGGTCGCCAGGTTCCAGCGCGCGACGCTCGATGCGCTGCACGACATCGTGGTTTCGGCGGGCCTGTCTTCGCCGGATGAGTTCACGCCGGACGGACTGCGCCAGCGGATCAACGCCGCCGAGATGCGATCGATCGACGAAATCTATCCATTCGTGGAGCCGGGCGAGCTTATCGCCGGGGCACGCGATCCGCGCCTTGCGAACTGGTGGCGGATCGCCGATCCCGACAGCTTCGCGCGGCGGACGTAATCGAACCTCAGGCGCGATGGCTCCGCGGGCAAATCGGACCCAAGCTGCAGCATCGCCGATGTGAGGAACAGCGAGAAGCAGGCGACGCCGGCACCGACGAGCATGTCGACCAGATAGTGGGTACCCTCGACCGGCGTCGCCAGGATCATCGCCACGTTGACGCCGATCAGCTGCCAGCGCAGCGCCGGGATGCGCCAGGCGAATGCGATGAACAGCACCGCGCTGGCGGTGTGGAAGCTTGGCGTGCAGACCAGTCCGTGCAGATTGCCGAGCGCGATCAAGTGGATCTGGTGCTGGCGCAGCGCCTCGATCAGATAGACGTGATAGAGCGCGCTGGTCGGCATATAGGGGATCGGTCCGTGCCAGAGGAAGGCGAGCGGGCCGATCGCGGGCAGCTGCGTGAAGATCGCCAGCGTCAGGATCGCGGCCAGCCAGAAACTGATCAGGAATTGGGTCGCGTCGCGCCGGCGCTCGGCATAAGCGAAATAGCCAAGCAGGATGACCGGCGTCACGAAGATGCTTGCATAGGCCAGGCGCCCCGCAAACTGCAGCGCCGGATGCACCGACACCCAGGCATACCAAGAGACCCAGTCGAAGCGCATCAATCGGTCGACGCGCTCAAGCGACGGATCGGCGAAGCCGGTGCTTTCTGCCGCCGCCGGGTAGCTCGCCAGCACCGCAAGGACACATATGAGGACGAAATAGCCGAAATATTCGGCGCCGTTACGCAGCACGCGGTGGGCGCGGATGCGGGTGTCGCGGAAGATGCTCCGGATTACGATCGCGAGCACCGCGACCCCGCACAGGATCGCGGTGCTGGTGGCCTCGATCTCGACCCTGAGACCAGTCCAGAGCAGGAAAAGCGCCACGACGACCGCGCTCAAGAGCAGCAGCGGGCCGAAATAGTTCGGCAAATGCGGCTCGGTCGCTTCAGGTGCCGGCAATGGTTCCGCCATCCTTAATGTCCGCCTGCACCATCGCGTTTCAAAGGCGGTCTGCTATGCGCTTATCCCGGTGATCGCCAGAGGGGGTGTGCCGGTTTCAATGCTTTTGCGCCGGAGCGATCGTCGCGCCGCCTCGCTCGTCGTTGGCGTCACCAAGCCATGCCGGTATGTCGCGCCGGGCGTCGAGCACCCGCCACACGTCGATGTGATCGGCGCGCTCGAGGCAGAAGATGCGATATGGAAACTTTCCAAGCGCGCGGCTTCGAAGGCCCGGAAGATTGAGTTCATGCGCGAAGCGCGGCGGGCCCGTTGCCGGCCGTGCGCCGATCGCGTGATAGGCAGCGTTGAGCGCATCGACGAAAGCGAGCGCGACGTCACTCCCGCCCTCGCGCGAATAGATGTCGACCGCGGAATCCACATCGCACTCGGCCGCACGCCGCAGCACGACCGGCCTTGCTGTCACGCTGCCGGTTTGGAGTGGGCACGCTGGCGCAGGGCATCGAAATAGGCGGCATCCGCAACCGGGCCGGCAGGAGAATCGGCGCCCTCAAGCAACAAGCCTCGCAGCCGCTGGCGATCCTGGTCCTTGCGAATCAGCTCACGTACATACTCGCTGCTGGTGCCATAGCCTCGTCCCGCGACCTGCTGGTCGACGAACTGCTTGAGCGTCTCGGGGAGCGAAATGTTCATCGTCGTCATGGGCGGAAAATAGCGACTTTGGCAAAATTTGCGGTATTATGTAGCAAGCGCACCAACGCGATAATGTTTGTCATCGCCTGCGATGACGTTGGTAGCGATCTACGTGATACCGAGCGCGCTAAGGAGGCGCTTGGTATGTGTTAAGTAAGATTGTTTTGAGCCCCCTCGGGTATGGCAGAGAAACGGGGAGTTTCGACGCCGCTGGGGTCTACCGCGATGCCGGCGTAGCTAATCTGCAAGCAATTTTCTGTCGTGTATTTAGATTTATAATCGCCGGGCTCGTAGTATTCTATATACATATAGACCCAGCATACGCTGGTATGATTCCGCATGGCATCGTAATCTTCGGGCATAACTATCAATCTTGTACCTGTTCCAAGCATTCCGGGTCCGACGGTGGACTCCCAACCAGCGGCCATCGCAGCTTGAAAGGTTGGCCGGGGAGCAGAGACGGGCTCTACTCTCATTTCATTGTAAACAGCTGCTCGCACGGCCGGGGTTTTTCCGGAGTTTGTAAACATGATCTGGATTTGAACGCCGGTACCTGGATAGACACGGCCGCCTTCACCAATTCCGTCACTAAATTCTTCGCTCTTAAAGCCAGTGAAAGTGAGCCAAGGTCGAAGCTCGGCACGCGCCACGTTTCTCGCATGCTCGAGGGCATCGCGTGTAAGCCCGAGACTGGCGTCCGATTGACGCAAGGCAAGCCATACCAAAACGATACTTATAAAAGAAAAGATCGCGCTGCCGCCCGCGATCCAATTCGCCCATATTGTCAGGCCCGTTGTTTTTTCGGCAGCGATAGCAGCGCGCCACTGAGCGCACAGATCGGCGCTTTCGTGGTCTGGATGCTTATAGCAGGGGTCGGGATCATAACCGGAATATGGAGCATACTTGAGAGCGAGCGGCTCCGGCTTGGAAGGAGCCTGCTGATTGCCGGTCTGAGTTTGCCTATTTTGATCGGTTGGTGGACTAGCCCCTGCAAGAATTAGCCATCCGAAAAGCGCAAGGATGATGCCCCGATAGCCTCTAGGCATTGTAGCAAAAATACGGCTGTGAATTTCCCACGCGCCAACTTGTTACGGATGTTCGGCTCAGAGTCCATCACCCCTATCTCAGCCAGCTTTCCCACCAGCTGTGCGTAGGTGACATTCCGCTTCTTTAGCTCGCCTTTCAGCAAGCCCTTAACCTCATCTTCCCATTCCTTGGCGCTCTTTGCCATTGGCGTAACTCCATTCATCGCAAATGCAATCATATGCGATGCAAACACCATTGACAACAGTGCATGATTGTCACTGTTTACGGTGCATAGGCACTGGAAACGATGACATGCAACACTTCCTCCTCTCATCAGCCGCCCGCACTCTCAGCCGCAGGGCTGTTTCAAGATGGGCGAGGACAAGGCTTACGAGACTTTCTGTGGCCTGCGCTGGCCGGAAACGGAAGGCGAGGCCGTGTGCCCGCGCTTCGGCTGTGTCGAGACGTACAACATTACGTCGCGCTGTCGCTTCAAGTGCATTCCCTGCCATCACCAGTTTTCGGTGACGAGCGGTACCATCTTTGCGTCGCGTAAGCTCAGCTTCACAGATCTACTCGCAGCGATCGTCATCTTCTTGAACGGCGCTAAGGGCGTCTCTGCGCTGCAAGTCAGCCGCGACCTGGATGTGCAATACAAGACCGCGTTCGTGCTTCGCACAAGCTGCGCGAGGCAATGGCGCGGGAGCAGATGGGCCGTAAGCTGGACGGGATTGTCGAAATCGACGGTGGCTACTTCGGTGGCTACGCCAAGCCCGAAAACCGCAAATAGGATCGCAAGGACCGCCGCCTGTTCGAGAACCGCACCGGCAAGCGCCAATGCGTCGTTATCATGCGCGAGCGCGGCGGTAAGTCATTGCCCTTCGTTGTCCGCAACGAGGGTGATGCCGTTCCCTATGTCCGCGATCATGTCGGCACGCTGGCGACTATCTTTGCCGACGAGGGCACTGGATGGGACGCACTGCACGCGGGATGGGATACGAAACGCGTCAATCACAGCGTAGCGTTTATGGATGAGGGCGTTTGCAACAATCAGGCTGAAAGCTACTTCTCGCGCCTGCGCCGTATGGAGGTCGGAACGCACCACCATATCGCGGGACCTACCTTTCTGCCTATGCGCGCGAAGCGTCATCGCGCGAAGATAACCGTCGCGTGTCGAACGGTACTCAGCCCGCGATGGTTATGGCATCCGCTTTGGATTGCGGTGTAAGCCGGAGGTGGGCCGGGTATTGGCAGCGCTAAAAAAGTTACTAAATTTATCCAGTAGTGTTTTGCAGTGCAATTAACTGCAACAAAAATCAGCTACCAAAAAACGCTTTGCTAACGTTAGCAATATAGGCACTCTGATTCTCGGAGTGGCGACCAAACCTTCTCAGGGGACCGCGAGAGCGGTGCGTCTGCCAAGCTAAAAAAGGCCCCCTGGAAACAGGGGGCCTAATTTTTACACCAGTGGGCCTACCCTTGGGGTGTGCTCCATGCGGGTTGCACCAAGGTAATAGAAGGCCTTGCTTCCGCTTTTGAGGCGTACTCAGCTAGGACATACTTATTCCCCTGGAGCACCACAGCCTCCATGCTCTTCAGGCGACTCAAAGTTGAACCGACCGATCCAGCGTGAAGCGTAATCCCCCGCCGATTCGCCATTTCCACAGCATTAGCGGCGCTCAGCCCCGAAGTGCCGACCTCCTTCAACAAATCCAGCAGTACCGCTTTTACACTCCTTTGCGACTGAAGACTTGCAGACTGCTTATCTCCGTCAAGCAACGTTATCGCCATTTCGATTCCCGCGACCTTGTTCCTGAGCGCCTCAATCTCTCGAAGCAGTTGATCGCGCTGGTCGATGAGCCTCTGCATATCGGCTTTCGTCCTTGCCACAGTGTTTCTCCTAATGAAGTGGCTTCCAATTGTGGTGCCGCCGGAGGGACTCGAACCCTCATACTTCTCAGGGTGCCCGATTTACAGTCGGGTGCGTCTACCAATTTCGCCACGGCGGCTCCACGCCACCCAACATGCACACGTCATGGCTACCGTCAATTTGTTTTGCAGAAAATGCGACGAGTCGTGCAAAATAGTTTTGCAACAATCAACGCGCCACCAACCAAAGCTGATACGCTCCCGGTCCATCCTCGGAAACTACCCGACCCCTATCGCGCTGGTCGCGTAGCGCAGTACCCACGCGCTTCGTCATTACACGCAGCATACGCGGTCCGACGTATCCAGCGCGCACGCTCAAATAGCATCTGAGCGGCTATCTCACGCGATGTAAGCGGTTCTTTGGACTGGCGTAGGATCGACAGCACAAGGCGACTCATCTGCCCGCGTTTGCTCCAATCATCGGGCGGTCGGAAAGCCTTGGGGCGTATCGCCTCCACTTCCATATCCGGCGCTACAATCCGCAGCGTCACGTCTAGTGCTTCAAGCTGGTTAACCAACGCACGCAGCCGGTTATGTGTCGCCGTTAGCTCACCCGCCAGCTCTGCCCGTTTCTTTACGAGGCCCGTCACCATGTAGTCTGTCATACGATGGTTTTAGCATCGGATACGATTATATCTATCTACGCCTTGGTGCATCTGCTACATAATACCGAAAATTTGGCAAGACGAAGCCTGCTCTTCGCGACTTCACCCCGGCCTACCGCTATGAGGGGAACTTGGCCCGCATCGGCCGGTTCAAGCATCAGTCTATGGAAGGACGCGATCATGGCCGACGGCGAATCCAGATTGCAGCCCGCCGAAGAGCTGGTTCGGCAAAGCACCGCGCACCAGCCCAACGAGAGCGCCGAATATCGCAAGGCGCGCAATGCGCTGCTGGTCGAGGAGATCGAGCTGCGCCGCCACGTCGCGCGGGTCGCGGCGCAGCGGCGCGCGCTGCCGCCCGGCGGCGAGGTCAAGGGCGACTATCAGTTCATCGGCGAGGCGAGCAGCGTCAGGGGCGCGAACCCGGCCGGCCTTGAATCGCTGTTCGGCGACAAGGATACATTGTTCGTCTATAACTGGATGTACGGGCCCAAGCGCGCCCGCCCCTGCCCGATGTGCACCGCCCTGCTCAGCAGCCTCGACGGCAACGCCGACCATATCCGGCAGCGCGTCGCTCTGGCGATCGTCGCGCTGTCGCCGATCGAGCGACAGGTCGCGTTCAAGGTCGAGCGCGGCTGGAAGAACCTGCCGCTCTATTTCGACGCGAACGGCAATTTCACGCGCGATTATCACGCGATCCTCGACGACGGCACCGACATGGCGGCAATGAACGTGTTCACCCGCCGCGACGGTGTCATCCGTCATTTCTGGGCAGCCGAGACCGGCGACGTGCCCGCCGATCCCGGCGAGGACCCGACCACCGCGCCCGACCTGATGCCGCTGTGGAACGTGCTCGACCTTACGCCTGACGGCCGCGGGACGGACTGGTACCCAAGCATCACCTATTGAGACGAGCGCGACACGTCATTCGCGACATATAAGACGCCGTGCCTGAACAGCTTCTCGAACAACATGCCGCGCGCCGCGCGGAAATCGGCGCTTCGGCAGGTCGCGATTCCGTCCGCAGCGCTCGTCGGGCATTGCTCGAACCTACCCAGATCGTGGATGCGAGCCGGATCGGGCCCGGCGCTGGAAAGAAGGATGTCGTCGCCGCGCCTGACGTCGCTCCAGTCACCGAAGCCGATCGATGCAGCCAGTCGCAGCGTTGCCTCGGCGCGTGCCCTGGTGAACGCAAACGCCTGGTTTACGACGCTGACATCCCGACTTCCCGTGACACAGTTCTGGAGCGTGTGGGGTCCATTCCCGGATTTCGAAACGAGCTGCCCGGTCAGCCCGTGCGCGCGACGGGGATCCGCAGCCAACGCTGCCGTCAGCGCCCTGATCTGCTCGACCGACAGGAACGTGTCGTCATCGACGCAAAGATAATGGTCGAACGGCATCGCGGCCGCGAGCTTTATGCGCGCCCCGGCGCCGGCATTGGCCTGCTTGCCTATCCAGCAACGGTCGCGCGCTATGTCGTCCCGGCTCTCCAGACCGTCCGCGCCTTTGCCATGATCGATGACGAGCATGGCGGCTGCCGGCAGCGCATCGGCCACGGTTCGGACGAGACGGCCGATGTTTTGCGGGCGTTTCCAGTTGATGAGGATCACTGCGACGGCAGCAGACATGATGTTTGTCGCTCCTCCTCCGTCGTTCAGCTTCGGGCGTTAGTCATGACTCGGCCCCGGATGTTGCCGGCGTATATAGCAAAGCAGGCGCTTGCGCATGAAACAATCGCCAGCCGCGGGGGCAAGTCGGAGGCGCCTCACGCTGCCAGCCAAGGGTCGCGACGGGTGACGCGCGGGCGCCGGCGTCACAGATCGTCGGTGGCGACGGTGAATACCTGCGTGGGTGCGGCATTGAGGATGGCCACGCAGGGATAACGGCGTACATTCGACAGCCCATCCGGGACGTTGGTGTGAACGACGACCGCGGTCCCGGCCCGCTTGATCAGCGACGTGCTGTTCGACGCTGAAAATCCGCGCAGCAGATAGGGCGTTCCACCCCCGGGCGGCCGGGTCTCACCTACCATCCGCAAATATTGCAGGTCTTCCAGCGGCACAGCCGGTAGCTGATCGAGCATGGCGATGGCTGCGGCGCGCATTGGCCCGCTCACCCGGATACAGGCCCGGCCATAATCGTCGGGATCCTCCAGCAGATCCGTGGGCCAATCCGCCCAGCTGTCCGCGCCGGCCAGACCAAGGAATTCTGCGCGCATATTGCTCGCGGGCGGCGCAACCTGCGCGCCACGATCGGCGGTCGCATTCCCCGGCTCGGGCTGCCGCGCCGGCTGCGAACAGGCGGCGGCCAAAAGAGCCAGCGGGACAATCGAGAGCTTCATCTCGAAACCCTGAAGCATGGATGAGGTGTCCGCAATGGGCGACTGCGGACATGGCGAGAATCTATTTAAATACATCCAGACGTCTCCCCTCCGGCTCGCGGCAGGGGAGATTCGATCTAAGTCAAAAACACTGCTAATTGCCCTTGAGCATCTGCGCGAACGACTGCTCCTGCAGGCTGGCGATTCCGTCGCGATTGATGTCGGCCATGTCGAACATCTTGAGCGGGCGGGCGACCGCTTCCGCAAGCGTCACTTCGCCGTCGCCGTCCGCGTCGGTCTTCTCGAACCAGCGCTGGCCGACATGGCCGAGGCCGGTCTGGCTGCGGTCGCCCTGCTGCATGCGATAATGCTCGAATTCGGCGGGGCTGACATGATGGTCGTGGTTGGTATCCATCTGGGCAAACTGCCGCTTGGCGAACGCGGCCACCTCGGTACGCGTAATGGGCCGCTGGCCGAGCGTTATGGCCGTCTGCGCGAGGGCAGGAACGGTGGCGATCGCCGCCAAGGATGCGACGAGAAACCTGGTGGGAAATGTTTTCATGCGCTGATCCACTTCGGCGCCTGCTCTAGCTTTCGAGTCTGACAGACAGCTGAATGAGCGCGGTGGCCGGGGATCGTCCTAGGTGCGCGAAAGGCGCAGATAGACGCTGTCGCACCAGACACCGCCGACATTCCAGGTTCGTTCCTGACGGCCGACCTCGCTGAAATCCAGGCTTCGCAACAGGCGCAGACATCGTTCGTTTCGCGGATCGACATCCGCCTCGATGGAGGCGAGCTGGTGCACGTCGAAAGCTCGCTGAATGAGGGCGGCGAGCGCCTCGCGCGCGAAACCCCGACCCCACGAATCCGGGCGGAAGATAAATCCGATCACAGGGAAAGCGCGGAAGCCCGCCTTGCCGATGACGCGGCCCTCATGCTCGACGATGAAGTCGTCGCCGGCTGGCTGCGGAACTTTGATCATGGCTGCCAGCCATTCCCGCGATTGATCGACCGTGGAATGAGGCGGTTCGTACCAATAGGTGGTCGCCTGCGCATCGCTCAACAGCGAATGGATCGCGTCCAAATCGCTTTCCCGGGCCTTTCGCAGAAGCAGCCGCTCGGTTCGTATCTCGTGCATCGTATCATATTAGCGGGATGCAGCCTTGCGCGCCAATGTGCGCAAGGGTCGAAGCTACTGTGTGGGCGGCTTAAAATCGCTCCTTACCAGCGTCATCATATAGGCTTTGAGATCGTCGATTTGATCGGCCTCGATGTCGAACTTCATCACTTCGGGGAAGTTGTGCGAGTTGCGCAGCCAGACATCGAGTGTCTGGGTACTGAGCCCAGGCGTGTTGACGATCGTCTCGAATGTCGGTGCGTCGGGGTTTGAGGAAAACCGGCCGGAGGCAATTGCGTGGCAGCCGGAACAACGCGCCTTTGCGAATTCCAGCCCGCGTGAAGATCGTCCTGATCGAACGCCGAAAGTGCCCGCGGCGGTAGGTGGCGCGTTCGACGCCATGGCCGCGCGGGGCACCGGGGCTCGGGACGTCATTGGTGCGTCGGCGCAGCCGGCTATCGCCAGCGTGACGAGAGGGACAAGAGCAGACATGATTCGCATGGCCGGACCTAGAATAAGTTGAGACGCTGCAACGATCGCACGAACTTCCATGACTGACGCCGGGCGAGCGCTTTCGGCTCGTTCCAGAATCTGCGACGGTTCCTCAGTTTGCTCACGGCTGCCCGCGCGGTCGTCCGCCGGTCACGCGACGGCTGATCAAGCGCGCCAAGATGCACCGGCACTGCCGACGTGCCCATCGATGAATTGCTCTAGATCAGAAAAAATTGGATGTCATGAGATGTTTGATCTGTATCAAATTCGTGCATTGTTCCAGACCGCGCGAACATCTAGTCGACGTTCCTGGCTGCATTGCGAAATGGGTAGCTGATGCTGGCCGCGAACAGTCCAAAAAGAACCCACAGATGCCGGGCATCCTCGAACGAGCCAATGAGGCCCTGGTAGGCGAAGGCGTTCAGGAAAGCGAAGCCCAGGGCGACCGGAACGGCCGGATTCATACTGCCGGCGAGGCGATGCGGCCGGAATGTGAGACGCCAGACATAGACGATCAACGCAAGCAGCGCTGCCAAGCCGACGATGCCGCACTGGACCGCGATGTTCAGGAACATGTTATGCGCGTCGGTCAGCGCAGCATGGTATCCGTAGGGTACCCAGTAGCGAACGAACACCGAGTCCGCGCCGATGCCCCGGCCAAGGATCGGGTGACCAAGAAGATTGTGCACGGCGTCGCTCCAGGTGAGCAGCCGGACCGCAGGTGCGAACGGGCGATCGATATAGGGGATGTGGATCAGGTACGGAACGTCGCGCGGTATGACCGGCGAGGCAACCGCGGCAAGGACGAAAAGCACGGCCGCTAGCACGCCCGCAATCAGCGCCAGGCGCCCGGCAATCCGGTGCGTGTCCCTGAGCCGCAGCCACCCCCACCAGCCGAGCGCCAGCACAATGCCGCCCAGACCGGTCGATATCGTGAATAAGGCACTCAACAATATTCCGCCGAGCAACAGCAGGAAGGGCGTGCGGGAAATCCAGTCGCGGTGCCGGACGATGAGGATAATGACCAGCGACACCGTGAGATAGTTGCAGAGCATGTTCGGGTTGCGAAATGTGAGCCAAAGCCGCGGATAATTCCCGGGTGGAAGGGTTCCGAAATCGGAGCGGGCAAAAGCGAACAGGGGGCTTTGCGGATCCACGAGGAAAGCGACGACGGCCGACACGCCGACCAGCGCCACGACACCGGCGCCGGCCAGCCAGGCAAGCAATGCCTGACGAAGCTGCCGTTCGGACTGGACCAGGCTGATCGCGATGACGGGCAGGCTGAGCAGATAGACCTGAGTGAGCAGCTTGGCCGAGGTGCGGGCCGGCATGCCTGCCGCGACCGCAGACGCGAGCATTGCCGCGAAGTAGCAACCGAGAAGCCAGTAGCTTTGCTGCCAGACGAAACGCGCGCGCCCGGCCACCAATTCGAACGTCCACGCAGCGAGCAACGCGAGATAGATGAAATCACTGGGAACGGCTGCAAAGCCAAGGACCCGGATCGCTGGCTGCTGAAAGGCCAGCGAGAAGATGAGCAGGAGCAGAAGCAACCATGCAAGCGAGATCCTTCCTGCCGCGACGTCACGCTTAACGTCTTCCGTCGATGCAAAATCTCCAGGGCTCATCATTCAGCAGGTAAGGGGTTTGCGCTCGCCGTGGCAACCCTGCCCTCACCCTTGCGATCACCGGCTTTCGCACACATGCCGGTGGGCAATGCCATAGAGTTCGCATATGAAACCACGGTCGCCACGTACAAATGTCCACCCGTTCGAGGATCAGTGCGATCTTGCCGACCGAAGTCTCCGATAGACCCGCCATCAACAGTCTTCAGGCGGGACGGGCCTTTGCCGCCCTCGCAGTGGTGCTGATCCATTCGGTTGTCGCGACAGACGCCTTCACAGGTGGTGTGCCCCATGCAGTTTCGGTGATTCTCCGCCAAGGCTATCTGGGCGTCGATTTCTTCTTCGTTCTCTCCGGCTTTATCATCCACTGGTCGAGTGCGGGAAAGACTCCGCGCGAGTACGCATTGCACCGCCTCCGGCGGATATATGTCCCCTATCTCCCGATCGGCATTGGCATGGCCCTGCTCTATTCGGTCTATCCGCGGCCGGTGCCATGGCAATGGCTGACCACCTTGACGCTGTTCCCGATCGAACCCGGACCTGCGCTTCGGGTGGCATGGACGCTCCAACATGAAGTCACCTTTTACGCGGTTTACGGCATCCTGTTCTTCGCCGGTTGGCTGCGCTGGGGACTGGCCGCCTGGGCGCTGGCCATAACGGCATTCTGCCTGTCCGGAGTCGATGCCGGAATGCCGCTCCGGCCGGTCAACCTGGAATTTGTGTTCGGGATCCTTGCCGCGGAATTGGTGCAGCGACAGAAGGCGCCGCTTTGGCTCGCGCCGATTGGCTTGCTGCCGGCAGCGCTTTGGATCCTCCTTGGCGGCGACAAGTCCCACTCCGTTCTGATCGGCCTGGCCTTCGGCTTTCTCATCGCCCCGCTCGCCGCGGCGGATATCAGGGGCCGCATCCGCACCCCCGCGTTGCTTACCTTTCTCGGAGCCGCCTCTTACTCGATCTACCTCATGCACAACCCGCTTATCTCCGTCTTCGCGCGCGTTACGCGGGGGGCGCATTGGTCGATCGCACTGATCCTCATAACAGCCGCCGCAACCCTTGCCGGGTGCCTGTACCACGTGCTGGTCGAAAAACCGGCGCTGCGCTTGGGTCGCGAGCGTCCCTCCATCGGAATTGGGCAACCGAACAATGCCGGCTAAAGTCCGCAACGGGCCGAAATCGCGAAAGCTCAAGGTTTTTCGGACGCCGATCGGATTCCACGACGCCTATGTCGCCGCGCCGAGCCAGAAAGCGGCGATCGAGGCGTGGGGCAGCGGCAAGGATGTGTTCCAGCGCGGCGAGGCCGAGCTTGTCACCGATCCCAAGCTGACCGCCGAACCGCTGGCGAATCCGGGAAAGATCATCAAGCGCCTGAGAGGGACGGCGGAGGAACAGCTTGCCGCGCTGCCACGCGACAAACCGAAGGCGCCCAAGCGTGCGGAAAAGCCATCGGCGCCCTCGGAAAAACCCAGGACCCGGCCGGCCCGCAAGCCCGTCCCCAGCCGGCAACCGCTGACCGAAGCGGAGGAAGCGATCGACGCGGCCGAGGCCGATTACGACGCGAAACTGGAGCGGTTGCGCGATCAGGAAGCCAGGCTGAAGGCCGAGCGAGCCGAGATCGAGAAAGCCCGGGCACGCGCGCTCAAGCAGCTTGAAGCTGCGCGAGACAAGGCCAAAGCTGCGTACGATCGGGCGATCGAGCGGTGGCGCGCGACCTAGGGTCGGGCATGCGCCACGTCAGCCGCCGTCTCCACTTTGGCAAAATTTGGCAACATCGCCGCCATCGCTCAGCGCCCGACCACATCGCCGTTGAATGCTGTGCCGCGCCGCGCGCGGGCGATCTTGCCAAGTCGCGTGTGGAATGAGAAATTCCCGGGCGCGGGTCACGGACTGGCGGACAGGGGAAAACAGGCATGGAAAAGGCTTCGGCACGGGCACCCGTTCATCTGTGGATCGTCGGGGCTCTGGCAACAGGCTGGTATGTCTATTTCACGGTCATCGATTATGTGATGATCCATACCCACAACCAGACCTATCTCGCCGCCTTCACCGAAGAGCAGCGCGCCTATTTCGACGCTTTCCCCGCCTGGAAGGAAGCGGTCTGGGCGATAGGTACGTGGGGCGCGCTGCTGGGATCCTTGCTGCTGCTCGTCCGCAGCCGCTTCGCCGTGTGGGCTTTCGCTTTGTCTTTCGCCGGGCTGGCCGCCGCGACCATCAACCATTTCATGTCAGCGCCCTCGCCATCGCCGAAGTGGCTGTTCGACGGCACGACGATCGCGATGAACGTCGCCGACTGGGCGATCGCGATCTTCCTTTTGCTCTATGCGATAAGGATGCGCGCGCAGGGCGTGCTTCGCTAGGCTGTCGTCCAAACTTGCCAAGCAGCGCCGAGAGTGAGACTTTCCTTGGCCGGACTCGCGCCGGTGAAGAGGGGAGAAAGATCATGGAAGAGTTATCGGCCAGGACACCCGTTCATCTGTGGATCGTCGGCGGTGTGTCGGCATTATGGAATGCGTTCGGCGTTGCCGACTATGTGATGACCCAGACGCACAATGCGGCCTATCTCGCTGCATTCACGCCGGAGCAGCGCGCCTATTTCGACAGCTTCCCGGCCTGGATGGAGGCAGCATGGGCATTCGGCGTATGGGGTGCGCTGCTGGGGTCGCTGCTGCTGCTGTTCCGCAGCCGTTTTGCAGTCTGGGCTTTCGCCTTGTCGCTGGCCGGGCTGGCGGTGTCGACGCTCTATCAGCACCTGCTCTCGTCGGTGCCCGCGGGAATGATGACCGGCGTGATGATCGGCATGAGCATCGCGATCTGGGTCATCGCGATCGCACTGCTCGTCTACGCGATCAGGATGCGCGATCGCGGCGTCCTGCGCTGATCACGACTCGGCGCGAACGAACGGTCAAGCGCAACGCGCGGTCGCAAAAATGCAACGCGGCCGGATCACGGCAGTTAAGCTGTTAACCGAGCGAGTCGGCAGCAGACTTTCAACCGAGGAGAGACATCATGTCCTATGTAGATGGGTTCGTCCTGGCGGTCCCGGCCGGGAACAAGGAAGAATATCGCAAGCAGGCCACCGACGCGATGCCATTGTTCAAGGAGTTCGGCGCAACCCGCCATGTCGAGGCGTGGGGCGACGACGTGCCCGACGGCAAGGTCACCGACTTCAAGGGCGCGGTGAAGGCCGAGGATGGCGAAGTCGTGGTCTTTTCGTGGATCGAATATCCGGATCGGGCGGCACGCGACGCGGCCAATGCAAAAATGATGAGCGATCCGCGGATGAAGGAAATGGGCGCCAATATGCCGTTCGACGCGAAGCGGATGATCTACGGCGGCTTCGAGACGATCGCCGACGACGGCGCGCACGGCGGCATGGGCTATACCGACGGCATGCTCGTCGCGGTGCCGGCGGACAAAAAGGACGAATATCGCGCGTTCGCCGCCGATGTCGGCGCCCTGTTCCTCGAACATGGCGCGGCGCGCGTCGTCGATACGTGGCAGGACGACGTCCCTGACGGCAAGGTCACCGACTTCAAGGGCGCGGTGAAAGCGGAAGACGGCGAGAAGGTCGTGTTCTCCTGGGTCGAATGGCCGTCGAAGGAAGCCCGCGACAAGGGCTGGGAAAAGCTCACCTCGGAGCCGCGCATGAAAGACATGAAGATGCCGTTCGACGGCAAGCGCATGGTCTATGGCGGATTCGCGCCGATCCTCGACGCCTGAGGCTCAGTGAGCGGGACCGGCTCGCTTACGGAACGCGGCGGTCTTCATCCTTCTGCTGCCGCCGTTCCTGAGCCGCCTGCTTGATAAGCTGCTGCATGCATCCGCTGGCACCGCCGGGGCCGATCGGGGTGCAGCTCGCGACGCCGCTCGCACCGTGCATCTCGAGCTGTTCGGCCTTGTACGCCCAGGCCTCGTTCTCGCCGGTCAGCTTGTCGGGCTTGCGGAAGCGCTCGGGGATGCGGAAGCGGTCGCCCTCGGGCCGCCGTGCGCAGACCACGATCTCCCCGGGCGGGCTCGGCGGGCACGGATCGGTTCCGTACACCAGCACGCGGCGGATGTTGTCGCGGTCGACTGACGACGTGCTTTGCGCCCCGGCGGGCGCGGCCAGCAGGATCGCGCCCGACATTGCCGCTGCCGCGAGCGTCACCGCCAATCTCATCGCCTGCCTCCATCTTCGCAAAGAATCACGTCGATAGCTCTTTCGCCCGCGCGCGGAAACGTAGAATGAGCGGCATGGCACTGAACATCCGCCCCGCGACGCCGCATGATGCGGCATTGATCCACGAGCTCATCCTCGCGCTCGCCGAATATGAGAAGCTGAGTCACGAAGTCCGCGCCGACCCGGCTTTGCTCGCGCTGCACCTGTTCGGCCCGCAGCCCATTGCGGAGGTGCTGATCGCCGAACGCAACGGCGAAGCGATCGGCTTTGCCCTGTTCTTCCCCAATTTCTCGACGTTCGAGGGGAAGCCGGGGCTTTACCTCGAGGATCTCTACGTGAGGCCGGAAGCGCGCGGCCTTGGGGCAGGCAAGGCATTGCTGGCGCGGGTCGCCCGCCTCGCGCTCGACCGCGGCTGCGCACGGGTCGAATGGGCGGTGCTCGACTGGAACGCGCCCGCGATCAGCTTCTACCGCGCGATCGGCGCGCGGTCGATGGACGAGTGGACCGTGCAGCGGCTCGAGGGCGGTGCGCTGGCCAGACTGGCGGGCTGATTTGTATTTTTGCGCAAAAGCGCCCATATAGGCGCCGCTACAGTCGCAAATCGATGGTCTTTGGCGCTTTGCGGCTCCTTCTTCCTTCTTTCGCCGCAGCTAGCTCCGTGCGGGCCGAATGGCGGTCCGCCGCAAAGAAGGAATATATTATGCCTATCGGCGTCGTAAAATTTTTCAACTCCGACAAGGGTTATGGTTTCATTCAGCCGGAAGACGGCGGCAATGACGCCTTCGTGCACATCAGCGCCGTCGAACGCGCCGGAATGAGCACGCTCAACAAGGATCAGCGCGTCAGCTACGAGCTTGAGGAAGACCGTCGCGGCAAGACCAGCGCCGTCAATCTCCAGAGCGCCTGAACAATGATCGCCCCATCCTCTCACGAGGATGGGGCCCTAGCCGGGGCAGCGGATATGATGTGCCGCGGCCTGTCGCGCGGGATTTGAGTTTTCGGCGGAAAGCGGCCATAGCTGTGCTGCACCCGCCGCCCAAAAATGGTTGCCGCACAACGCCCTCCCGCGCACGCCCGCACGGAGGAGCACGATGAAGGGAGAACCATGTCCACAAACGAGGATTATTATCTGGCCCGCGCGGCCGAGGCCCGCCGCGACGCCGACCAGGCCACGCTCGACAATGTCCGCGACCGCTGCCTGCGATCCGAAGCGGCCTGGCGCGACATGGCTGCCCGTGCAGCGCGCACCGACCGGATGCGCACCGAATCCGAAGCGCTCAAGGCTGCGCAGGTCGCCCAACGGGACCATGAGCAGATTACGGCAATCGCCGTCGAGTGAGCCGGCGGGGCTGTTCCCGCATCGACGAATGTCCGGTTGCCAAACGCATCTTCCAGCGGCCGCAGCGTCATGACCGTCCGCCCCGCTCTCCCGACCGATCGCGACGCCGCCCTCGCAATGATGGCGAAGCTTTGGCCCGACGAAAACGTCTTCGAGTTCACCCCGGAAACCTTCTTCGTCTGGGAAAATGACGACCACACGCTTGGCGGCTTTTCGGAATATTCGCTGCGGCCGTTCGTCGACGGCTGCGATTCCGCCCCATGCCCGCACGTCGAGGGCTGGTGGGTCGAACCCGAATTGCGCGGCCAGGGCATCGGCCGGCGACTGATCGCGGCAATCGAGGACCTGGCGCGCGCCCGCGGCTTCACCGAGCTCGGGTCCGACGCCCTGCTGTCCAACCGGCTCAGCCTCGCAGCGCATGCCGGCATCGGGTTCGAACCAACCGAACAGCTTCAATATTTCCGCAAGACGCTGTGACGGCGCCTCATTCAACTTTCAAACGGACGAACAGGATCGCCACCGAATGCCGCGAAATCAAAACCGCACATGGATATATGCCGTTCCGCCCGACCGTCTATCGATCAGGACGGCGATTCGACGACGACGTCGCAGCGCAGCGAATTGGCGATGAAGCATTTTTCATGCGCTTCGTCGTGCAGCGACCCCAACGTCGCGGAATCGGGCGGGGTGCCGACGAACGCTATGGCGGGCCGCAGCCTGATCACCAGAAAGGCGAGGCGGCCACGCTCGTCACGGCCGATCTCACCGACCGCCTCGTCGCGATAGCTTGCGACCTCGAAACCGGCGCGGCGCGCGAGATCGAGGAACCACAGCATGTGGCAGGACGATGCGGCGGCCACCACCGCCTCCTCCGGATCCACTCCCGCGGGATCGGACAAAGGCACCGGAACGACATGCGGCGACGACGACCCACGTACCACCGCTCCGCCGTCGAAGCGCCATTCGTGTCCCCGGCTGTAGCCATTGGCCATGAAATTACCGCTCGACGTCCACTCGATGACCGCATCATGCTTCGCCATCCAAACCTCCCTTTTCGAGCCAGAGCCTGGCCATGCGTTTGGGCGCCCGTTCCAGCCATGCCGCTTCGAGTCGCGCGCGCAACATGCCATCGTCGATCGCGTCCATCCGCACGAGCACCGCAGGCCAGCCGCGATAATGTTCGGTCTCGAAATAGATATCCGGCCGCGATTCGATCAGATGTTCCTTGAGCGGTATCGGGCAGGAGACAACAAGCGCACCCGGCTCGCGCGAATTGGCAGCCAGGAACTTGCCCTTCACCTTGAGGGCCGGCCTACCGTAGCTTGAGGAAACCTCGATTCCGGGCAGATGGGCGGCGACCCGCCGCGCGCGTTCGAAGAGTGCGGGATTGTCCGGCATGATGTGCGACATAGGCTCGGTCGAAAAGGCGGGCGAGCCTTATTGCTGCCCGGGGTGCGCTACTGCCGCTGTGCCAGAAAGGCTAATGGGGGCCGGTGTCGCCACCAACCCCCACTATCCTGTCTCTGGCGGCGCATGCCTGGGTTAAACATGGCGCCTTCGATCAGGGGTGGGTTTTCGCCAAGGCCGAAGCCCTGGCGAATACCCGATAGCAGCGCCTCTGTCCGAAGACTGCGGCTCTGCCGGGCCATGGCCGGATCCTGGCTACCCGCCGATGCCGAAACACCCTTGGGCAATCATTTTCCATCAGCCGCCCTGCCAAACTAACCTTTTGTTTTCGTTTCCGAAAAATCCAGTCAGCCTAGCTTGGCTTCAGTCTGGTTTTCCGTTGCCGGAAGACCGCTTCGGCCATGACTGAAAGGTCTCATGACGATCCGAGTCGCACAAGCCGAATCTACCTGTGGATAAAGTGGATATTGGGGATAAGTCGGCAAGCCACTGGGCCGATTGAGAAATAAAGTGCGACATTTGCCGCTCAGCGCGTTTCCCGCGCCCGAGTCACTTCTTCCTTGGCCGACCGGGTCCGCGAGCCTTCGGCTTTGCAGGCCGCGGCGCAGGCGCTTTGGCAGCCTCGCCCGCTTCGTAGGAGGCGAGGATCCGCGAAGCGATCTCACCTGCAGCAATCGCGAGCGAAAGCGCCACGCCGCTTTTGGAACCCGCTTCGGGAGTGGTTGCCGATTTGACAGCCGCTCCCTTCTTGGCGGAACCAAGCGCACCCGCGCCCGCGACGATCGCGGCGGCGAGCGTTTCGCTGACCGCAGGATGGCTTGCCCATTCGAGCACCGGCTCGACAGCATTGCGCAATCCCTTGCCGATCTTGATCCCGGCAATTTCCTTGGGGAGCTTGGGTCTGCCGGCCGCGCCGGCTTTTTTCTTCTTCGCCATCGATGTCACCTGTCCGTGCTAAATGATCCCGTGGCCAAGCCTTGGTCAGACCAGCTCGCGCGCCGCCTCGAGCACCTGCTCGGCATGGCCTGCGACCTTCACCTTGCGCCAGATCTTGTGGATACGACCATTGCGGTCGATCAGGAAGGTCGATCGTTCGATCCCCATATATTTGCGGCCGTAGTTGCTCTTTTCGACCCACGTCCCGAATGTCTCGCAACCGGAGCCGTCGATGTCGGAAGCGAGCGAGACCTTGAGGTCATATTTGTCGATGAACTTCTTGTGCTTGCCTGTCTCGTCGCGCGATACGCCGAGCACCCAGGTCCCGGCCCGCTCAAATTCTTCGCTGAGCGCGGTGAAATCCTGCGCTTCGCGGGTGCAGCCGGGCGTGTCGTCCTTCGGGTAGAAATAGAGCACCAGTTTCTGGCCGCGGAAGTCGGTCGGGCTGATCGTCTGTCCCGCCAGGCCTTCAAGCTTCACGTCCGGTACGCGGTCGCCTTCCTTCACCATTTCGGGTCCTCCGTCGATGCGACTTGGCGCCAATAAGAAGCGACAACCTGCCGTGCCGCGTCGTGCGCGGCAAGCAGGCTCTGCCAATCCTCGTGCCGGCAAGCCTGCGCAACCAGATCACGGCTCGCCTCCGAAGGTTCGACGGCGGTCGGACAGACAAGGCGCAGGGTGACCAGCATCCGGGTCAGCAAGGCGTGCGCGGGGCCAAGTTCAGGCGGGGCCAGCCCGGCCGCGACGAGGCCAGCGATCGCATCTTCGATCCGCGGTGTCAGCGCGGCGCGGTGGCGAAGCTGCTGCACCTGCACGGCAAATTCCAGATCGACGAGGCCGCCGACACCAAGCTTCACGTCGAACGGGCCACTTGAGGGCTTGTGCGTCGCGATCTCGCTGCGCATCCGCACGGCATCGGCGACCAGACCGGCGGGGTCGCGCTCGCGGCGAAGGACGGCGTCGACGATGTCCTGCAACGCCCGACGCGCATCGGGTGAACCATAGACCGGTCGGGCGCGCACCAGCGCCATATGCTCCCAGGTCCACGCCTGCCGGCCCTGATATTCGGCGAAGCTTGGCAGCGACACCGCCAGCAGGCCCTGTGCGCCCGACGGCCGGAGCCGCGTGTCGACATCATACAGCGGTCCGGCGGCTGTCGGTACGCTGAGCGCCGCAGTGACGCGCGGCGCGAGCCGGTTGAAATAATCCGCGGCACGCAGCGGCCTGGCGCCATCGGATTGCGAGTCATGCGTGCCGGTGAAAAGGTAGATCAGGTCCAGATCGGACGCATGCGTCAACTCGCCGCCGCCGAGACGGCCGAGCCCGAGGATCGCAAGCTCCGAACCCGGAACCCTGCCATGCACTCCCTCGAATTCGCGGATCGCTGCATCCGCGAGCACCTGGATCGTAGCCTCGGCGACACGGGCATATCCAGCGGCGACGTCGAGCGGATCGCCGGCACCGACGACCAGCTGCACGCCGAGCGCAAAGCGCCGCTCGTTGACCTTGCGCCGGACGCGATCGAGCAGCCCCTGATAGTCTTCGCCGCGCCGATCGGGGCGCCCCAGCTCCCGGGCGATCGATTCGACCGAGCCGGGAGGATCGAAGGCGCTGGCATCGATCAGGCCGTCGAGAAGCTCCGGCCTGCGACCAAGCGCCTCCGCCAATGCGGGCGCATGACCAAGCACCTGGGCGAGGATGTGCGTCAGCGCCGGCTGGGCATCGAGGAGGCGATAGAGGTTCACGCCGCTGGGCAGCTTCGTCACGATATCGTCGAATCGATTCATCGCGCTCGTCGACGCCGGCGTTGCGCCGATCGCCTCGACGAGCCCCGGCAGCATCGCTTCGAACGCTTCGCGCGCCGCGGTCGCGCGCAGCGAACGCGCAGCCCCGACCCGCCAGCTGTCGATCCGCATCCGCGCCGCCGCAGGGTCGTCGAAACCCGCCCCCTCGAGCCAGCGTTCGAGCGCCTCGCGTTCGATCGGCAGCCGGCGCGGCGCATCGTCCGTCAGCTGGTCATAGATGCGGGCAACCTGCTCAAGCGGTTCCCTCAGCAGGCCCAGCAGCGTCGCGCCATCGTTCAGGCCATGCAGCTTCGCGACATTGTCGATTGCCGCGGGATCCTTCGGAATGCTGTGCGTCTGGCGATCGTCGACCATCTGCAGGCGATGCTCGATCGTCCGCTGCAGTCGGTAGGCTTCGGCGAGCAGGACCGCATCGTCCGTGGCAATGCGGTCGGCGGCGGCAAGCGCGGCGAGCGCATCGAGC